>Ga0255761_10005408_pt1 | contig 11146 bp, 13 predicted proteins | sample 071ome_29_FD_179961 | JGI IMG/M metagenome (GOLD analysis project Ga0255761, IMG submission 179961) | Coastal salt marsh microbial communities from the Groves Creek Marsh, Skidaway Island, Georgia - 071407BT metaG (version 2) | ecosystem: Environmental > Aquatic > Marine > Intertidal zone >... | reverse complement strand
CATAGAAACTATAATGTACAAAGTTTGCAAGATAATCAAAAAACGGCGGGTAGTTGCCTGATTTCTCGGGTATGCCAGTTTCCATGCGAATCCAAAGGCGCAGTGCGGTTAAAATTCCAATTACACCACCAACTCCCAAATGCGCACTGACCAACGGATGATTGGTTAATACCGGTTTGCCGCTCAACATCGCATCAAATGTATCAACAATCGTATCGTGGAACACAAATTGTGTAGCAATCAAAACAAAGATCGCCCAATGTAATATGATTTGCGCGCGGCTATATTTCGACATTTGCATCCTTTTGTGGTAAATTTTCTAGGCACGCTTATCCGTGTTACGTGGATGTAAATAGAGTATTTCCCAGTTTGTCGAGGGGAAAGGCTCAAGATATTAGAATATGGACACTTTGTGCCGATAGAACGCGATATATATCAGATGTATAAGGATGGCCCTTTTGATTGGCTTAATCCTATCGACGTCTTCACAGATTTCCTTACGGACGGGCCGCGGCGGTCGTGGGCGAGCCTGTCGCATTTGGAAAAGTTGCATGAAATCCAACGGCAATACCCGAATCTAAGCATTCCAAGCATTGAGGAAATCCTTGATCCATTTCTATCAAAATAGCCTTATGACAGTTCTGTAGATTTTTTGCTTGGCTTTCGCTTTGGCTTTGGATTAGCACTACGCCAAGTTTATGATCACTTGGGAGAATGTGATGAACACCGTCGTAAATAGTTGGAATGAATGGGATCCTTTGAAACATGTTATCGTTGGGCGTGCGGATGATTGTCATATCCCACCAGAGGAACCTGCGTTGGACGCAAAAGTGCCCGAGGATAGCGACATGCGTGGACAGTGGGGCCGCCGGCCCCAAGAAACAATTGATCGTGCAAATGAACTTTTGGACAATTTCGCCGCACTATTGGAAAAGCGTGGCGTTCGTGTTGATCGCCCTACGCCTACTGATTTTTCGTTGCCTGTTACGACCCCCGATTTTCACACGGATAGTCAATTTGGCTGTATGCCACCGCGAGATGTTTTGTTAACCATTGGTTCGGAAATCCTTGAAGCCACGATGTCGTATCGCTGTCGCTGGTTTGAATATTTGAGCTATCGTCCATTGATGCAAAAATATTGGGAAGAGGATCCAAACTTCCGTCATGAAGCTGCGCCAAAACCACGCCTGACAAACGAAGATTACCACCCAGATTACTTGTCTGAAAAAATAGGTGTGGAAAAGCGTCTTCAGTGGGCGGCAGAAAAATTCTTTGTCACGACAGAGGAAGAACCATTATTCGACGCTGCGGACGTTCTACGATTTGGTAAGGATCTGGTGGTGCAACACGGCTTCACCACAAACCTGAAAGGAATTGAATGGATTAGACGCCATTTTCCTAATCACCGCGTTCACGCAGTAAATTTCCCAGGCGATCCCTATCCAATTCACATTGATGCAACATTTACGCCATTACGCCCTGGGTTGATTTTGAACAATCCGCAGCGTCGTTTGCCAGAAGAACAGCGAAAAATGTTCCTAGATAATGGGTGGGAAATTGTTGATGCCGCGCAGCCTGCCCACAATGCACCGCCACCCTTATGTTATTCCTCTGTCTGGCTGAGCATGAATGTTTTAGTGTTAGACCCCAAAACGGTATGTGTTGAAAAGTCTGAGGTCTATCAGGCGGAGCAAATGGATAAACTTGGTATGGAAGTAGTCGAGGTTGATCTGCGCGATGCCTATGCATTTGGTGGTGGCCTACATTGCTGTACAGCCGATGTGTATCGTGAAGGAACATGTGAGGATTACTTCCCTCATCTGCCATAGGCCATAGTCGGTTGTGGTCTCTAACTGACATCTGCTTACCCCGCTGACCTATTGATTGGTGGGGAAGTTTTCCGCTGTTTGGCGGGTGGTAGTCGAACAGTGTGAACAGTGTGCTACGGTAAAACTTGTAACCAACACCATATCGTCAAAACTGATAGTGCTGTTGCGATTAATACCCCTGATGCCGCAACACGTTTTGCTCGATGATACATGCTTGCAAAGATATAGCAGTTGATACCTGGCGCCATTGCACTGGTCAACACAGCAGATCGAAGCTCGGAAACGCTAAGAACCCAGTATTGTCCAAGGCTCCATACGATTGCAGGATGCACCAATAGGGAAATTCCAACGACCCAGGTGATCGCGCCAAAATCTCCTTCGGGGCGATATTGATATAGAACACCTCCCATGCCAAACAGTGCGGCGGGCAGGGCGGTTGTCGCCACCATGTTCGTGCCGTCTAACAGAGCTTTGGGTAATGCTATACCTGAAAAATTAACCAATAGGCCCAGCAAAATGGCGACGAAAAGCGCATTTTTCATCATGGATTTACCCACGTTCATCGCAACCTGCACAATGCTGTCACCATCACTTTTTGCAATTTCCATCGCTGTAATCCCAACGAAGTAACAAAAGGGTGCATGTAACGACACAATGGCAAAGTTCGCGACTAGCGCATCAATCCCATAGGCCCGTTCCGTAATGGCCAGTCCCATCATAACCGAATTAGAAAACAAACTCACAAAACCAATGGCAACGCTATCCTCTGCGCTGCGTTTGAAGATGTATCGCGCGCCCAGAAATCCAAGAGCAAATCCAGACGCCGCACCGATATAATAGCTGCCCATCAATCGGAACGAATAGGCTTGGCCCAGATCAATTTTGATCAAGGCCATGAATAGCAAGCAGGGGATTGCAAAATTCTGGGTATAGGACATCAATCCATCAACAGCGGCGGTTGAAAATACATTGCGCCAGACGACGACATATCCAAACCCAACCACAAAGAATACAGGAAGGATCACATCAAGAAGCGCCTGCATTTGGGATTAATCCGCGTATTCGATGACCATGCCGTCAAAGGCAGGTTCGATGTGATCCGGTGTTTCCGCCAGAACGGTTTCATAATCCAAATCAATATGCATATTGGTCAGCACGGCGTTGGGAACACCTGATTTTTCTATCCATTCCAACGATTGCTCCAGATGCGAATGCGTGGGATGCGGATCGCGCCGCAACGCGTCCAAAACCCAACAATCGGCCCCTGACACCACGTTCCATGCGGCAGCGTTCATCGCAGAAACATCTGGCAGGTACACCAAATCCCTGATCCGAAACCCAAGTGCGTCGATGCGGCCGTGCTCCACCCCAAACGGGGTGAAGGTGATGTCGCCACCTGCACCAGTTATGGTGACAGCGCCATCCAATAAATTCAGGTTCAAAATGGGGGGATAAGAACTTCCCTCAGGTTGAATAAAGACGTAACCGAAGCGGTCCAATAATGCATCACATGTGGTTTGGTCGGCCCAAACATTCACCCGTTCTCGCATGTTAAAAACCACCATGCGCAGGTCATCAACACCATGGACATGGTCCGCATGTGAGTGCGTATAGATCACCCCGTCCAGCGCGCCAACACCGGCATCAATCAACTGGTCGCGCATATCGGGTGAGGTGTCGATCAAAACACGTGTTACACCTTGATCTGTTTCTCGTTCCACTAACATCGAACAGCGACGGCGTCGATTTTTTGGGTTGGCAGGATCGCAGTCTCCCCAGTGCCCTCCAATACGTGGCACACCGCCCGAGGAACCGCAGCCCAAAATATGAAACCTTAGGCGCGCGCTCATGCGGCGGCCTGCGGTCGCGTGACCTTAGAAAACAGGCGCTCAAAATTTGCCTCGGTTTGGGCTGCGAATTCCGCAAGTTCAAGGTTGAACACCTCAGCGCCCACTTTTGCGGTATGCATTGAATAGGCGGGTTCATTGCGCTTGCCGCGATAGGGCGGGGGTGCCAAATAGGGACTGTCCGTTTCAACCAGAATACGATCAATTGGTGCTTGCGCGAAAATTTCCCGCAAATTCGTAGATTTGGGAAAGGCTGTGATACCCGACATGGACAAATAGAACCCCAAATCCAACGCTGTAGTGGCCAAATCTGCAGAGGACGAAAAACAATGCATGACGCAGCTATAGGGTTTTCGGGCGTACCCCTCACGCAAGATGCTGGCCATGTCTTCGTCGGCTTCGCGCGCATGGATAATCAGTGGCAATCCTGTTTCTTGCGCAGCTTGGATATGAATTCGCAGGCTTTGTTTCTGTGCCGCAACACTATCAGCGGTATAGTGATAATCTAGTCCTGTTTCCCCGATCCCGACAAATTTCGGATGCTGGGACAGTGCGACCAATTCATCAACCGATGTCATCGGTTCGTTTGCTACGCTCATCGGGTGCACACCTGCTGCATAATACACGGGTTCATGAGCCTCGGCGATCGCGCGTACGGCAGGTTCTTGATAAAGTTTCGTGCAGATTGTCACCATGCGGTGAACGCCTGCTGCAACGGCACGTTCCACGACCGCGGAAAGCTCGGTTTCGAAATCAGGGAAATCAAGGTGACAGTGACTATCGGTAATGCGGATCATGCAAGTCCTTGCGCGCGCTTTGCGCATTGTTCAATCTTGAATATCATATCTAGGATCAATGCGACAGGGTCAAGGTTCACAGCGCGTCCGCGTTGAAATCTATTAGACAGCTCTTGGCATAGTTCGGCCCAATCCTGCGCGGACTGTGGCGTTGGACAAAGTTTTGAGAATATCTCAATTTCGTTTGACTGCACCAGAGGGACAGGGGCGTTGCTTGTCGCCCCAAATAGAGCCAACCGTGATAGTAATCGGTCAAACATCAACCCAAGGATGTCCAATTCTTCGCTACTGGTGCGACCTGTATATTGTTCGGCAAGTTTGATTGCGCTGGGTCGATCGATTTTTGGTGCTTGGGAAATGATGCCCAGAATTTGTTGATAGATGGCCAGTCCTTTGTGTTGAACAAGGCGCATCGCTTCACCTGCTGATCCCGCTGACAGGGCGGATAGCGCCCCCATTTTTGCGGGATCAATCTCTAATTCTTGGCTTGCTAACACTGCATCAATGTCGCCCTGTGATAGCGCGCCTAATCGCAATGTGCGACACCTCGATCGGATCGTCGGTAATAGTCGCGAGGGTTGGTGTGAAATTAACAACAAAATTGTGCGTTGTGGCGGTTCCTCTAATACTTTCAACAGGGCATTCGCCGCGTTCACGTTCATATCGTCTGCGGCATCAATAATCACGACGCGTTGTCCTCCATCTGCTGCGGACAGCGCGAAAAAGGATTTGAGTTTGCGAATTTCTTCGATCGTAATCTGTGCTTTAAACACTTTTCGTGTTGCATCATAGGGGCGGCGCACGACGCTTAACCTGCCTTCTGATCCTGCATGAATACGGCGCAAAATGGGGTGATCAGGGTCAATATCTAGGTTTTGTATCACCTGTGGTGCATCGCCAAACAGAGATGGGCCTTTTTCCTTGATCTCAGAACACAGCAGATATTTCGCAAGGCGCCACGAAAATGTGGCCTTGCCGATGCCCTTTGGGCCTGTGATCATCCAAGCATGATGTAGACGACCTTCGTTCAAGGCATTAATAAAGACATCTTCGGCGTCCTGATGTCCAATCACTTTGAGTGCTTCTGAAGGGTGTTTTGCCCCCTCAATCATGTCGGCGGTTGGAAGGTTGTCGTCATCACTGCTCATATGTGCTTTTGCACCACACTTAGAACATCTGCTGCGACGACATCGATATCGCGCTGTCCATCAATTACGCGAAAACGTTCTGCAAATTTTTCGGCCAAATTCAAAAACCCGGCACGCATTTTTTCCTGAAGCGATATGCCAAAATCTTCGAACCGTTCTTCGACGGTGTTTCTTGACTTGGCACGAGACAGTCCCAATTTCGGATCTAGATCAATCAAAACTGTCAAATCGGGATCACGCGGGATCATGAGGCTGTGCAGTTCATCGACCAATGTTCGTAAATCCCCACGACTTAGCCCTTGATACATGCGCGTACTATCGGCAAAGCGATCACAGATGACAATTTTTCCAGCATCCAGTGCTGGCAAAATTGTTTTTTCTAGATGATCGCGACGTGCAGCAGTAAACAATAAAATTTCGCTTTCTGCGGACCATCGATCTGGGTCACCCTGCAAAACCAGCCTGCGAATTTCCTCGGCACCTATAGATCCACCTGGTTCACGGGTTAGAACAACGTTATGACCCAAATCTTCCAATGTTTTGGTCAGCACTTTGGCCTGTGTGGATTTGCCGGAGCCATCGATGCCTTCGAATGATATGAAGTGCCCTAGTTTCACGATCCACTCTCAGGTTTTGGATTCATTTGCGACAGCAAAGATTGGCCTACTGTCATAACACGCCGAAAAAAGCCACCGCGTGGAACGCTTTCGGCGGCAATCAGGGGAATTTGGGTCCCTTCCAATTCTGGGATCGTCACAACTAAGTACCCAAGGTGGTCGCCCTTGTTTATGGGGGCTGGAATTGGGTTCAGGTATTCAATGTCAAATTTCACATCAGAATTGCCTAATACGGGCACGAGCGTTGTAAGGTCTTGTGAAAGTGCCAGTCCAACGTCTGCACTGGATCCATCCCACACAGTTGCACGGGACACAACATCGCCTGCCTTACCATAAGTGCGTGTCGAAAATTGACGGAATGCCCAATTCACAATAGCTTCTGCCTCATCTGCCCGCTGATTTGTGCTGGACAGGCCAGACAGGACAAATACAATGCGACGATCCCCTTGTTGTGCTGAGCCTACAAGCCCATAACCCGCTTCTTGTGTGTGTCCCGTTTTTAATCCGTCCGCACCGATGTCCAATCCCAAAAGTGGGTTGCGGTTCCGTGTGTTAGCCGGTGCGCGGCTATCAAATTTAAATTCACGTTCTGCAAACATATCGTAGTATTCGGGAAAATCGGTTATCAGGCGTGTTGCGAGGAGGCCCAAATCGCGCATGCTCATCCGATGCTTGGGGTGGGGCCAACCATTCGAGTTCTGAAAAGTTGAATTTGTCATGCCCAACTGCTGCGCCCGCCTTGTCATTAGTTTTGCAAAACCTGCCTCGGTTCCGTCGGGGGATAGCGCCTCGGCAATGACTGCGCAGGCATCATTGCCCGACAATACTATAATTCCACGCAACAGATCCGCCACTGCGACGCGATCTGTCGTATCCAAAAACATGGTGGATCCCCCATAAGACTCGGCATGCACTGAGACTGGGAGTTTTTCATCAATACTTAATTGACCGGCGCGAATAAATTCAAACGCTATATAAAGCGTCATGAGTTTTGACATTGATGCAGGTGGCAGTGGCGTATCTGCATTTTTACTGAGTAGGACCGTGCCCGTGGTCAGGTCATAAATGTATGCCGCTTTTGCGTTCGTTTCAAAGGCGTTAGCACTGCCTGTGTTTAGGCCCCAAATCAGCAGTAGAAGTAAAATCTTAATTTTTGACAGCATATGCATCAGCAAATCCCGCGGCTTTTACTATTTTGATCATCTCCGACATATTTGCGGTTGTCGATGCTGGACCAACAATCACCCGCCAGAATGGTTTATTGTTCAATGTCAGCCTACTCATCGATGCTGAAAGTCCTTTGGCGGTCAAGCTTGAAACAGTGCCGCGCGCATTTGCCTCAACGCCAAAAATACCAATTTGCAGGTAGGGTTTGCTAAGCCCTCTTGATGTTGATGCTTCCACTGGTGCGTCTCCCGCGGCGATCGCCGTTTCAGCACTTTGTTTGATTAGATCCAAGCTTTCCTCGATCACTTGGTCTTCAGCCTTTTCAGCATCGGGTATTGCCATGGGGACTGATTGGCTTAGCAGTGCAACGACGGATACATTGGTGGGCTGTCCTGCAGATATCCCCAAGGCATCTGCGGCATCAGAGGATAGTTGTAGGCGTGGTCCAGAAAATTCACGTTCACGACGGAAAATGGCGCCGATAACAAATTTCTTATTCTGTAGGTTGCGAATGATCACTTTCTCAGGATCTTTTGCGTCTGGATGTGCAACCCAAATGCCACCCAATGAGGGTTGTCCATCCCAAAGACCTGCTTCAGAAATATTCACAATATTGGGTGCCTCAACGTCGCGTTCTACCAAATTTGTCATATTGCTTGGTGCATTGTTTGATGTGTCTTTTACGAAATCCAACCAACCGCAACCTGTTAATAGGGCAATCAATATTCCATATGCCGCCCATTTGGTTCCTGTTTTTTGTTTTGTGATCAGCATGTTGTCCCCTTGCTGTCTGCTGCTCTTTTAATTTTTTCTATTATTTTTTAGAAGTTTAACTCTAATTACGTTTCATGAAAAGCCGCATCATCAGATAGGGTAAAACTTTTCCGAATATAAAAAATGGAACCTCATCTATAAAAATCGCGAGATGCAAACTGTTCTGCACAGCATTATCCGCCGTCCATTTGAAAATTCTTCAAAATTGTACTTTTAGAATCAATTTGCATGAACTAAACGGACATCGTCGGAGGAGTGGCAGAGTGGTTGAATGCACCGGTCTTGAAAACCGACGTACGTTAACGCGTACCGTGGGTTCGAATCCCACCTCCTCCGCCATCATCAGAAAATAATAATAACAAAATCAATTATTTTCTGGTAAATGTATTTTTTCGCCCCCACATCGGCCCCCACAAACCTTGCGGTTTTAAATGATATGTGCAACGCCCGCGCGCACGCGCCATTGTTTCCCTGTCTGTGAATATGCCCCTCGCGCCCGCGCGCGACACTGTGCTTTATGATGCTTTGGACCGCCTCGCGCGTGCGTGCGCGACTTGATCATCTGCGCTGAATTGGGGGTCTACGCGTGCGCCTGCGCGCGACTGGGTCAATTACTGCCAAATTCGAAGCGAGCGTCCAATTCGCAGGTGAAGGTAAAAGACTTTGGCGCAAATTTATCTCTGTAAGGCAGAACCTCTGACTTCGTCCATTCATCAACTATCTTAAAGTCTTCCACTTCCTGAGCCGTCCATACAGCAGTTTGCTTGCATGGATCACTTACGTCTGTAGCGATCTCTACGGTAAATTTATCCTTTAACTCAGCGTCGAACTCCGACCATTTTTGCTTGAGGATCATCACAAACATTTGGCAATCTTGCGCATCTTTAAAAGTGTTCATAATCGTTCGTCTGATCTCTGGCATGCATGCTTTCCTGATTATTTAAGCCAAGGTTAGCATATACTAACGATAGGGCGAGAAAAATGAGATCAACCTACTGATAAGGTCTTTGACTGCCACAAGTTCGCGATCCCGTACACTGAATGACTTCGTAAGCTAGAAACGAAAGCACATTCAGCGATTGCAAAGGTCGGAAGAGACGCTCTTATTGCTAGGCCGTAATAGCTATTTGCGTTCCATTACAGGCATTATTTCAAAATTGCCGTAGTCCAATATTGGATTAAAGCCAGCGTCCAGTTGCTCCATGCTATCTGCCTCGCAAACTATAAACGCGGTGTGTTGCAAACGATTAGAATACATCGCGTGAACCTTAATTCCGTGATCTCCTAAATTTGACAAGGTATCGCGGAAGTGTTGGTTGTTTTCTGGGTGATTGGCTTGGCATGTTGAATAGTCATGCTTACTTGTAATCATGAATAACATTTTCTTTTCCCCTTTCGTTATAGCTTGGAGCCTATCAGCGGAATGACGACACGCGGAGAAAAGGTTTGCCAGTTCATCGAACGCTACCGTTTTCTCCCCAGCCACTCACTGCATTTGAAAGGCTAGGGACAAAAGCACGTGCAGCGATTGCAAAAGTCGATGCAGGTTGACCTCAGCAACCGTCACATACAGCAAAAGCACACCAGTAATTGCGATGCAAAAATAGATCACAACGCTGCCGATCTGCTGTTCTAATGAACGCTTAGGCATTTCTAAAATCCTGCGACTATTTCACCTTCGCACGTCATTGTGATTGTTTGATTATTCTGTGCTGCTGCGTCGTCACGGACCATTTTCAATGCTTTGTGCGCGGTTTCTTTATCGGGCCAAACCATCATGCTTCGAGCGGTAGTTTCGCTTGTTAAGACGTAATACCAATTAATTGCTCCAGCGGCTTTCATTGCAGCGGTAAACTCGGCCTGTTGTTTTGAAAAGTCTGGTGCTTGTTCAAACGACCAATCTGCTGAAGTTGCATACATTGTTTTTTGCTCCTTTGTTCTGGCTGTACAAGTATGAGCAGCCTATAGGTGCAGAACGATGAAACCAGTACAGAAAATGTACCATTTAGTTGGCAACAAGTGAGGCCCGCTAAGAAAAGTGAAATTTGGTGCTTATGTCCACTCGCAGAGAAAAGGTTTGCCAGTTCATCGAACGCTACTGTCTGATCCCAGAAAGCTGCATAAAGCCAAAAGCTACAGCAAGATTGACGGATTGGTTGCTCTAGCGATGGCGTTAGGGTGCATGAGCGCAGACGATCTAATACAGCCGACGTCGCCTTGGGATGATCCAGACTTTAAGTTGGCTGTTTAGTTTTCCGTAGGCCGTTTGAAAATCCAGTTAATAAGTAAATTGCCAATCAATCCAAAGGCCACGATTATCGCAATCGTGATGCCGAAACTTGAATAGAGTTCAGAGCGATTTGTTTCGTCGATCCCTTGCATCATAACCACACCGCCAAACGGCAGAATATATGTGAACACAAGGTATGCCCACAACGCAACAATCAAGGCTCTGCGCAGAATTTCCATAGATCAAGTAAACCACACCATTGGTCTGTTTGACAACTTTAACGGCCTTAACTGCTGCCTTTTAAATCATCGAGAGTTAGGTTGCCGCTGACAAAGAAGTTGCTAACTTCGCCCTCCATTTGTTCAACACGTGCGCCGCCCTCTTTAATTTGCGTAACCATTGCGTTTACGGCTTTGTGATGTGCGTCGCTATCTTTTTTCGAAGGGAATAATTGAACAAGTAATATTGAGTTTGCACTTAGATCAGCACGGAAAGACATGCTCATGTTATTCTTGCCATCTGTCTCCCTCGTCATAAAAGCTAAGACAGATTTTTTCATTAGTTCGTTGGCGAAAGTAACTCTTGCTCCGCGATAATACATTGTTCACTCCAGCGATTTGCTTAGTAAGGAAACCACACCATGGGTCTGTTTGACAACTTTAAAAAAGCTGAGGTGCGGTCACTCGAAAACCCTAATGCCCCTGTGTCTGCTGAAAACTTTCTACGGCGCTGTCAGA
>Ga0255761_10005402_pt1 | contig 11149 bp, 12 predicted proteins | sample 071ome_29_FD_179961 | JGI IMG/M metagenome (GOLD analysis project Ga0255761, IMG submission 179961) | Coastal salt marsh microbial communities from the Groves Creek Marsh, Skidaway Island, Georgia - 071407BT metaG (version 2) | ecosystem: Environmental > Aquatic > Marine > Intertidal zone >... | reverse complement strand
TCTGAAGTAACTCTCTGGTTAGGATCTAGAATGCTTGAAGGCGAAATTGTAGATGCAAGCGCTGCAGCTTCTCCATATTTGAAAATGTTCGGACAAGTATTAGGTGGCTATTATATGGGTAAAGCTGCTCTCCTAGCTAACAAAAAATATGAAGAAACTGGCGAAGAGTATTATTTAGACAAAATAACCCTATCCAAATTTTATATTGAACAACTATTACCTCTTGCATCTGGCTATACATCAGCTGTAAAAGCAGGAAAAGATGTACTCTACGCAATGAAGGCTGAAAACTTTTAATTGATTGAGCTTTTAGAAGACAAAAATACTTCCATAGCATTAATTGGTGCTAGTAATGATCCTAGTAAGTATGGAAACAAAATATTTATTGATTTAACAAACAAGGGGTTCCATGTAATTCCTGTAAACAAAAAAGAAGACTTTATTCAAAATACAAAATGTTATAAAAGTGTTGAAGATATAGGTATAAAGCCAGATATTCTAAATTTTGTTGTCCCACCACAAATTGGTTACGAAATGACTAAAGATTTAGTAGCTTTAGGATTTAACAACTTCTGGTATCAACCAGGCGCTGAAAGCGAATCCACATCCTTGTTGTTAAAAGAAAATAATAAAGATTACATTGATGATAAGTGCATCATGGTTGAGGCGAAATTTAATTAATCTTCGGTATTCTCAGAGTCTTCAAATTTTAGATCATCAATTCTTTCTACAACTTTGAATAATTCATTTGTTCTTACATTTGTTAATTCATCATATTTCTTCTGAAGAGATGTGATGTTTGATTGAAGGCTTTCAATTTGAAGTCTGTACTTCTCCCATTGAGTTAAAAATATCCTGTGTAATTCAATTAAATCCTTTGCTTTATCTTGTAAAGAAAATGTATCTACAGCATTTTTAATTGTTGAATAATAAACCAACAATAAAGATGGGGGGACCATAATGATATTTTTTTCGATCGCTTCTTTGTAAATGTCAATTTTTTTATTGGATAATTCAAGCTCATTTTCAACTATAAACTGGAAAATTCCCTCTACAGGAACAAATAGCAGTGCATAGTCTATGGTGCTGTTCTTTGGATCAATGTAGCCTTCTCTAGTAACTTCATCTACCCTTTTTCTAACATCTGACAAAAAATCATTCTTTAACTTTTTTGCATTAGTATCTAACAATTCATATTCAGAATCATCGTTAGAATTACTTCTTTTTTCTAAAACATCTAGATATCTCATGTAGTTGTTTAAAGGAAATTTAACATCTAAGTTTAAAATTTGACCTTCTGGTAAGTAGATAGTTATATCTGGAATTTTTCCAGACTCCATTGGCTTCTGAGCATCAAAATTTTGACCTTTAACTAAACCTGAATCTTCTAAAATTTTTTCAACTTGAATTTCTCCCCAATTTCCTCTTTTTTGATTGCTTGATAAAGTTAGATTCAATCTAGAGGTAACATTTTTCAAATCATCAAGCTTGCTATTAAAACCTTCTTTAGTTGTTAAATAACCTTCATAACTCTGATCTATTTTTTCTATTGTTTCCTCGAGATCTTTTAAAGTCTTATTGAATGGATAACTTTCATCGTCCAAATTTATTTTATTTTCATCAAGAGTTTGGTATTTAATAAGATCATTATTAACTCTATTGAATTCTTTGCTAATCTTGTTTGATCGATTTAATTGATATACTCCAAAAATAGATAAAATCATCAAAGCGAAATATTCAAAGTTTTCCATATAATGATGATAAATCTAAGGTATGACAAATACCAATTCGTAAAATTATTTATTTAAACAAGATCAAAAAGTTTTTTGTAACCAAATTTAAAATTATTCTCATTGAAGTTATTTTTTACAAACTCTTTAGAATTCAACCCAACTTGGAATAATAGTTCTCTATCTTTTATTAAAGTGTCAAGCTTTGAGCTTAAGTCTAAAGCATTATTGTTTTCAAAAATAAATCCTGTTTCACCATCCATTACTAAATCTACAATACCAGTATCTGATGAAACTAAAACTGGACAACCTGTAGCTTGTGCTTCAATCACAACTCTCCCCAAACCTTCTGAAATAGATGGGAGAATGAATAAGTCGTATTGTAAATATTTCTTTATTAATTCATCTTGAGATAAATGTGGGGTTATTAAAATATTTTTTTTATGTTTTGAATTTTCAATTCTTTTTTTAAGTTGTTCAAAATATTCGTTGTTAATAGGTTTTCCGATTATTTCTAAAACTATATTCTCATCTAAATAATCAATGGCTTCTACTAATATTTGAGGATTTTTCCTTGGTGATATAGTTCCTGCAAATAAAATTTTAAAACTTTCTTCATTTGAAATCTCTCGGCTTGTAGAAATATATTTATTGACATCAATCCATGCAGGAAAACGAACGTATTGTTTATTTAAATTAAATTTGTTTATTTGATTTTCAGTAAACTCAGAAATTGTTCGTATAATGTCGGAATTTTGAAATGATATTTTTGCTACTTTTTCAAATATGTAACGATAAGATTTTGGAAATAACAGATTTTTTTCAAGAATAATAGTTTCAATAAAATCTCCATGCGACTCAGTAATAATTTTTACATTAATTTTTCTCAACTTTAAAGAAACTATCGTAATGAAGCTGGTTATTGGATCTTGAAAACAAACAACCTCTATGCTTTCGGATTTTATTAACTTCGGCACCCTAAAGAAGAACAAAAAAGCTATATGTATATAATTTAAAAATCTATTTTTATTTTTTTTATTTAGATAAAATTTTGAATTTTTCCAATCAATAATTTCATTTTTATTACCAAAAGCAAAGACTATAGGTAAACAAATTTCAGATAGAACTTCAAATTTTTTTGAAATATCTATGGTCAAAGGTGTTGAATAAACTGTTGCAGAAACAAAAAGTACTTTTTTCATGAAGATATAAAGTTGTTAATTGACTCCACTAATTCTTCAGCGTGTGTCCAAGGTACAGAATGACCAGCATCTTTAAACACCACATTTGATACGTTTTCTAATCTATTAATTACATCATTTGAGGTTTCTTCAGGAACAAGTCTATCTTTACCTCCAGTGATTACAAGAGTATTTGATTTTATATTTGCTAACCATGGTCTAGCATCATAAGGAACAACAAAACGACCACCATCTTCATAAATAAAATCATCTTTATGTTTGTGAAGATTGTTCCACGCCCAATCTGTATACTCATCTTTAATTGCATTGGATTTTTTTAGAAAAGAAAATTTTGAATGAGGATTCAGATTTGGAAAAAGTCTTTCTCTAATTCTTACTAAACTAACGAAAGCCTTAAAAGCAAATTTATCTTTATAAACTGCTCCACCTAACCAGCTAAATGGTGTTATTAAAACTAATTTGTCTATCAAGCTTTGTTTTTTGTTTGAGATCGCAAGAGCTACAGCACTTCCCATAGACCATCCCACTATATGGCATTTCTCTATATTAAGTTCTTTTAAAATGCTTATTACAACGTCTGCATTTTCATCTACATCCCAACGATCCCATGAAGCATCTGATTTTCCATGATTTCTTAAATCAATTGCAACAAAAGAATATTTATTTTTAATTACTGGTAAAACTTTAAACCAGCTGCCTAGAGAATCTGAACCCCAACTATGAAGAAAGACTAATGGAATAGTGTCATTGACATAGTTCTCTCTTATAAAGTACTCTTTTTCTCTAATAAATATAGTTCTACCAGGTATTTTACTTGGATGAAGCTGGGTAATACCTGTCGACTTGCTAGATTTAGTCTCTAGAAGACTTTTAAAAAATGCTGTAAAAGCTAGAAACTTCGTTATATTTTTTAACATATCAATCTATATGATATTTATTTTTCCGTTATAACGGGAAGTTATACGTCCTATTTCCCAAATTTTAATATTTAAATCTTTTACTAGTGTGTCTATCTCTGAAGTATCCTTGCTGGGAGCAGAAATCAACAACCCTCCACTTGTTTGAGCATCAGAGAAAATTTTTACTCTGTCTAAAATATCTTTTTCAAATCCCAAATCTGAAGAAATAGATTCGTAATTTCTTAGACTGCCAGATGAGAAAATCCCGTTCTCGAAAAATTCCTGAGCTGAATCTAATACTGGAACTCTGTCAGAAAATATTTCAGCAGAAACAGAATCATCTCTTATCATTTCAGACATATGCCCTAGTAAACCAAAACCTGTAACGTCTGTAATTGCATTAGCTTGTATTTTTTTTGCAAACTCAAGTGCTCTATCATTTAATTCTGTCATAATATCAGCTACTTCTTTAATTACAGAATCTGGCGCAATACCTTTTTTTATTGCAGTAGAGATAATGCCAGATCCTATAGGTTTTGAAAGATAAAGTTTATCTCCAATTTTTACATTTGATTTTGTAAAAATTTTATCATTGATAATACCTGTCACAGCAAAACCATATTTTGGTTCTTTATCTTCAATGCTGTGTCCACCGATAATACTACAAGATGCAGAAGCCATTACATCTGCGCCGCCCTCTATGACCTTTGAGAGGATATCAAAACCTATTTCATCTCTTGGCCAGCTTACAAGTTGAAGTGCTGAAATAGGTTGTCCGCCCATTGCATAGATATCAGACAATGCATTTGTTGCAGCTACTCGACCCCAATCATAAGGGTCATCAAGAATGGGAGTAAAAAAGTCGACAGTTTGAACAATTTTGCTTCCATTTGGTAATTGAATAACTCCACCGTCATCAGGAGAATCTAAACCGATGAGAACTTCTTTATTATCTTTATTTTTTTGTCTAAAACTACTCAAAACTTGAGCAAGCTCTCCTTGAGAGAGTTTACAAGCTCAACCAGAGCCATGTGAATACTGTGTTAGCCTCACTGTACCTCCTAAGTTTGATTACTGTTTCTTTCCTTTTCTACTTCTTCAATAAATAAGTTTTGAATTTTTTTAACTAGTGGTGATTCCTCATATTCGACTTCATCTATTTTATTTACAAACACCCCATGCTTAGCTGTAGACATTACAAAAACAGAATCGGCTTTATACAATTCATTAATAGAAATTTTTGTTGATGAAACATTCAACAATTTTTTTTCACCAAACTTAAGAAGATACTTTCTTGTAATGGAGTCAAGAATTCCAAGCTCTAAATCTGAAACAAAAACATTTTCACCGAATATCCATCCTATAGACCATGTTGGTCCCTCTAAAACAATATTGTCTTTGTTAAGCAAGAGTGCATCCGTAAACCCCTTTGATTCAGCATATCTTGTATGTCGGACGTTATAGGCGTAAGATGTCGTTTTAGCTATCAATACACTGTTTTCTTCCTTGAAATCTCCACCAGCATGCCATGGAGCTTGCTGTGATTGTAATGAAAAATTTTCTGGAAAAGCAATAGGTTTCTGATGAAATATGTAAATATTGTGCTGATTTGCATCAGATCCTCTTAATACCAAAGTTCTAACGTATCCAGAGTCAAATTTTTTTGCGACTTGGATAATATTTTCTTTTATTTCTTCAAAATTTAATCCTGTAAATAATTGGTCGTGACAAGATTTTTTTAACCTATCTATATGTAAATTAACTCCAAATGGATAACCGTTGTGGATTTTAATTGCTTCAAATACCCCATCACCTCTCCAAACAGAAAGATCTTCTATGGACAGACTAAAGTTTTCTTTTGACACCTCTGAACCGTTTATTAAATACATAAGTTAAATCTCATCCCTTATATATGTATTTGTAATAGGCATTCTTCTATCTTTACCGAAAGCTTTCCCTGTTAATTTTACTCCTGGAGACACTTGTTTTCTTTTGTATTCGTTTCTATCTACCTTCGCTAAAACATCGTATACAATCTCTTTATTGATTCCGGACGAAATTATTTTTTCAGACGAAGCATCTTGTTCAATATACATAAATAAAATTTTGTCCAATAACTCATATTCAGGAAGAGAATCGGAATCTAGTTGATCAGGTCTGAGTTCTGCACTTGGCTCTTTAGTGATAGTATTTTCAGGAATTACAAGTGAAATTGAATTTCTAAATTTAGACAAATTGTAAACTTCTTTCTTGTATAAGTCTTTTAAAACAGCAAAGCCTCCAGCCAAATCTCCATAAAGCGTTGAGTAGCCCACTGCCATTTCTGATTTATTTCCAGTTGAAACAACCATTGCACCAGTCTGGTTTGAAAGTGCCATTAATAAATTGCCCCTTACTCTTGATTGTAAATTTTCATCTGTTACAGAAGACAAATCTTCAGAAATGTTTTCTGAAATCTTTTTACGTAAAGAGTCAACAATTTCTTCAATCTCGATAATTTTGAAATCTATACCTAGATTCTCAGCTAAAGTTTTTGCATCTTCTAAAGATTCTGGAGAATTATATTTTGATGGCATTGCGACTCCAATAACGTTGCTCTCACCTATTGCATCTACTGCGATTGTAGCTGTTAAGGCAGAATCAATTCCGCCTGACAGTCCGACTAAAACTTTTTGAAATTTATTTTTTTGAACATAATCTCTTAAACCTAGCTTTAATGCTGAATAAATTTCTTCGTATTTATCAAGTTGTGTATAGTTTGTTTCAAAGTCAATTTCATGAATTTTTTCTCTAATTTGCAAACTGCTAATTGGGTGGTTCTCAACAGACTCTAATTCAAGATCAAAGTGAAAAATTTCTTCCTTGAATTGATTTGCCTGATATTGCAACTCTCCTACTCCATTTACTAAGAATGAACCTCCATCAAAAACTAGCTCGTCCTGTCCGCCAACTGTATTTAAATAAAGAATTGGAATTTTTAATTTTTTTGCCTTAGCGATTACATTTTCTTTTCGAGATTTTGATTTGCTTATATCAAATGGTGAAGCGTTAATATTTATTATTAATGAGGCACCATTTTTAGCTTGTTGTTCCGCTGGTCCATCATCAATCCAAATATCTTCGCAAATACTTATTCCTATTCCAATACCTTCATACCAAAATAATTTTCCTGCATCATCTCCTGCTGAAAAATACCTTGCTTCATCGAATACTGAGTAATTTGGTAAAAAACTTTTGTGATAAATACCTTTGACATCACCATTTTGAACAATTGCTGCAGCGTTAGCTATGCTTCTAGAAGTCATATCTATTTTGTGTTTATTCATTGTTCTGTCTACAAAACCAATAATCGCACTGGTAGACGTTGTAAATTCAGATATTTCCTCTAAAACTGCAAAATTTTTTCCCACGAAACTTTCTCTAAGCAACAAATCCTCTGGGGGGTACCCAGTTAGAGCAAGTTCTGGAAATACTACAATATCTGACTGGTTTTGTTCTCCTATTTCAATTGCATCCAAAATAGTTTGCTTATTTTGTTGAATTGCACCCACCGGAAATGAAAGCTGGGCACCAGTTATTCGTATTTTTTTACTAACCACAAACTAATTTTAGATTGAAACAGGGCTTATGAAGATACCTTAATTTCCATAGAAGAAGATTCTAATATCCAGTTAGTAACTTTTTTTAATGAAGGCATTCTATCTACAACTTTCTTTTTAGAGTTTATTTTCATCATTGCCTCATGTAGTGATTCTGGATTTCTTCTTTTTAAGTCCGCTATGCTTTCAACACCAACAGCTTCAAGTAAGTCGGAATAATCTTTTCCTAAGTTTTTTATTTGCATTAACTCAGCCCTTCGAGCCCAATGTAATAATTTAGGTGAATTTATTCCGGTTTCTTTTGTTAACAATGCTCTACCTGAACGTGTTGACGCTATTTGTAAAAAGGTTGTTGTTGTTCTGACCCTTGCTCTTCTTAGCTTTGTAGCTTCGGCATGCGTCATGCCGTTAATGGAGTCAATTGAATTCATTCTTTAAATTTTACAAATGTTTTTAAAAAAATAAACTGATTTTTTGTTGAGATTTTCCCACTTTAATTAAGATAATTATATGATTCTGTTTAGTTCTCCAACTTTTAGAATTAGCATATGAAAAATTTTTTAAGAGAAACTAAAGAACTCATTGCTTCTCAAGGCACAATCGCAATAATCGCAATTTTACAAGTTTCAATAACAGCTAAAATTCTTGGTCCCTCAAAATATGGATTGATAGCAATCTATATTGCAATTACAGCAACAGCTTTTAGATTATTAAGTTCAAGAAACTCTGATATCGTTTTACTTTACACCGGAGAAGAAAAGAAAATCAACACAAACTATTTTTTTAAACTGGAATCTTTGCTTGGAATAATTTCTTTTTCATTAACAATATTTATATTTTTTGCTTTTGACAATTATCTAAATTTAAGTTTTAATCAATACTCACTTGTAATAATAATATTTGTTTTCTCAAGGATTTTTTTAAATTTTACTGAGATTTTTAAGGGTTATTTTACGCATTTAGGAAACTTAAAACTATTTTCATATTTTGAAATCGGAACTATTGTTTTAAGATTTGTATTAATCGTAAGTTTTATATTTTTAAGCCCAACAATCGAAATGTATTTAATTGCACTGTCTATTTATTCATTTGCATCTGGAATAATTTCAATAATATTTATAAAAAAATATGAAAAACCTATTATCGATTCAGGTTTAAAATTTAAAGAATTTTTCTACTTAATAAAAGATTCATTTTTTAAAATAAGAATTGATCAAGCAATAGGCGTAGTGCCTATCAATTTAGACATTTTGGTTTTGGGTTCATATTTAGATACATTTAGTGTAGGACTTTATCAATTTGCAAAAAAATTAATTGAACCAATAAATTATTTATATGTTGCTTATAGCCCTTGGATGCTCAATAAATTAAAAAATGAAAATGATTATAAATTTTCTTTTTTGACTAAAAATGTATTAATTCCAACATCCATATTGCTAACAACTCTATATGTTTTTGGTGGTGAGTTACTGATTACTACCATTGGTAGCAAAGACTTTCTTAATTCGTATCAACCCATGTTAATAATGTTGATTGGAAATTTATTTTTTCTTCTCACATTTTGGTCAAGACATTATCTATTAATTAACAATGAAATATTGGCTCATACAAAAGGTAGGTTGTTAAACTCACTAACTTTTGTAATACTCTCAATACTTCTTATTGATGAGTTTTCCGTTAACGGTGTTGCTATTGCAATAAGTGTGGGAATTATTGTGCAAAAATTATTTGAATTAAATTCGGTATTTAGAATAAAAAAAACTAACTAAAAGTCTTTTTCTTCGTCGTAATCTTTTGGTCCCAAAAAATTAAAATTAACATTCTTAACTTTAATTTCTGATGACAAAAAATAATCAATTAGATCAAAATCTTGAAAGACTGAATTTTCAAACTCTGGTGAATCGTCCTGGGTAAGAAGTTCTAATTTACTCCAGAACATCCTAGGTACTAAAATTGGAAAATCATGTTTATACCTATATTGACTTATCAATATTTCATCTCCCTCTGTTTCAAAAGATGTAATAGAGTCAATTACGGAATCTTTAACTTCAGGTTGATCACCTAAGAAAAAAACTATATTTTCTATCTCTTTTTGACTTTGATAAAAAAATAAAGATGTTCTTATTGATGAAACTATCCCTTCCGACCAATTTTCATTTATTAAGATATCTGAATTAGAAAAATTTATTTTTTCAGCGATCGTTTCATTATCTGAGCCTAAAACAACAGAAGAATGTTCAAAGTGCTGATTAACTTTTTCAACAACTTGCTCTAAAAGTGGTTTGTCTTTAACTTGTGCTAGTTGTTTTGGGAAACCCATTCTTGAGGAATCACCAGCAGCAAGAATAACTCCAGCATTCATGTTAAGCGTAAGACAATATTGTTGACCCAAAGGTAATTGAAACTAGCAATAGGATTACTTCTATATTTCTTAAAAAATAAACTTGTTTTAACCCAGAACCAAGAGTGGTGAAGGAGTAAATTGCAGTGACGAATAATAAAACTCCTTGAATTAATAGACTGGAAACAAAGATTGCAGGAATAGTTAGCAACCCTGGAATACTTGAATACAAATAAATAATTGCAAGATCTTTTGGTTGAGGATCTTTTCTTAACAAATACTTTAAAACAAGAAAGACAATGATAAGACCAACAACAGATGCTGATACAGATCCTATTAAGGATGAAAATAGAGATGTAAAAGTAGATTGTTGAAATTCAACTTGTAGTTGATCAATTAATGTTTGCAGCATTAAAAGCTCTTCTGGTGTTGCTTCTTCGCTAAAAAAATAGAGATTAACTTCTAAAAAGTCAATTACCCCAGTAAAGTATCGTACAGCGCTTAAAGTAATAAGAATTGTAGCTGTAGTCCAAATAGCTAAGCCCTTTTGTAATGAAGAAGGGTAAGTAATTATTTCGTTATAAACTTGTTTATCTAGTCTTAGTACTTTTGTAATAATTGTATTTTCAGTCAATTTAATTCATTTCCCTTTAAAATCTACATTATGACTATAACAAAAATATTTTCATATATTTCAGCAATAGCAATGACTGTAGTGATATTTTGGGCTCAATCACAAGTTCCCATTCTTGAATCACCTATTCCAGATTTGCCTTGGGGAACTGTATCCTTGGTTGACCTGTATACAGGATTTATCTTTGTATGTTTTTGGATTTTCTACAAAGAGAAAACAATTAATGCAATAATTTGGTCAATTTTTATGATGGTATTGGGAAACCTAACAACAGCAATTTATGTCTTATATAGCTTAAATACCGCTAAGGGAGATATGAAAAAATTCTTTATGGGGAAAAATAGTTAATCTTTTTTAAGATTATCTAACAAAATTAAAGAGACGTCTCGAACCTTTACACTATCTCCATACCCTAGCTCTTTGACGCCATCATCCATCATTATGTAGCAAAATGGGCAAGCAACAGCTACTTCATCTGCTCCAGTATCAATAGCTTCCTGGGATCGTTCAATATTTATTTTTTTACCAACAGATTCTTCCATCCACATTCTTCCCCCACCAGCACCACAACAAAAGCTTTGGGTTCCCTGTCTTTTCATTTCTCTTATTTCTATACCGCCAATAGAACCAACAATTTCTCTTGGTGCTGTATAAATGTCATTATGTCTTCCTAGATAGCATGAATCATGGTATGTAATCTTATAAGGCTTATCACTTGTACCAACTTCTATCCTTCCTGATTGA
>Ga0255761_10005398_pt1 | contig 11158 bp, 12 predicted proteins | sample 071ome_29_FD_179961 | JGI IMG/M metagenome (GOLD analysis project Ga0255761, IMG submission 179961) | Coastal salt marsh microbial communities from the Groves Creek Marsh, Skidaway Island, Georgia - 071407BT metaG (version 2) | ecosystem: Environmental > Aquatic > Marine > Intertidal zone >... | reverse complement strand
GGCCAATGATCTTGATCGCATCGGCGCCGGTCAGGCGCAGTACTCGATGGTGTGTAACGACTCCGGAGGTGTCGTCGACGACTTGATCGTCTATAAGTGGGGCGACGATGGCGTCTACATCGTCCCGAACGCTGCTAACGCGGCGACCATCGTGGGGATATTCGAGGATGCGGCTCCGGAATCGATCACGATAGATGATCAGCAGTTGACGCACGGCATCATCGCGGTTCAGGGACCGAAGTCCGCGGACGTGCTGGCAGCCGTGGACCTGCCCCCGGACATGGACTACATGGCGTTCGCGGTGGCGTCGTGGCGGGACGAGCCGATCACGGTGTGCCGCTCCGGCTATACCGGAGAAGTCGGCTTCGAGTTGATCGCTCCGAACAGCGTGGTGGAGCAGTTGTGGGATGAGCTGGCGGGAGCGGCCGAGGGCGTCGGTGGGGGATTGGCGGGCCTCGGCGCCCGCGACACCCTGCGAACCGAGATGGGTTACCCGCTACACGGGCAGGACATTTCACCGTCGATCACTCCGGTGGAGGCCGGTATGTCCTGGGCCATCGGCTGGGACAAGCCCACCTTCGGTGGACGCGAGGCTCTGGTGCGTCAGCGGGAGAGCGGTCCTGCGCGACGGCTACGGGCGTTGCGTGCCACGCAAAGGGCTGTCCCTCGGTCACACATGGATGTTCTGAGTTCTGAGGGCGCGACGGTGGGGGAGGTCACCAGCGGCACCTTCTCTCCGACCTTGAAGGAGGGAATCGCGTTGGCCCTGGTGGACGCATCGGTGAGTATCGATGACGAGGTCGCGGTCGATGTTCGTGGCCGACACGTGCCGTTCGCGGTGGTGAAGGCGCCGTTCGTCGCGAGCAACGTGCGGGCGGACGGCTGAGGCAGCCTGGCTGGTCGGCGAGGAATCCTCGATCAGCGGGGATCACGCAGGATCGACGACGTCGAGCAGCGACAGAACTGCGCGTAGCGACGTCGCGTCGCCACCGTTGGTGCCGAAATGGGCAGCCGGCTCGATATCGAGAAGAGTCTGGGCCTCGCGGATAGCCGGGTCGGTGGAGGACGTGGCAGGCAGCATCCACTCTCGGGCGCGTGAATCAGCGGTGCTCACTAGTGCGGCGCCCGCGTGGGCGACGAGACCATCGAAGATGATCGCGGTCTCGCGTTGGGCAGCGGACATGATCGCCGCCTGAGCGCCGCGGGCTTTGGGGGCGGGGAGAGCGTGTGCCGCCGAATCGACGCTGGTGTCCTCGGGCGGCACGCCCCGGAAGGGCTCCAGGAGGTCGCGAACCTCGGCCACGGCCTCCATCCAGGCGTGATCGGTTGTTCCTGGCTGCTGTTCGACGACGTCGGTTGCCGGCACATTCGCTACGAAGGCGATCGCGGCCCGCGACGCGGAATCGTCGCCGTCGATGTGCAGGGCGATCAGCGTGGCGCCGCTGTCGATCGCGCGGTCCACGGCTCTGCGCGCCTCATCTTCGTCCGCGGGGTCGAGGATCCAGGTGATCGATCGCTCTCGGTCACCGCGGCGCTCGGCCCACCAGTCACGCAGTCGGGCGAGGTCGCCGGTCACCGCGTGGGGGTCGTCGTTGGCCACGGGGGAAGCGTAGTTAGCCGGCGGCCAGGCCAGCCCGCAACTTCTCCAACGATCGAGTGAGAATCCGCGAGACCTGCATTTGAGAGACGCCGACGCGCTCGGCTATCTGGGTTTGGGTCAGGCCGTCGAAAAATCTCAACGCCACGACGGCGCGCTCATCTTCGCTGAGCGTCGCAAGGAGTCGCTTGATGGTTTCGGCGTTCTCGATGTCGGTCAACGAGGCATCCAGATCTCCGAGAGTGTCGGCGAGGGGAACCTCGCCGTCGGAGGTTGCGTCGATCGGTGCCGTGCTTCGGGCGCGACTGAGTTCCAGGGAGTCGAGAACATCGGCTGGATCGACATCGGCGCGTGCGGCGATCTCGGCGACGGTGGGGGAGCGCCCCAACTCTTGAGCCAGTGCGTCGTGCGCAGCGTCGATCTTTCCTCGCAGTTCCTGCACACGTCGCGGCACCTTCACTGACCACGTGGCGTCACGGAAGTGGCGTCGTATGGCGCCCAGGATCGTGGGAACGGCGTATGTGGAGAAGGCGGAACCACGTTCGGGGTCGAACTTGTCGACGGCTTGGATCAATCCGATGGTCGCGACTTGCGTGACGTCTTCAAGGGGCTCTCCGCGATCGGCGTATCGACGCGCGAGGTGGTGGACGAGTGGCATGTGTGTCTCGACGAGCTCATCGCGGACTGCGGACCGCTCGGCGTCGGAGGCGTTCGCGTCATGCAGTCGCTCGAAGAGTTCTCGTTCAGCCACCAACCGCTGATCATCGGCGGACTGTCGTGTCTGCGACATGGGTCGTTAGGCCTGGACGGAGGCGTCGCGAGCCACGTTCCACTGAAGCCGAATGGATGCATCGTCTATGCGCAGGTCCACGTCACCGACGAGTGCGGTCAGCACTGTCCAGGCGAAGGGATTGGGCTCGGCAACAGTCGATGAGGCGACGGTGCTGGCGAGTGTCGCGGACACGACGCCGTCGGCGATGCACAACTCGCATGTGACCATCGCTCCATCGGGAACCACCTCGATGATGTACGCGAGGCCCTCGTCCATGGCGTGACGAACATCTTCGATTTGGTCCAGCGTCAAGTCGGCGCGGGCGGCCATAGCTGCGGCCACCGTTCGAGCGATGGACATATTGATCGTCGCGGCGGGGATCTCTACCCGAACGCAGCCTGATGCAGTGCTCACTTCGTCATTCAATCACTGAATCACGACGCGTTTGCGTGAATTTTTCAGCTCGAGGTACCGGCTGCGGTACCCGCCGGTCAGTCGCTGCTGACGACGGCCTAGGCCGGAGGTACGAGGGTTCCCGAGAAGATCTGCCACGCGAGGGCCGTCTTGGCAATCAAGCTCAACAGGATGTAGCTGCGTTCACCGCGCAAGTAGTCTCGCCACTTGCCGACTTGCTTGTACTGCAACCATTGGACGAGAGCAAAGGTGTTGAAGAACACGAACAGGGTGATGATGATTCCGATGACGAAGCCTGGAATCTCCGGCTTACTTGAGGACCCAGGGGCGAGCACCCAGACCACGATGATGAGCCACGGAACGATTCCGGTCATGCACCCGAAAATGAAGGGAAGCATTCCGCCACCGGGCTGCTCGTATTTCTCCTGAAGCCAACCGAACAAGATCATCGACGCGTTCACGCCGAAGATCGCCATCAGCGCGGCAACGTCGGAAATTCCGGTGATCTGAGCAATCAGAACGATCATGATGGAGGACGACAGCGAGTACTCCACCCAGCGGAAGTAGTTGTGTCCTGACTGCAGGCCGCCGACATAACGCGGGTAGAACCACCGGCTTGCAACAACAAAGTGGAAGAAGGCCGACAGCGCGAAGAACAAAGCCACGCCCCACGCGATGCGGGATTCGAAGATGGTGACCGGGTCGTTCGGCGGAGTCCCTGGCGGGCCAAATACATAAGCCGCGGTGATGGGGAGGGAAAAGTCGCTCGCCAGCACGAGAACCAGCACCATCTGCGCCAGATGGGCGAATCCGGCAACCAGATTGAGTTTGCGAAGACCCGCGAACGAAATACCGGTCTCTGACTTTGCTTTCAGATCAGTTCCATCCATGGAACAAGTGTCGCACCCTCCGCCCTTCAGCGGTCAGAGGCGCGCTCCAAGATGCTCGCGAGGGAAATTCTTGGCACAGTGGAGGTCATGACACGCATGTCTCGGGTTGTCCTAGCCGCCGCTGTCGCCGCGGCGGCGCTGGTGGTGGCGCCACCGGCGGCGGCTCACCAGCCGGTTCCGCTTGGCCCAGCGGAGTCGTCTCCGGCGAAAGGCCCTCTTCTGGTGGACGGCACTATCTCTTTCGCACTCTTCGCCGACATCAAGCGGGGCGATCGCCGAGGCTTCCGTTTTCGCTTGGAAGAAGGCGACCGAATGGCTGTGCAGCTACTGATTCTGGACCGGCCGCCGAGCAATGAGATCCGCAACGCACGTCTGCCTCGGGTGACGATCACCGACCCCCAAGGTCGGAAGACGCGGATGATCATCAACGAGCGAACGGAGTTCTACGAGCCGTACGGCGGAACGGATTACCTGTATCTCTCGCGTGTGGAATCCGACGCGATACCGGGGGAGTACCGGGTCACCGTGTCCGCCAGGTCCAAGCGTGTGGTCGAGACAGTCATCTCCGTCGGATACCGGGAGGTTCCCGGCGAGGTGCGCTACCCCTGATGTGATCGGCGATACGGGTCATCGGACGGCAGTCGATCAGGCAACCCCGCGCGCCGTGGCACCGCGAGGTATGCGGATGGGTGGTTGCTCACAACGCTTTGCAACACTTGCGAGATGACCACGCGAGGCTGGATCGGAATGGCGCTGGGTGTCGGGCTTGTGATCTGGGGCCTGTCTCAGATCATTTTTGGGACGTAGTTCCACCGGCGAGGGCGATCAGAGCGTCGCCCGTGACGCGGTGAGGTACCCATTCGCGGAGCGCTCGGGCCCCCTGCGATTCGTAGAAGCGCCACGAGGACTGCATATTCGGTTCGTCCAGTACCCACCATTCCAGGCGTCCGTACCCGCGCTCGACGCAGATACGTGCGAGGTTCGCCAGCAATGCTTTGCCGTACCCCGATCCCCGATGCTCTGGTTGAACAAAAAGATCCTCGAGGTAGATGCCGTGCGTACCGAGCCACGTTGAATAGTTCAAGAACCACAGGCTGAAACCGACCACGCCGTGCTCGGCATCATCGGCGACGTGCGCGAACAGCGCTGGCCGCGGTCCGAAAAGCGCCTCGTGCAGATCAGCCGGGGTCGCCGTGACGGCATCGGGCTCCATCTCGAACTCCGCGAGGCCGACGATCATGTCGTGAATTGCGGCCGCGTCGTCTGGTGTGGCTTCTCGGATCACGTCGTCACGCTACCCAAGCGAACACGCGCCTATCACGCGACTACTGAAGGGAAGGTGCACCTAGTCCGGGGTGCTTGCGGTGAGAGCCGTCGCACATGGGCTTGCTGTCGCTCAGGCCGCATCTGCACAGGTACACCGTCTCGCCTTCGGCGACGACGTTTCCATCTTGATCCCGCACCACGACGGATTCGCCACTGACCACGTTGGGCCCGTCGGTAAGGATTGTTACCTGAGTCGTTGCATCGGACATGAAACCGCTCCTTTAGTTCAATATTCAATCAGTTAGTTGAAGATAGAACTAAATGCGGGGAATGTCAACGGTGGAACCCGCAGGTGCCCACGCGCACCAACGATGGAAATCAAAAACCCCCATTCCGAAAGGAATGGGGGTTTTTGGGGTGGTCTGGAAAGCGAACTCAGGCCTTCTTGGTCTCCCAGAAGATTTCGGCGATTTCGTCGATTTTTCCGAGAAGATCATCAGCGACAGCCGGATCAAGGGAGCCCTTTGTGCCGCCGGCCCCGGCGAGCTTCGTCGCTTGGTTGAACAGCTCGTTCAACTGCGGGTACTTCTCGAAGTGCGGGGGCTTGAAGTAGTCGGTCCACAGCACCCACAGGTGCTCCTTGACCATGTGTGAGCGTTCTTCCTTAATGGACACAGCGCGCGCACGGAACTCAGCGTCGTCGGAGGTGTGGTACTTCTCCATGCACGCCTTCACGGATTCGGCCTCCAGGCGAGCCTGGGAGGGGTCGTAGACGCCGCAAGGCAAATCGCAGTGCGCATAGGCAGTGGTGCGGGGCTGGAGGGCCCGAAAGATGCTGTTGAGCATGAGACTCCTTCGAGGTGATGAATGAATGCCTCCTCTGACCCTAGCGCTCGGGAACACACTCGGCACGCGGCAGGATGACGGGGTGTTCTCGCTCACCACTGTCCGTGTTGTCGGTCCGTCTATGGAGCCAGCAGTACGAAACGGGCAATGGTGGATCGTGCGTAAGGGCGCGAAACTTCGGCAGGGGGATGTTGTTCTCGTGCAACACCCGAAGCGATCGGATCTGAGCGTGGTGAAGCGCCTGAGTCACCGAGAGGGTGATGGGTGGTGGGTGCTTGGTGACAACCCATCCGAGAGTGATGACAGTAGAGAGTTCGGAGTCGTCGCCGATGAGTTGATTCTCGGTCGGTTGCTCTGGCGCTACCGGTAGATATTGCACATGTCTTCATCTGGTAGCCCCGAAAACTTCGGCTTCCTGATCGCGGCCAGCTCTCGTCGTCTTGCTGGCGGACCCCACCTGGCGCCACCGTGCCGGTGAGAGGCATGGAGGAATCCTTGCGATCTTCTTCTTGGCCGTTGCCGAGGTTCTCGGGATGTACGCCTGCACTTTCTCCAGTGCACTGACGTTCAAGCGGCAGGGTGGACCAACGCGGAGATCGCCGCGCGTCCAGGCGGTGAAGCTGTACACGCAGGTGTTCGAAGTGGTGCAGGACTAAAAGCCCGCTATGCGCGTACGTCCTCACCACGAGTGCGCAGAAATACTCCAATGCTCACGATCGCTAGCGCTACGCCTGCCAGGGCTGCGGTGACCTCTGCACCCAATGATCCAAGGGCGAGACTCCATCCGAGCACGCCGATGGGCCCGGCAATGCCGGCGATAAATGCGGCGGCCGTGAGGCTGGACGCGGCATTCTCCAGACCGCGCGACGCAGCTGCAGAGCCCTGGCTAAAGGCACGAGAGGCAAACCGAAACGCCCCGATCCCAATCGCGACGACAGCCCATAGACCCAACTCGGTGCGGAAGGAGAAGAACCCGGAAACGAGGCCTAGGGCAATGAGGAATCCACCGGCGATTGCGCCGGTGCGTGCAGCGTTGACCAGGGGTCGTCCACCGTGCGGCAACTTCGACACCACTTGCGGTGAGAGCAGTTCCCCGATCGCGAAGCCGACCATCAAGAATCCGGCCCCCTGATAAAGCGGTGCATGACGAAGCGACTGTGCGATCGGCACCACGAGTGTCATCACGGGAGCGGCGAACAGCGCCATGGAAACACCCATCACCGCGGTCCGTCTCAGGGTGGGACTCTCAGCGAACGCGCCTCGAATCTCGTGCCACGGAGCCTTGGGGCGCTCGGGAGTCGCGAGAGCGTGGGCCGGAGCGTGACGCGCGAGCACGATCAGCAGAGGGATCTTCACCAGCCCCGCCGCCACCAGCCCGATTCCTTCGGAGCCGGTGTTCAAGAAGAAGCCACCGACGAGAGCGCCCAGTCCCCAGCCGATGCCGCGCCAGACGGTCATGCGCGCGACGACGGCGGAGAAGTCGGCGGACTCCAAATAAGCGCGGTAAACGATGTTTGAAAGAACGCCCGCGATCGCGCTGCCTGCTCCGACCACCGGTGCGGCGATCATCACCACCCACATTGGCGGTGCTCCGGCGATGACGAGAGCGCCGCTGGCAATCCAGGCGGCGGCGACGATCGACCACATGCCCAGCACGGCCTGGCGAGTGCCGAACCTGTGCGCAGCGCGAGGGGCGAAAGGCAATGCAATTGCTCCGGCGGCCATGCTCGCGGCCAGGAAGAGACCGGAGAAGAGCGCCCCGCGGCTCAAGCCACCAGCAGCGGTGGTGATTCCGGTAGCACTAATGAGGGCGGTAGCGCTCCCGGCCGTGCTCAGGGCCACGGTCAAAACCAGTGCCCGCGTACCCGATGCTTGCCGTGAGTGATCCACTTCGTTCACGGCGGTCACGATAGAGCCTCAACACGCAACCTGGTCGATGGCGTGACCTTGAGGGAACGTAGGATCAGGGCTCCGGAGGAAGCGGGTGCTGTTTTCTTGAGGGTGGAGCGTATTGATGGGAACGAGGACGGGTATTCGAGTTACGGCCTGGTCGCGAGGCCCGGTGGCAGTTGTCGCCGCGGTGGCAGTGACGGCAGCAATGCTAGGTGGCTCTCCGGCGGCGGCGGCCCCTGATCCGGATGATGTCGCCTCCGACGTCTCGGCGCCTGCTGCGCAAGAGGCTGCCAGCGATGCTGAGGCTGATGCCGTATCGGACCTCCCCCCCGAGTCGAGCGCTACACCGACCACCGAGCCGACCGCTGAGCCGACCGCACCGCCGGCGGCCCCGTCTCTACCTTCGTCCACATCCGGGGCTTGGGTGGGGAAGCCGTCCGGCCCGATCCCCGCGCAAAACCTCGCCACCGCCCAAGTGGCGTCTGCTGTCCTGCAGAAGTCTCCGTCCCCCGCGACACCGGCGGACAGCGCCCTCATTGCCAAGTCACAAATCGCCGTTTCAGCGACAAAACCGCAACAGGTGAGCTCCAAGGCCTTGTCCACGGCGGGAGGCCTTGTTTCATCGAAGATCACGGCCGTACCCGATGCAGACGAGGTGCGGGCGGGAATCACTAAGGCCGGAACGAAGATCGTCATCTCTTCTGACGCGTCCAAACTGCCGATCGCGGACTATCAGGCTCTCGTGGCGTCGAAGCCTGGGTTGGCGAAGGCGCTATTTCCGGTTCCCATGGTGGGACCGGGTGGCACCCGATCCAAGAGCACTATCTTCCGTGCGACCTTCCAGGCCGGAGAGAAGATCCGAATCCAGGGGACCGTCTCCCCGAAGGCGTTGAAGAAGGGCGCAACGCTGATCATCGAGAAGGCGCCCGTGAGCCCGGACGGCACCCTGGGCCGCTTCATTCGCACCCACACCATCACGCCCGGCAAGAAGGACGGGAAGTACGCGCAGGACGTTGTCGTTCGCGATGGCTTCGAAATGATTCGTCACCGTTTGCTGCTGCGCAAAACAACAGTGGCGCAACCAACGATCAATTGGGCCGCGGTCGAGGCGCGAGCGGAAGAAATTCTTTCCGAAGCTGAACAGCAGGTGCTCGACGACATTAAGGCTGCACTTATCGCCGACATCAAGGCCGAAATTCCCGCTGCGGAGGCCGCCCTTTTGCAGGACTTGAAGGTTGCGTTGGCGCAAGAGGTGAAGTCGTTCGCCCTCGCTCACATGAGCATGGTGGGTACAGGAGTGATGACGGTGAACCTGACGTCCTTGAAGGGCAGCCGCGACATCACGCTGAATCTCGCGAATTGGCCTGAAGACGGCTGCAATCCCACGACCAGTGACTCGTGTAACACGACCTCGATTCCGGTTCCGTTCGATGACGAGGCATCGAAGACCGCAACGTTTATCGCGCCGACGGAAAAAAACACGATCGGGTTCTCCGCCGATGGCAAAAATGGCGAGAAATACACCGTGAACTGGTCTTTGGACCCGAACCACACGACAACATGCGCCAAGATCGCTCCGTCACCGTCGGCGTTGGTCAAATACGGCTCTACGTGGGATTTCCAGCTGAAAACCAACGTGCAGATGGAGGGGTATCTGTCCGGGAATGTGGCAGACGACGCGTGGTCTGACCAATGGTCGAAGAAGCAAAACAAGGGTAAGACGCCGTTGGGTTGCGGGTTCAAGGCAACCCAGTCCTTTGGCACTTGGTGGACCAGTCTCGCCGGTTGGGAAAAGATTCTGATCGAAGCGGCCACCGTTGTCGTGGTGAGCCTTGCGACTTTCGGTGTAGCAGATTTGGTAGGCGGTGCTGCGGCTGCGGGCGAAGCCGTTGTCGACACCGTTGGCGCTACGGAAGTAGCGTTAACGGCGACCGAGGCGTCTGCTGAAGCCATTGGTGAGGCGTTTGCTGAGTTGGAGGCGAATGCGGCCGCGGCTGCGGCCGCCTCGGACGCCGCCGCTGAGGCGACGGCCGAATTGTTTGCGCAGGCTGAGGCGGATGCGGCCGCGGCTGCGGAGGCTGAAGCAGCCAACGCGGCGTGGGCCGCCGCGGTCGCTGAAGAGGCTGAAGCCGCTGCCGCGTACGAGACTTACGCAGCAGAGTTCATTGGCGCTGATGCAACGGAGGTCTTCGAAGCCGCGGATGGAGAGCTGTACGCGACCTGGGCCGAGGTTGACGCCGCGAACGCTGCGGTGGCGGCAGAGGCGGAAGCGCAAACGATGGCCTACGTCTACCTCACTGGGCTCGGGATCGGGGGAGTCGCCGCGCTCCTTGGACTCGGATACGGAGCCTCGAAGGTCTTCGCCAGCAACGAGGTCGGCACCATCGTCGTCAACTGACCCGTCGTCAACTGACCGATGCCCTGATTGGGGCGATGGTCGGTAGCGACCCGCGACTCATGTGTGCACAAGGCTCACCTAGTCGTCGTCGCCTAGGCGCGCGAGCCAGGTGGCGAGCCGTTCGACCGGAACCTCGAAATCGGGGTGCAGGTTGACGAACTCCTGCATGCGATCTCCGAGCCAGTCGAAGGTGACTTCTTCCTCGCCTCGTCGGCTTTGCAGTTCTTCGATACCGCGGTCCGTGAAGTACATATCCGTTGCTTACGCGAATGCCTGCTCGACCACGGCCTGCTGCTCGGCCACGTGACGCTGGTGTGTGCCAACGGCCGGAGACGATGACGAAGGCCTCGTGACGCCTTCGATCGGGCGATTGACCATGGGTGGAGCGTTCATCGCCACGAAACTCCATGCTCCTTGGTTGGCCGGCTCCTCTTGAACCCAGCGGATCTCGGCATTGGGGTATCGGTCGAGAACCTCCGCGAGGCGGAAGGGGAGCGGGTAGAGCCGTTCGAAGCGCAGAATCGCCGTGTTGTGCAATCCATGCTCGTCGCGGTGCGCCGCGAGGTCGTAGTAGATCTTCCCGCTGCACAGCAGAACCTTGGTGATCTCGGGTCCCTCGTGCTCGGGGTCAAGCAAGATCGGCTGGAAGGTTCCGGACGTGAACTCGTCCTTGGTGGAGACCGCGGCCTTGGCACGCAGGAGCGACTTCGGGGTGAAGATAATCAGCGGTCGAGTCAGGCGACTAAACACCTGCCAACGCAGAAGGTGGAAGTACGACGCCGGGGTGCTCGGCATCGCCACCGTCATGTTGTCCTGAGCGCACATCTGCAAGAAGCGCTCGACACGCGCACTCGAGTGGTCCGGTCCTTGCCCTTCTTGCCCGTGCGGCAGTAGGAGAGTGACGGCTGACCGCTGCGCCCACTTCTGTTCACCGGAAGAGATGAACTCATCGGTGATCGTCTGGGCGCCATTGACGAAGTCACCGAACTGCGCCTCCCACATCACCAAGGCATCGGGGCGGGCGACGGAGTATCCATACTCAAAGCCCAGGGCAGCGAACTCGCTGAGGAGTGAGTCGTAAG
>Ga0255761_10005397_pt1 | contig 11161 bp, 5 predicted proteins | sample 071ome_29_FD_179961 | JGI IMG/M metagenome (GOLD analysis project Ga0255761, IMG submission 179961) | Coastal salt marsh microbial communities from the Groves Creek Marsh, Skidaway Island, Georgia - 071407BT metaG (version 2) | ecosystem: Environmental > Aquatic > Marine > Intertidal zone > Salt... | reverse complement strand
TATTTAACTGCTGTATAGAAACTAACCTTCCTCTTATTTTAGCTGTTGATATTTCAGAAATGTATATTGGAGCAAGAACTAATGCTGTTCCAAAAGCTACACCACCAATCATCCTTGATATGTATAAAGTCTCATAAGAATAAGAAAGTGCCGATGTGATTGCAGATAAAGAATATAGGAAGGCTACTCCTATTAAGATTTTTTTTCTTCCAATATTATCACTTAATTTTCCTGCAATAAGCATAGCGATCATTGCTGCAAAAGACGGTGAACTTACCACCCAACCTGTTTGAACTTCATTCAATTCAAATTCAGGACCCACAAAATTCATTACACCAGATATAATACCTGCATCGAATCCAAAAAGAAATCCACCTAATGAAACTGTAAATGATAAGAATAAAACTTTATTATTCATTGTTGCTGTTATCTACAAAATTAATCATATTTACGGAGAAATATCTTTATATAATTTTTAATGTTATAATATAGGTATTTAGTATTTTTACTTAAAATAACAACTTATGGTTTTTGATATTGAAATGATTAAAAAAGTTTATTCTTCAATGAAGGATAAAGTTGATATTGCAAAAAAAGTATGTAATCACCCTTTAACACTATCTGAAAAAATATTATACTCACATTTGTGGAATAATCTGGAGAATTCCTTTGCGAGAGGAAATGATTATGTTGATTTTGCACCTGATAGAATCGCATGTCAAGATGCAACTGCACAAATGGCTTTACTTCAGTTTATGCAAGCTGGAAAAAATAAAGTTGCAGTTCCAACAACTGTTCATTGTGATCACTTAATTCAAGCAAAAATTGGAGCTGGTCCAGACTTACAGGAAGCTATAAATACTAGTAATGAGGTTTTCAATTTTTTAGAATCTGTTTCTAATAAGTATGGAATAGGGTTTTGGAAGCCAGGAGCAGGAATAATTCATCAAGTTGTATTAGAAAACTATGCATTCCCTGGGGGAATGATGATTGGAACCGATTCACATACTGTTAATGCAGGAGGATTAGGAATGGTAGCAATAGGTGTTGGAGGAGCTGATGCGGTAGATGTGATGGCAGGAATGCCTTGGGAACTTAAATTCCCTAAATTAATTGGAGTTAAATTAACTGGAAAACTTTCAGGTTGGACAGCTGCTAAAGATGTTATATTAAAAGTTGCAGGAATATTAACTGTTAAAGGAGGTACAGGTGCTATAATTGAATATTTCGGACCTGGTGCTGAAAATTTATCTTGTACTGGGAAAGGGACAATTTGTAATATGGGTGCTGAAGTAGGGGCTACAACATCAACTTTTGGATATGATGAGTCAATGGAAAAATACCTCAGAGCAACTGGAAGAGATGAAGTTGCCGATGAGGCAAATAAAATTAAAGATTACTTAACTGGTGATCCTGAAGTCTATGCTAATCCAGAAAAATATTTTGATCAAGTTATAGAAATCAATCTTTCTGAACTTGAACCACATATTAATGGTCCATTTTCACCAGACATTGCAACTCCTGTGAGTAAAATGGCTGAGACACTAGAGAAGAATGATTGGCCAAGAAAAATAGAATGGGGACTTATAGGATCATGTACTAATTCATCGTATGAAGATCTATCAAGAGCTTCATCAATTGCAGATCAAGCGCTTAACAAAAAATTATCAACAAAAGCATTTTTTGGAATAAACCCTGGATCAGAACAGGTAAGATATACTGCTGAAAGAGATGGTTTTCTAGATATATTTGAAAAACTTGATGCAAAAGTATTTACTAATGCATGTGGACCTTGTATAGGACAATGGGACAGAGCAGGTGCTGATAGACAAGAAAAAAACTCTATTATTCATTCTTTCAATAGAAACTTTGCTAAAAGAGCTGACGGTAATCCAAACACTCATGCCTTTGTTGCATCACCAGAAATGGTTGCTGCAATAGCAATTTCAGGTGATTTAGGCTTTAATCCTCAGACTGACACATTAGTTAACAATAATGGTGAAGAAGTTAAACTTGATGAGCCAACTGGTTGGGATTTACCACCTAAAGGATTTGAAGTAGACGATAAAGGCTATATTGAACCTGATGCAGATGGCTCTGGCGTGGAAGTTATCATTGATCCAAATTCTAAAAGATTAGAAAAATTAGAACCTTTTTTGCCTTGGGATGGTAAAAACATTACGGGTGCTAAGCTGCTTATAAAAGCATTTGGAAAATGCACTACAGACCATATATCAATGGCAGGTCCATGGTTGAGATATAGAGGTCACCTTGATAATATTTCTAACAACTGCTTAATTGGAGCTGTTAACGCTTTTAATCAAAAAACAAACTTTGTCAAGAGTCAATTAAGTGGTGAATATGGTGGTGTTCCTGATATTCAAAGAGAATACAAAAAGAATAACATTTCAACTGTTGTAGTAGGTGATCATAATTATGGAGAAGGATCCTCAAGAGAACATGCAGCGATGGAACCACGTCATCTTGGGGTTAAAGTTGTTATTGTTAAATCATTTGCTAGGATTCATGAAACAAACCTTAAAAAACAAGGGATGTTAGCCTTGACATTTGATAATGAGTCTGATTATGACTTAATTCAAGAAGATGATACATTTAATTTTGTTGATTTAGAAAGCTTTAGTCCAGGTAATCAAATTACAATTGAACTACTTCACTCTGATGGAAGTTCTGACATTATTAAAACTAATCATACTTATAACTCACAACAAATCGATTGGTATAGAGAAGGTTCTGCACTTAATCTCATAAAAAAAGGGGCATAAAAAGCCCCTTTTATTTCAAAATTAATTTCTGTTATTCTTCAGAAGCTGAAGCAGCAGCTATTTCTTTTTCTAATTGATCAACTCCATAGTGAAACTCCATGCCTATTTTGTCATTTTCATCCCATACAAACAAAATATGAAATGGTTGATTGTAAGATTCACCTGAATTTTTTCCAGTTGCTAGCCAGTTGAACCATGTTTGTGTAACTGTAAATCCATTTTCATATGTTGCCGTTTCAACCCAAACATCAATATCATCTTCGTCATCTCCCCATGCTAATTCAATATTTTCGAAGTTTTCATGATGAGCATTTACAAATTCAGAGATTTCAGCTACACCGATAGATTCAGTGCTATTTGCATATAGTTCTAGATCGGGAGACCATAAACTTTGAAGTCCCTCAACATTGTTATTTTCATAATTTTCATAATGAGCTCTAATTGCATTAGATTTTTCATCATCAAATGTGATGACAGTCCCTGTTGGTGTTGTTGGTGCACAGCCTATAAAAAGGAATGTGATTAATAATAATAAGTAATTTTTCATAACTGGTTAGTTTTTGTAAGCCAATTTATAAAAATTACTTCAATAAAGTAAAAGACCCATTTTTTGTATATAAATCTTGAGTAAAAGAAACCCCACTTACTTGATAAAAATAATTACCATTTTCAGCATCTCTTCCTTTAATTTTACCATCCCAACCTGTTAGTTCGTTAGAGTTAGATTCTTCTGTATAAATTAAATTACCCCAACTGTCAAAAACTTGTAGAATAATATATGTAAAACCGTAATATACAGGTCTAAAAGTATCATTATAACCGTCATTGTTTGGAGTGAAAGCGTTAGGTATTACAATTTCGTATTGATCTCCAACATATATGGTTTTAGTTTCAGTGTATGAACAACCTAAGATAAACTCAACTGTTAAAGAAACTTCATATACCCCCCTTTTTGTATAAGTATGAATAGCATTTATATCACTTGATGTATTACCATCACCAAAATCCCAAAATACTTGAAAATAATTTTCAGATGAAAGATTTGTAAATGTAATTGGATCGTTAACTGACAATGCATTGAAATTTGTTAAATAGAATGAGTTGTATTCAAAGTCGGGTGAACCAATTACAGGAGTTTCTACTTGGAACACAATAGACTCAGTACATCCCAGAAAATCTGTTACTGTAACTTGGTATGAGCCCTCTATTTTTGTATCCATAATCTCATTATCATTACCACTAACTAATCCATTTGACCATTCTATTTTATATGGTGCTACTCCACCTGAAACTGAAACTATATTTTTTTGATATACTTCCTTTGTTTCACAAATGGCATAGAAATTTGTTTCAAGATTGATTTCTAAATCATCTTGACGATTAATTGTAAATTCTTTTTCCGATATACAACCTTTTGAATCTGTAACCTTGACCAAGTAATTATTTGCAATTAATCCAGAAATATCTTCACTTGTATCACCATTAGACCAATCGAACGTGAATGGTGGATTTCCACCTGAAACTTGTAAGTCAATACTACCACTCGCAGGATTATCACAATCAGTTGCATCAGTCAAAACACCGGTAATAGAAATTTCTTGAGGTTCTATAATGGTCAAGTCTCTTTGAATTTCACATCCAGAAGCATCTTTTATAAGAACTGAATAAATTCCAGGAGATAAATTGTATCTATTTTGACCAGCTGTTGAATCATCTGACCATGTAAATGAAATTGGGGCTACACCACCTTCAAAGTTCATCTCAATTGAACCATCATTTGCTCCATAACAAGTTATTGGTGTAACTATTGGATTAACATCGAATAGTTCTGCATTATCAATCTCTATTTCTCTAACTTCTTCACATCCATTAGAATCAGTAATGGTTACAGTATAGGAACCAGCTGAAAGACCATTTCTTACATTACCATTTCCAAAATCACTCCAAGTATAAGAGTATGGTGCTACACCACCTGATGGAGTTACAGTTATTGTGCCGTCATTTGCATTATAACAATTCAAATCTGTTTTTTGAATATCTATAACTAAATCCTCTGGTTGAGTTAATTCAGTTGTAAAAGTAGCAGTACAATCATTAGAATCTATAACAATTAATTCATAAATTCCAGCAGGAATATTAGATAAATCTCCATCCTCAAATACATTTCCTACATTCCTGTCATAAACATTTCCAAAATTATCTTTCCAAACATAATCAAAGGGAGCTGTACCTCCATTGACAGAAATATTTATTTTTCCTGTACTATTATCATGACAAAGTATATTTACTTTTTCATCTAAACTAATTTCTAACACTTCAGGAGTACTAATAGTGTGAATAAATTCAAAAGTATTACAACCATCTCTTAAAATTAATTTATAAATTCCAGGTCCTAAACCACTTTGATCTTCTTGACCTTGAATAATTCCACTTCCATTTTGAGTTGACCAATCATAAGTGTAATTTCCTGTTCCACCACCAACAGTAATATTTATTTCACCATCATTGTCTCCAAAACAGGTAATATTTTTTGTTGAGTCCAAATTATATGTAAGTGGTGGCGCTTCTGTAATAGTAAATGTTTCAGTTATAGAACAGTCATTAATATCTTTTACAACAACGGTATATGTTCCTGGGCCAAGACCGGATTGATCTTCTTCAGTTAGATTTAATCCTGATCCATCGCTTGTAGTCCAAGTGTAAAAATATGAGGCCTGGTTAGATACACCACCTCCACCAGTTACAGTCAAATTGATTGTTGCATCATTAGCACCTGGACAACTAATATTGAAATTTCCATAAGATGAAATATCACTTGTTAAAGTTAGAGGATTATTAGGTCCAAAAATTTCTTTGGATGTAGTAGATTTTGAAACACCATTTGCATCAGTAACTGTGAAAGAATAATTTCCAGCAGGTAAATTTATAAATGTGTATGTTTTCGATGAAATATCTGAAAAGGTTTCTGAATATGCTTGATTTAAATAAGTTGTTCCGTTAATAGAATAAACATAAGGAGAAACGGACTCTTGGGTTATATCAACCTTTATTGATGCTGTTGTATCTCCATAACAAAGAACACTGTTTCCATTTGCATCATGATCTATGGCAATTAAAAGTTCATTTGGTTGTGTTAAGCTATATGTTTTAGAAATTTGACAATTATTACTATCAGTGATTAATACAGTATAAACTCCAGCGGTTAAACCACTTTGGTCCTCAGAATTTATTGATAATCCACTTCCATTTTGAGTAGTCCATTCATAGGTGTAATTTGAAGTTCCTCCAGAAACTGTAATATCAATTGATCCATCATTTTCACCAGCTTCACTAATTTCAAAACCATTATAATCAGAAATAATTTCACTTATAACTAAAGAATCCGGTTCGGTTATTTCAATATTCTGGGTTATTGAACATCCATTTGTATCTGTGGCCACAACCGTGTAATTACCTGCTGTCAAACCTGTTTGATCTTCATTATTTGGATTTAGACCAGAACCATTATTTGTTGTCCAAGAATAAGTGTAAGTAGTATTTGAATCTAAATATCCTCCGTTAACTGTAATATCTATTGATCCATTATTATCTCCATTACAACTTACATTAAATTCATTAAAATTTGATTTTGTAGATGTTATAGTCATTTGATCGGGTGAGTTCAATGTAAAATTCGAAACAACAGAGCATCCATTTGAATCAGTTACGGTAAGTGAATAATCTCCTTTAGAAAGACCAGATTGATCTTCTTGCCCTTGTACCAGGCCACTACCATTATTAGTTAACCAATTATAAGTATAAGTACCTGTTCCACCTGTCATTGTAATTGCTATGGATCCGTCGTCACCTCCAAAACAACTAACCTCAAAACCATTAGTTTTTGGAACAGATGAGGTCAATGAAAGCTCGGCATTCTCAGTAATTGTAAAACTATTAGTAGCTGTACAATCATTAGCATCTGTGATGGTAACATTATATGTTCCAGGTGATAAATCGCTTAAATCCTGAGTAGTTGCACTATAAGAGTTATCCCCCGTCTTTGTCCAAGCATAAGTGTAATCTGCAGTTCCTCCAGCAACACTTAAATCAATTGATCCATTATCATTACCATTACAATCAATATTGGTAACAGAAGCCGAAGATGTTAATGCATCGGGTTCTGTTACTGAAAAAGACTTACTTAGCGTACATCCATTAGCATCTGTTATTGTAACAGCATAAACACCAGGGGAAAGATTACTTATATCTTTACTTGTTGCTGAATAATTTCCATCACCAATTTTTATCCACTGAAAAGTATAATTTGCTGTTCCACCAGTTGTTGTAATTGAAATGGACCCATTATCAGCATCTTTACAATCAATATTATTTACTGTTTCATCACTTATAGTCAATCCATTATCTGGCTGGGTCAATGTAATATTACTTGTTTCTTTAAAACAACCATTAGCATCAGTCACTCTAACCTTATATGTTCCAGCCGGTGCGCTAAAAGTATGATCCAAATTACTATTTGTAATAGTCTGAACTACACTATTTCCTTGGTATAATGCATAAGTATAATTAGCTACTGAACCTTGAGTTATATTAACCTTAATTTGACCATTGTCTCCAAAACAAGCAATTTCTGTGGACAAACCAGCGTCAGCAATTGTTAATTCAGTAGGCTCTGTAATTGGGAAGCTTGCAGTATCTGTACAACCATTAGCATCTGTTACAGTTACGTTATATGTTCCAGGTGATAAATTTGTTAAATTTTGAGAAGTTGCACTAAATGAGTTGTCCCCAGTCTTTGTCCAAGCATAAGTGTAATTCGCAGTACCTCCAGCAACACTTAAATCAATTGCTCCATTATCATTACCATTACAATCAATATTGGTAATAGTACCTGAAGCGACCAACTCAGCAGGCTCAGTGATGGTAAATGTTTCGTTAAATATTTTTGAACATTTGTATATGACACTTGAATCATATGGGTTAGTTGCAACATTTTCAGTAACTGTTAAAGTATAAGTTCCAGCAGATAATCCTGTAAATGACGTTTTATAACCATTCTGAGTTCCGTTACTACCAATAGAATTGACAACTTCTCCAGAACTATATTCAGAATCACCTTTTGTTAATTTAAAAATATATGGATTACCCCATCCATTGGGATTAATTGTATTTCCATTCCAAGGTTCAGTCCAACCACCACTAGCTATAAATGTTAATTTTCCATCACTGTCACCATAACAATCTAAAGCTGTTACTGAATCAGAAACTATAAATTCATTTTCTATTTCTTCAGGCTTTTTAACTTCTATAATTTCTTCTTCAGAACATCCATTTCCATCTGTAAATGAAAATGTATAGTTAGCCTCTGCAAGATTTGGAATTGTTATTGTAAAGTTTTGAGTGTCAAAATTGGGATCATAATTCTGAGTAGTAAATGATGAATTATCTGAAGAACTAACTGTGACTTGGTTTGTTGTATTATTTTTTAAAGTCCAAGTAATAGGAATAGCTGCACCTTCAACCTTTATAACTGCAGTTCCAAAATTATCTGAAATACATGGAAAACCACTAAAAACTACAGAGGCACCAAACGAATATGCCTCTGTTATAGATATATTATAATATCCATTAGATCCTCCAACTCTTTCACCACAGCTATTAGTAATAATCGCAGCATAATTACCAACGGCCAAATTTTTAAGCTTGAATGAGTTGTCGTTTGCATCATGGTCAGAATCATTATTTGAATCATAAACAACAGTACTTGTATCAACAGGTCCATCACTGGGGTCATTATATAATATTAACCTGTATGGTCTACACGGTTTTGTTCCGTTTACTGTAATTTCATTAACGCTTATAATGTATGCTTGCTCACATGCATTCCATTGAGATGTTGAAACTGTAAAGTTTCCTCTTATATACAAGGTTAATTGTACCCTACCTAAATTTGGAATTGTTTCACCTGAAGAACTATCAATTACTTTTAAATATATAACTAGATCTGCATCAGGGTCTGCGGTAAATGTTATACTCTTTTTATCATTTGATACTGTTGTATTATTTGGAACATCCCCTACAGCATTTAAAATTTCATAAGTCCAATTTGACGGAATATCATTTGTAGAATTATCAGAGGACCATCCATATTTATTAGTTCCATCGGTGAACCGAATCATTTTTAGACTTGGAGTGATAGTTAAATCAGTACCAGAAGTTTTAAAAAACACAGTACTAATTTCATTATTAGAATTCCATGATCTGTTTTGTGTTTCTATACTGTATGTCGTCTGACTATAAATATTGTTGATTGAAAAGAACAAAAAACCAACAAAACAAGCTAATATTTTAGTGATATTGTATTTCATATTATTTACACCCACACGGAATTGGTCCTCCTTTGCCAAAAATTGAATCAAATATGTATGAGATAGAAATTTCAAAAACACCTTTTGTATTTTGTAAACTTGATACATTTAAATCATAAGAATAACCAAACCTAAATTTCCTGTAATCAATATTTGCCAATAAATTAATAGAAGTTAATTTGTGAGAACTTCCTGAAATATTTGTGGGCATAATTGCGCCAGTTGCACCCAACGATATTGCATTAAATTCGATCATAGTGCCAATATCTAATCTATCAAATTGAGATTGTCTCATATAATTCATATTGAAATATAAATTAAAATCATCTCTAACATATCTTGTACTTAGTGGCCATTTGTAACCACCATGAATGCTATAAAACTTATCTAATTTAACTTGCCCTCCTTCAGATTCAAATGAAATATTTGGGCTTGTCATGTGTTTCATTGTTCCTCCAAACCAAAAATTTTCATTAAAAATTAAAAGACCTGCAGAAGTATCAAAAAAAGAAACACTTTCATTAAACAAAAACGGATCATCAGTATTAATATTAATAATACCTTGACTAATTAAAATTTGATCTTCTAAAAGAAGATTGTCAAATGCATAGTCTTTAATACCAAATCCAGCACTTATACTGGGATAAAAAAACCAACCTTCAGATAGCTGAACATGAAAAGAGTAGTTTAGATTAACTTGGGTGAAATTATATCTTGTTACACTTTCATGATGATTCAATAAACTTATTCCTAATCCACTATTTATATTTTCAAGATAACCATCAAAATAAAAAAACTGAGAGTTCAATCCATAATTTAAACCAAACCACTGAGATCTGTTGATGATGCCAATTTGAGAACCTTCTCCTCCACCAGTAAATGAAGGGTTTAAGTATTCGGGAACATTATAGAATTGCGTAAAAATAGGATCTTGTGATAATGATTTATTAAGAAGAAAAAACATTAAAAATATTATAAACTTTTTCATTCTTATACGTATTATCTGTAAAACCTCATCAAATTTGAATTAAGAGACCATAAAACTTCATTGAATTTTTTTAAGAAACCAACTCCAATTAAAAGGTCGTTTATATCTTCTCTTAGTGGTACAACAGCAATTACATTTTTTACAATATAATCTCCCAACAAAAGTTTATCTATTTTAATATACTTTGTTTTAAATTCTGAGCCGACACCACCTGAAATCCCCTCTACATTCATGTCTTCTATTTCACACTTTAATAATAAATCTTGATATAATCTGTAACCAATAAAAAATGATGTAGCCCCCGAGTCAAATTGAATAGGTACATTCATGACATCTCCATCTTTGGTTGGAAATCCAATGTTAATTCTAAATTGATTATCTCTTTCAATTAATTTAATATCAGTATAATCTTTGTCTCCTACTATGTCTTCCTCTACTCTGTTATTATCAGTATTCCTAATAGTAACAACATCATTGTTTGAAAAAAACTTTTTAACTATTAAACCTTCACTGTCACCAGGACCATAGGTGTTTACCTCTCTAACTTTTATTCCATTTTCATAAAATGTTTGAAGTTTGTCTCCGTTGGACCATTTATAAATTTCAGTTTCAATAATATCCGATTGATAATCAACATAATTAACAATCTTTGAATCACCTGTATTGAAATTAACAGTTAAAACACCACTTATGAAATTATCGTTAGTAAATTTCCCATTTTGAATTTGGGTTTGTGTACTTAAGTTTAATGTAAGAATTCCATTACCGTGTTTCTCTCCTTCATAGTTTACACACCCATTATAAATTCCATTATCGTAATTGATAATTTCCTCTTTACATTGAGAAAATGAAAAATTTAAATTTGTTGTGAGTAGAAAAACAAATAAGTAGAGTGTTGTTTTCTTCATGAGGAAAAGAATTTAATAACCCCACATATCTAACTCAAAATCAAGGATTTCTTTTTTTATTCTTTCTGATTCGAGAATAATTCTAATTTGATGCTGTTGATTAGATTCGTTAGGTCT
>Ga0255761_10005395_pt1 | contig 11162 bp, 8 predicted proteins | sample 071ome_29_FD_179961 | JGI IMG/M metagenome (GOLD analysis project Ga0255761, IMG submission 179961) | Coastal salt marsh microbial communities from the Groves Creek Marsh, Skidaway Island, Georgia - 071407BT metaG (version 2) | ecosystem: Environmental > Aquatic > Marine > Intertidal zone > Salt... | reverse complement strand
AGCCGCTTCTTCATCTCGTCTACGCTGAGCTTCAGCGGCCTCTTGTTCTTGACGCTGACGCTCTTCTTCCTCTCTGGCAGCTGCAGCAGCGGCAGCCTCCTCAGCTTCTCTTCTAGCCGCTTCTTCTTCTCGTCTACGCTGAGCTTCAGCGGCCTCTTGTTCTTGACGCTGACGCTCTTCTTCCTCTCTGGCAGCTGCAGCAGCGGCAGCCTCCTCAGCTTCTCTTCTAGCCGCTGCCTCTTCTTCTTGTCGTTGTCTTTGTAATCTTTCTTCTGAGGAAGGCGTTGGCGTTGGCGTTTCCTTTTCCGTCGGCGCAGTGCCGAAACCTCTTCGCTTTGCTTTAGGTAAACCCATTGCACCACTATTTGCCCCTCCTGCGGGCATTCTCGTCTCCATCTCCGCCAACTCTCTCTCTAAAACTGCATTTCGCGTGCGCAACTGAATAGATTCTTTCCGCAATGTCATCAACTCGCCCAAGAACGAGTTCGCCGAAGCCAACTCGGATTTGGCCTCTGCAAACGCGGCAATCGATCCAGCTAATCCACACATCCATTGCGTGGGCTGTAAATTCTTATCGTTCTTTCCATGCGCGTCTAAAGCTTTCAGCATTGGTTCGCGAATTGTGTCCCACGCTATTTCTGGCGTAAAATGTTCATCTTCATCTTCTTCACCCTCCGCGCCCTCCCCTTGCGCTTGTCGCTGTTGCTTCTTTTGCGCCACCTCCTCGTAGAACTGATCGTTCAAATTATTCAACAACTCCCAGATATCGTTCGCGCAGTTCGCGTCCACGCTAGTATCCACCATCTCACGAAATGCGCTCGTCGCGTTCGCTAAGATCACTTTGTCCAAAAAATCAAGAACGTTCTCTTTACCTAATTTCGGAATGGAGCCGGCGTTTTTGTCGGCAAAAATCGGCATCACTTTTATCTCTGCGTCTTCGTTGAACTCGTCGTCGCTTTCGTCGATATCTGCAACCAGTGTGATCCCGTAGCTCTCACGCACCGGTTGTCCGAGGGTGACTTCGCACCCAAACAAACTCGTTCTCGCGAATAACGCGGTATTTTTCTCCCCTATCACCGTGGCGATAAAATTAAACACGTCTTCATCTACCGGTTCAAACACAGCCAATCGCATTTTGGCATCTCCTTCTCGTCGCGGTTTAGCGAGCCAATCGCACGCTGCGTGCTTGTTATCGCCTTCATCATCTGACGATGGCGAAGACGACGACGTTCCAAACTTCATCGCCTTCTCGCCCGCCCTCCTCAAATCCATAATCCCGTCTTGCGCGCTACTCAAGAAATCTAAGTAACTCACCGGATCGCTATAATTCGCCGTCAAAATATTCAAAAATGCGCCGGATTTATCGTACAATCCGACGATCCCGCACGCGTACTTTCTCGCCTCTTGCTTCTTCATCTTCCCGAACACCTCTCCGATCGCTTGCGCCGTCCTCCCCGGCATGTTCACTTCCAACACTTTATACGCTGAATCCAACGCTCTCCCAACTTTACGAAACGTCGGGTACCACTCGTCGATTCTATCTTGGCACTGATTCGACCTCTCTTCCGGCAACACCGAAACGAACAGCGCTTGTCTGCCCGACATCATCCGCATTTCGAACTGCGACAGTTGCAGCTGCTCCGCGTTTGGACCGAGGGAGACTAAATCCGGACCGACGCGTTCGCCCGCTAATTGCGCAAAGTTGTTGTTGTTGTTGTTGTTGTTCCCATCTGAAGACGAATTCGGACGACGCGACGAAGGTCGTCGTCTCTCGCCGCCGTGCACGTGCGCTTCTTCGTCCCCTGGTGCGTATTCCAACTCTTCCTCGTACGCGGAGCCCTCGACGAACGTGCTCTTCTTCGTCTTGTTGGCACCATCTTCGTCCAAAAGAAGAAGCGCGAAGAAAATCGACGCGAAGAGGAGAAGTTTCGGGAAAATGGCGGAGGGAGAGAAAGACGGCATCGTCTTTTTTTTAATCGGTCGGTCGGTCGGTCGGTCGGTGGTGGTGGTGGTGGTGGTGCGCTCTCTTCTGCGGAGTTTTTCTTCTTCTTCGTCTTCTCTCTGTCTTTTGCGTTTGCTTCGCGTTATTAGTGTGAGGAGTGTACGCGCTCGATGATTGGAAATAAAATTCGTATCTCCTATCTGGGGAAATGGTGTTGAAAGGACACAAAAGAAATCGCGCGCGCGCGCGTGCTTTTGTCGCGAAAGAAAGAAAGAAAGAAAGAAAGAACCCGTCTTCCTCGTCGTCGTCAATGGGCAAAACGCTCGCCGCGACCGGTCGCGTCCTCCTCTCTTCCCTTTTCCTCTTTGCCGGTTTGAACAAGTACCACGCGTTGGTGGCGTCGTCGACGCTTTCGGATTTCCACCTCCTCGAGCACTCTCTGGCGCCGCGATTCGCGGAAACGAGAGCGGCTCTGAGCGCGAGTTTAGCGTCGATGTTCCCGTCTCGGTTTTCTTTGGACGAACAGAAAATTATGGAGCAGTTGTTGCTGATCGACGACGCGTCCGTCGCGATGTTCGGGACGGTGGTTGAGTTGCTCGGGGCGGTGCTTTTGATGTTCAACTTCACGTTGGGGAGTAAACTGTTGATGCTCTTCATCGCGTGCGTGACGCCAGTCATGCATCCGTTTTGGCGACGAGAGGAATTGAGCGCGGCGAGAGAGATCGAGGCGATCATGTTTTGGAAGAACGTGGCGATTTTTGGAGCGCTGATGATGCACGTTGGGATGAGCAAGGAAGAGGCGAAGAACAAAGAGAAGGAGGAGTGAACCCGCAGAGTATAATAGCGTATTTTTGAAGCGAAGTAGGGGAAGAGAGGAGGCGAGTAGATAGAGGAAATAAAGAGAAAGAGAGTGCTTTAGAGAGAGACAAAAATAATGTAGTGATTAAACGCGCGATTGATACGTCGTGTACTTATATGTGTATAGATATATAGATATATACTTCTTGTGTTGTTGTTATTGTTGTTGCTATTCTTCAATTTTTATTCTCGTCGCACGAAACGAAAGAAAGAGTAAAATTTGTAACTAGTCTTTTACTTCTTCGATCGACCGCTCTTCTTCTTCGGCTTTTCCTCCTCTTCTTCTTCCTCCTCTTCTTCTTCGTCGTCTTCTTGGACCTCGTCGGTTTTCTTAGCCTTGCCAACCTTCTTCTTCGCGGCGGCAGTTTCCTTCGCGCTCTTAACAAACGGAGACAAGAGGAGATACAAGACCGAGAGCAAATTAGTCGCCAAGAACGCGTACAAAGCCGCGACGTTTTCGGCCATGAAGTCAACCGGTTTGGTTAAAACTTCGCCGGCTTTACCCGGAATCTTTTTGACGGCTTTGTACATCAGACCAGTCACTTTTCCCGGGAAACCTTCGGCGTTGGCCGCCTTCTTCGCCTCGGCTTTTTCCGCCTTCTCCGCGGCAATCTCAGCCTCTTTCGCCGCTTTCTCCTCGGCTTCTTTCAACGCTTTTTCTTTCGCTTCTTTCTTCGCCTCAAAATCGAACGTTTCGGCGGCTTTATCCACCGTCTCGAAGTCTTTACTGATCAAAATGTTATCCAAAGTTAAACCGTCGCTCATGGTCCAAATTTCCAACGCCACGGCGGAAATCTTGCCAACGTTCTCAAACGGCGTCGGATCTTCGTAGTATTTCGGGTTTTCGATTTGCTTTGGCGCCCATTCGCCTTTGTACAAAACGTTGTCAATCATCGGCGCCGACCACGGGCCTTTGTAGTCCGGGTTCTCTTTCATCGGCTGTTCCCATTCGCCGCAACCCGGCGCTTCCTCGCACCTCGGGTTCGGCACCAACGGCGCTTCCCACTCGCCATCTTCTTCCTCGTCCCAATCTTCCGGCTCTTCAGCGTCTGGATCTTCAATTTCTTCCGGCTCGTCGTCTAACCAACCTTCCGGTTTCGTCGCTTCTTCGTCCAAAATCTCCATCGGCGCGTCTTCGTCCCAGTCGTCCGGTTTCTTCGCGTTCGGGTCCGGGATCTGCTTTTCGTCCACCCAATCTTCCGGTTTGGAATCTTCCGGATCGTCAATCATCTTCGGCGGGTTGAACGGCGGTTCAAAGTCCTCAAAAATGGACCCCTCCTTTTCAACCTTGCCGTCGATTTTCACCTCGTACGTGTGCTCCTTCGTGTTCACCAAGAGCGTGTACATGTGCGGCGCCTTGTCCGATGGCATCTTCGGCGGATTCTTCAAGTGCTTTTCCTCCACTTCTCCGTCCTTCGGACTCTTGTGTTTAAAAATCACGTGCACTTTGTTGTTCGACCCGCACTTATCCGGACCAAACATCAAAACGTACGGCGACGACCCGTCCATCTCCTTACCGGTGTTGGCATCTTCCGTCAAGTACTTCAAATACGCGCCGCCGCAGTCCAAACCTTCCGTTTGCGCCGCTTCAAACTGAACCGCGAATCCGTCTTTCGGGTCGAACGGTGTCTCGAGTTGCTTCGTGTACCCGTAGTGTCGAGCTTTTTCCGGAACTTTCATGGCTTTCTCCCCGTTTTCGTTCGAGAGTTCAACCACGCCTGCAGAAGGGAAAAAAAGACAGAAAACAGAGAAAAACAGACGTGTGAGTGAACGGTAAGAGAGAGAGAGAGAGAGAGAGAGAGAGAGAGAGGGAGAGAGAGAAACTGCGCGATAAACGAGCTCGCGCGTTCTCGTCTCCTTCTCATTTTTGTCGCGTCTTCGCGCGAGCTTTCTCGAAAGATGCGGAGGAAAGAGACTCCCGCGCTTTGGCGGCTTTGATTGATTTTTTTCCCCGCGAGATCGCGCTTTTTTCCCGATCTGATGAAATTCGCGCACTCTCTTCCTTCACGCGTTCGAGAGCTGCTGCTGCTGCAGCAGCTGCTCTGCCGAGAGAAAAAACGACCCCTTCTTCCGCCGATCGTATTATTCGCGACGTCGAGAGAAAAAATTCAACGAACGAACGAACGTACCCGTGTATTGCTCGACTTCGGATTTCACCCATCCTTTCAATCCGTCGTCGAAGGTTTCCAAAAACGCCGCGCCGTCCAACTTTGTCGCGGCGGTGGACGAGGAGGAGGCTAACGCGACCGTCGTCGCGGCGACGCAGATGTGTTTCAGTCCCATCTTTTGCAAAAGTTGTTATAAATACTCTCTCTCTCTCTCTCTATTCTGTACGCGAGGGAGCAAGAGCTTTGGCCAATGAAGTGACATTCGATCGTGGCCAAACGAAGCTTGTTTCGAAGTGCTTCTTTTTGTGTTTAGGGTGTAGGGTTTAGCCGAATATGTCAAAAGGAAAAAAAGAATATCTAAAACCAAAAACAAAAAGGAACATCATCGTGCGTAGCGTTGTAAAGTGAAGAACTATATAGTAACTGATGAAAGCGACGATGAAGGCGACGAGTACCACTACCGCGACGGCAGCATCGTCGTCGTCGAGGAGAATTCGCGCGAATAAAATCAATAATAATAATAACAACGGCAGAGCGGTGATTAAGTTTAAAGATGCCCCTTCCGCTGACGTATCGTTTTTATCGTCGTCCGGGGAAGAGGAGGAGTGGACGACGTCGCGTCGAGCGCTGTTGGCCGGAAAAGCAGGTTTGGTTCTGTGCGAAGCGACGATATTCCCGTGGCTCTCGGAATTTTATACCAGACCGAAAGGCGGTGGCATTTTAGACGGTTTCGATATCCCGAGAGCGAACGATGATATCAGGCCATTTTCGAGGGTGTTTTTCGAGAGTTTGTTACCGGCGGAATACAGCGAGTACGACGTGTTGCGCGCGAAGGAGTGTTTGAAAACCGGGGAAGGTTTGATGAGAGAAGAAAAGTGGGACCAAGCGATCGTGTCGCTGCAACAAATCGAAAAGTTAATACCGAGAGAATACAAGATGAATCAAAAAGCGAAACTTTTAATCGCCGATTGTTATAAAGCACTCGGAGCGCCGCAGTATTTCAACGAGGAGTATTTAGAAGCGAAGGGGAGCGTATGGTGGTGGGGGCGAGGGTTGAGGTGGCCCGGGTGGTACATCATCGCATATTTAGGGGCGAGACACGTTTTCTTTGAAAGTAAGAACGATAAGGTTGGCGAGGCGAGCATCACGGAAGGGATTTTGATTAGCGTGCTAGGGGTTAGTTACCTCATGTTGCTGAACCAGTTCGGTTTGCCGGATTTGTAATTTTTACTTTTTGTAACGCATTGTACATCTAAAATAGTAGAATCGCTATATATAAAGAAAAATGCTATGTGCTAGTGACTATTCGTTTAAATCTCGCGGGCTATAGCGCTTTGGTTTCATTTCCATCGGTGAGACGAAGCCCGGAGCGGTCATCGTCGGCGATTTTACAAAGCTCGATTTCTTCTTCGGCGACACGTCCATGGCCTCAAACATTTTGAGGGAATCCTTAAATCCAGGCGATGCATGGATAATCTTCTCGGATAACGAGGTGTCGGAGTCGTCTGCTGCTTCTTTTTTCGATGAAGTTTTATGAGTGCTTTTTGTTTTCTTCGCTTCATCTTCAATGTCTTGGATGAACCAATCGGAAGGACGAGCGAAGCTTTCCGCGTAATCCTGTTTCGTCGGCGTGATTTCAAACTCTAACATTTCCTCTTCTTCTTCTTCTTCTTCTTCTTCTTCTTCTTCTTCTTCTTCTTTTTCTTCTGGAGTGTTTTCGTGGTCCTGCTGCCGTTTTCGCGTTTCTTCTTTTTCTTCTTCTTCTTCTGGCTCTTCGACGACGACGACTTCTACTAAATCTCTGTTCATCTCTTCTTTTTCTTCTTCCTCTTTTCTTTCTCTCCTCACGACTTTCGTCACATCCGCACCAACTTTTTGCATGGTCACCTCCCCACTTGCGACTGGATTCCAGGACCCAACGTTTGAAGGCGTAACCATTTTGAACGCGCTCGCAATCGTTGTCCTCGTCTCGCCCTCGCTAAATGTATTCTTCTTAATTTCCGCTATGCGCCTCGCCATATCCGCCGGGTCGGACGGGAGTTTCACGACGACGCTTTGCATCTTCCCATCGATCTCGTCGTCTGCGAGCAGCGCAGAGCTGTTCTCGCTCTTTTTCGTCGTCGCGGCGGTGCGCGCACTTTTACTTTTCGCGCCGCTGCTGCTCGGCATTTTCTCTCGAGCTCGAACCTCTTCCTCTTCTTCTTCTTCTTCTTCTTCTTTTTCTTCTTCGACGCCAACGCCAGCATCAACACCTCCTTCAACAGAAGCGGAAGTATCCATCGTCTGTTGCATCAACGCCTTCTTATACGCCGCTCTCAGCCGCAACGCCAACGCCGGCGCAATTTTCATCGGTAACCCGCGACTCTCGCAAAAGTTCACGCACATCTCCGCGCATCGGTCGTAGTTTTTGTTCGTCAATCGTATCGATAACGGTGGGGAAGCGCGTTCGATTTCAATATCAATTTGTCCCACGATTTTGCTCGTTGTTGCGATGTCCTCGCCGCTACTTTTGCGCCCCGCCGCGCCGGCAACAAACGGAGAGAAGGAGGAGGAGGAGTGCCGAGACATTCTTCTCTCTCTCTCTCTCTCTCGAAATCGACGACCGAGAGTGAAAAAAGGACGAAAAGGTAGAGAGAGAGCGCTTCTTCTTCTTCTTCTCCTTCTTCTTCTTCGGTGTTCTTCTTCTTCTTGGCGAAAAAAATTTGAAAATTGTTTATTTAGGGTTTAGAAAAAAAACGTCTTTTCATTGTGCGCTTTTTCGCAAGAAATGCGTTACAGTTTGACTTCTTTTTTTCCAAATCAGATACAGAAAGATACCCAGAAAGAGCTTTGCCGCGCGCGCGATTTTATTCTCCCCCCAACAAGCGATTCACAAAAATGAACGCGCCGCTAGGAAGGAAGACGGGTTTGGGAAACATCGGCGCGTCGTCGTATTTCGCGGGGAGTTTGAAACGAAAAAGAGGAAAGAGAGTCGTCATCGGGGAAAGAGCCGACGAGGGGAAATCGCGAATCACATGCAGCAAAAAAGAGGAGAAAGAGGCGCAAAAGCAACATCTCGTGGAGATTGTGGTGAATCACGTGCCGTGCGAAGTGTATTTTGACGACGGATTGTGGCACGAGTGTCTGATTACTTTCTGCGATCCTTTCGACGAGATGATGACGGGGGATTTGTGGTACTCCAGCACGAACGAGGTTGAACGAGGAGTGAAACTGATGGATCTGGTTCGGAAAGGGCACATTTACGCACTCGATTACGACGGAGAGATTCCAACGGACTCAATCGACGAAAGTGCGAGCGAGAAAGCGAAAAAAGGGAGAATGTCGATATTAGCGGACGCGGTCGCGTTGCATCCTCTGGAAGAGGAAAAGAAAGAGAAGGAAGAAGAAATCATAGAGACGGACGTGGACGAAGAAAAATTGCATCGAGAGAGGTATATAAACAAGTATAACGCTCTAGTGCGAGAGACGAGAGTATACGTTGAAAAATTAAAACATCGTTACGAGCAAAAGGTGATGCAAATGTGCGAAGAAAAAGATCGTTTACAGCTGGATCTTAATTTGAAACATCAAGAAAATGAAAAGTTGAAAAATATCCTCTTGGCCGTGCGCAAAAAGATTCAACGGAGTAGCAGTAATAACGATAATACAAAGAGAGTGACGTTTGAACAACCGGAACAAAAAGTAAAGGAAAAGAAAGAACTCGCGGCTAAGAAAGAGTTGGAGCAAGCGTTGGAAGCGAATAGCGACAAGGACGAAGAAGCGGGTTTTAAGGTCGTCGTTCTCACGAAGGACGGGAAAACCACCGATGGACATAAATGGCGCAAGTACGGCGAAAAGTTGGTAACTGAGAGCAAATATCCTCGCAGTTACTACAGGTGCGTCTCTATCCCGAACGCCGGCATTAAAAAACACGTGGAACAAATCGACAAAGATCGAGCACTGGTGACCTTCTACCCACATTCGCTCAAATTTGCTAAAGCACTGTGTAAAGCCGTGCCCGGCAGCGCACTAATACCGCGGGTACCGCAAGAAGAACAAGAAGGAGGTGAGGAAGAAGAACCCGCGCTCGCGACGCCGACGGCGACTGAAGACGGACACCGCGGAGAAGAAGGCAAGGAAGACAAAGGCGACGAAAAAGGAGACTTCCAAATCGACAAACTGGTCGCCGATTGTCCGGAGAAACAAAGAGAGTGGGCGAAGAGACACTTCGCGAGCCGCGTGTGGAAACAAAACACAGACGAAAAAGAACGCGCGTTGTAATAGTAAGAAACTTCTGAAATGTGAGCACCCCTCGCTGGTTTTTTCTGCCAAATTTTCTCCTCTTTCCCGCACAAAATTTTCTTTCCTCTCCCCTCTCCGCCGCGATAGTTAGACTCACGAGAGATGTTCAGAGGCCACGGCGTGTTCCGAGCGACTCGCGGTCCGGCGAGCGGTCACTTTGATCGCGAAGTTCGCGAGAACACGCGTTTGGATGAGAAAAGAAGAGAAAGAAGAGCAAAGAAAGCGATCGTCGTGAGAGATTGGAATCTCTCGTCGTCGTCTTCATCAACATCGTCCGAAGAGGACGAAGAGGAGATCGTGCCGACGCAAACGATGAACAACGACGACGACGACGCGACGCCGTCCCAAACGCCGGAAAAAAGAAGGATGAGCGCTTGCGATATGTCATCGCCGCGTTCGCTGGTCTCGTCGCCGCGAGAACAGCGACGAGTAGAAGTGAAAACGAAAATTATCTGCGTCAAATGCGAAGAAGAAAAAGAAGAGACGAGAGAAGATGTGAACACCAACCGTCGTCGCTCCAAGCGCCGTCGAGAAGAAGAAGAATATCTTTACAACGCGGTTTACGAAGAAGTCGAGAGGCAAAACCAGAGAAAGAACGGCTGCTGCGAAATGGTTGAGGAGCAGCGATCCTGTTACGACGTGATACCGGTGACGAGCAAAGAGTGTTTGATCGAGTGCTCGCTCGTTTTCGGAAACCAAGCGCAGGCGGATTTCGAGGAGCGGTTGGTCGAAAGGTTTAAAACGAAAAAGAAGATAAAAGTGAGCGAAGTGGACGAGAGAGAGAACAGATACGAGTTGAAACCGTTGAATCCGGTGTCGACAAAATCTATGTGGAGAGAGATGTTGATGCCGTCCGTAAGGATGGCACCAGGGAAGAGGGAAGAGCTCCCTTTCGTAGTGGGAAACGAGGCGAGGAAGTTAATTGCGATACCCGAGAGTGAGACGAATAAACCTACTGCGAGAAGACGAATAGGACAAGACGAAGAATACGAGTTGCCGACAAAAGTAGACGATTCCGTCTGGAAAGATTTACCGGAAAATATCAGAAATCAGTATTTGATCCAAGTGGAAACGCAAAAGAAGAAGAATAGGACAGAGCGAGAAAAAGAAGAAGAAGAAGAAGCCGTCTTGATTGTCGAACGAAGATCGGCGCCAAACGAATACAGATCCGATACGATTACCACTAAACCGTACCAAACGGCCACAAACGTGCACAATTTGAACCCGTCCATAGTGAAAGAAAAGATTACGCACGCCTTGGACATGCAATCTAAAGAAAGAGTCGACGGCCGCTTGAACGCGATATTGCACGTAATCCGCGTCATACGAAACGATTTGAGAAGAACTCGAGGACGAGAGGAAAGCGACGACTTTTCGGATTGGATACAGCACGATTTGGTGAAGAGTTTCCCGGGATGGAGAGCCAAATTGTGCATGGCTGTAAACACGGACGATTTAATCCCAGTTTAAAAGAACAAACACCTAGACTCTTGTATTTTTAATGTACAAACACAACGCGGACAAACATGCGCTCTATATATCACACTAATTCTTCATGGGCACAAAACAACACGGCACCAAAACTTCGTTCGTCCTCAAAAACGATATTGTCCACGGCGGGTTCCAACCGAAAACTTCTACGCGATTCTCTTCGACGTTCTTCACCTCCTCGTCTCCTTTCAAGCTCTCCAGCAACGCTTTCGTATTTGCATCAACGTTCTCTCTCCGAAAGTACCCAGAAAACGTCCTGACCGCCACGGTTCGTTCGGGCACGTCGACTACCCTAACGCCTTCTCTCGATGGTGTCGGTGCATCGCTTTTCGTTTTAATTTCGCTCGCGGGCAAGAAGAATCTCATGTTGTACTTCTGTTGTACTTCGCTTCTTCCCATCGAAACGGGTGCCTTTGAGCAATCTTTCAGTCAAACAACAACAACAACAACAACAAAATATCGTAAAAAACGTACCGTCATGG
>Ga0255761_10005388_pt1 | contig 11168 bp, 10 predicted proteins | sample 071ome_29_FD_179961 | JGI IMG/M metagenome (GOLD analysis project Ga0255761, IMG submission 179961) | Coastal salt marsh microbial communities from the Groves Creek Marsh, Skidaway Island, Georgia - 071407BT metaG (version 2) | ecosystem: Environmental > Aquatic > Marine > Intertidal zone >... | reverse complement strand
AAGCCTTTATCGCCAACAAGAGCTTCTGTTTGCTCTCCAGTAACTTTGACTACTAAACTATCATCTTCTAAGCTTCCCTCAACATCTCCTTTGAGCCCAAAAGATTTAACCAATCCTTTCAAAAAATCAATTGATACTTTGAGTTGTTCATCCTTATCGGCTTCAACTCTTGGTTTTTTTGAATCATATTGCTTTTTGTATCCATTTTTATTGGATGTTTTTGAATTGTTATTTCGATTATTATTGTGTCTTTTATTCGTATAGTTTCTAGATCCACCGTTTCTTACAGAGACTCTTACAAGTGCTTTTGTGCCACCGACACCGAAAACACCACCTTCTGGTTCTCGAAGTATATTTATATTTGCTTGAGTTGCATCTTCTAAATTTAATTCGTTTAGTCCTGCTTTTATTGCATCGTCAATCGATCTGGCTTCAACCTCAACCCATTTGTTATTTGCCACTATTTTCTCCTTCTTTTTTTGCGGTTTTTACGAGGATTTTCTTGAATTGGATTTGACTGTGAGTCTTCATTATTTTCCTCTTTTTTTTCTTCTTTTTTAACCTCTTCACGGTCATCTAGCTTCACAATTAAAGCTTGTTGACCAATTCGAAATATATTTCCAGTTAAAAAGTAAACAACAAGTCCTGTAGGTAATGTCCAAGAAATAAATCCAAAAAATATTGGCATTACTTTACCCACCATTTGCATTTGTTGGGCCTGAGGATTGTCACTTTTACCTGTTTTTTTTGTAATTTGCTGCTGTTGATATAAAGCTGTCAAAATAACAAACAATATCAGTATTAAATATGGAACTCTATCAACCCAACCCGCTACTTCTGAGGGTGGAATTTGAAGGTCCATATTAAAAAATGTAAGACTTGTACTTAGTTCAAGATCTTTAAAAAGAACAGAAGTTGAAGGAATAAAGCTTAAAGGCTCTCTTAGAACCCTAAATAAAGCAAACCATATGGGCATCTGAATGATTAGAGGAAGTATGCAACCAAGAGGGTTGATTCCTTTTTCTTTATACATTGAAGCCATAGCTTTGTTTAACTCTTCTTTATTATCCTTGTACTGTTTCTGAAGTTTTTTAATATCTGATTGAGCGTCTTGCATTCTTTTAGTAGATCTGGTTTGACGAAGTGTAAGAGGGAAAATTATGACATTAATAATTACAGTTAAAATAGCTATTGCAAACCCATATGAGAGCGTAAAATCATAAACATAAGAGAGCAAAAAGCCGATTGCAAGAGCGAATGGTTCTAATATTGCCAATTTTTACCAAATTTCATATATATAGGATTACATATTGCAACTCTCTTTAAAATAACAGGAGCAGTTTTAAACAAACCTTTTTTCTCAAGACTTTCAGTTATTACCTGAGAACAAGTTGGGTAGTATAAACAATTACCACCGCCTAACCCGAGGTAGGAAAGTAAAGATCTACAAACCTGGTATAAAACCGTTACAATTTTCATTTTTTGTCTTAAAGCAGTGGATGTTTAGTTAATATATTTTGAATTTCAATTAATTTAAGCTGTGGTGCTTTTGAACTTCCCTCAACCAAAATATCAAAATTTAACTCTGTTTCTAAACCCCTGACTACTTCTTTAATCCTTCTTTTAAATCTATTTCTGTTTACAGCGTTGGCATGTTTACTTGAAATGCTGACACCGAGTCTGTTTGTACCAACAGTATTCTCTTTTACAAAAACTTTTATGCCTTTATCTGCAAAGCAGAATTCTTCTTTTCTTAGGTTTTTAAAATGACTTTTTTTATTTAGTGCTGTAAATTTCACTAAGAACCTAGGCAGATATAATTTTACGACCTTTTTTTCTTCTTCTTTTCAGAATTTCGCGACCAGCTCTGGTTCTCATCCTTGATCTAAAACCGTGTTTTCTGCTTCTTTTTCTATTACTAGGTTGATAAGTTCTTTTCATTTTTTACCTTTAATTAACAATAAATCATAAGAGTATTTAAACAAACAAAAATTAATTTTTAATTTTACATGTTCGCGAAAACAATTTTTAACTCGCGAAAAACAGATTAACTAGGATTCTATAACCATAAGGTAGTGTTGCTTATTTGAGAGTTATGAACGTCTAATCCCTAGTAATCATTGGGTTTCTTTAATTGTTTGTCAGCCTTGTTAAAAATTAATATGTTTTTCACACTCTATGAAATATTAAAGCTGTCGTTTACATTTAATAAAGTTGTAAGCGGAGTTATGAATAGTAAGATTGATGAATTTCTTTCTTGTTTAAACAATGAGATAGAAAACAAAACAGATAAATATTGGTTAGAACAGGTTGTCTTCGAAATCGGGGATGATCAAAACCTAAACATCATTGTTAATTCAGATTTTGTTAAAAACTCTATTGAAAAAAAAGTGTTGGATACTGTAAAAAAAGTTTATAAAAAGATAAATAAACTTGGTGATTGTGTTTTTGTTCTTGATAAGACCATGTCTACTCCCTCTAAAGAATTTGAGGTTGTAAAAGAAGCTGAGGTTGTAGAGGATAAATATGTTGAAGAGAAACCGAACTATGAGTTAGGTGTTTTTGACGAATTGTTTATTGGGAGTTGTAATAATCTTGCAATAACTGCTGCTAAAAATGTGGTAACAAGTCCTGGAAAAAGGTTTAATCCTTTGTTTATTTATGGAAAGCCGGGGGTTGGTAAAACCCACCTATTAAAAACAATCGAAAAGTCTTCAAATTCTTCTTTTTATATTGATTCTGAATCTTTTCTTGAGTCTTACATAAGCGGAATTAAAAATAAAGATATAGATTTATTTAAAAACAAAATAAGGTCGGTAGATATTTTATTAATTGATGACATTCAGTTTTTTCTTGGAAAAAAGGGGGTTTCAGAAGAATTGTTTCATACAATTAATTATTTTCTAAACAATTCAAAAGCAGTGGTTTTAGCATCAGATCAAAAACCTCAAGAGCTTATTGGTTTCCCAGAAAGGTTGGTTTCAAGAATTCTAAACGGATTAGTTACAGATATAGAAAAACCAGATCAAAAAATGTTTTCTGAAGTTTTAAACAAAAACAACCTTGAATATGGTGGAAATCTTATAACTGAGAAAGAGTTAGGCTTACTAACCTCTTTAGATTTTCAAAGCTTTAGGGAAATTAACGGTGTTGTGAATAACCTTATAATCAACAAGCAAACAGGCGTTGGAAACTCTAACTATGTTGCAGAACTTGTTTCTATGTACTCAAACAATAAAGTCTTGGAGCTTACTCCAGAGTTTATTCTTGATTATTGTTCTGATATATATCAAGTAGATAAAAGATTGGTGTTGTCGAAAAACAGAAGCGAACAGGTTAGTAATGCTAGACATCTTTTTATTTACTTAATGAGGAAACATACAGAATATTCATTAAACCAAATTGGTTTATATGTAGGTAACAGGTCTCACTCTACGGTTTTATCTTCGATTAAAAAAGTTGAGGGTTCTCCTGGTTTGAAGAAAGAAATAAACATTTTCAACAATAAAGTTTCTTTTAAAGAAAATCTATTATCAAAGGTCTAAAATGTTTAAAACTTACAACATATTTTTGTCGTTGTTTAATCCTTTAATGGGTTTATTAAACAATTTAAACGGTTTTATTGTTGTTATATATATAAAGGAATAATTTGAAATTTAAAACAAAAACAAAAGATCTCAAAGAAGTAGTTTTATCTGTTTCAAGAGCTGTTGATGTTAAACCCTCTACACCCTCTCTTCAGGGTTTATATATAAGAGTTGCAGGTGGTTCGTGTGAGGTTATAGGTTCTGATTTAGATTTGGTCATCAAAGCCAAGTTGGATGTTGATTCAATGGTTGATGGAGAATGTCTGGTTAATGCCAGGATTTTATCGGAAGTGGTGAGGAAAATGTCCCCAGGAGAAATCGTTTTTTCTGATCTTGGTAGCGAAGTAATGATCGAAGCTGATAAATCAGAATACAAACTAAGAAAACTAGACCACCTAACATATCCCAAAGCTTTATTAGAGAACTCTTTTGAGAAAGAGAATAGCCAAAAACTAGCTCCTTATGAATTATTTACAGCGCTTAGAAAAGTAGGTATAGCAGCATCTCCAGAAGGGGGAAAACCAATACTTACCGGTGTTTTCTTTGATAATGAAGGTGAAAAAACAACACTTGTCTCAACAGATAGTTACAGATTGGCAACCAACACCATATCCAACTTACCCATAGACGATGCAGGAATTGTTTCTTATAGGTCCTTAAACGAAACTATAAAACTTTTTGAGGATACTGAACAAGACATTTTTATAAACTCAACAGAAAGAGAACTTCATTTTTATAACGAAAAATATTACACCTCTGTGAGAAAACTTGAAGGAAATTATCCCGAATACCAAGCTCTTTTTCCAAAGGAGAACGTTTTCTCAATAGAGGTTGATAAAAAAAAGATACTTGAGTCTCTTGATAGATCGACCGTTGTTGCAGAAGGGTTTATTCCTGTCACATTAAAAATAGTTGATGAAACCAATCTCAACATATCTTCTACAAACAAAGATATTGGAGGTGGAGTAGAAGAAGTAGATATTAACATTCTTGGTCTTGAGGTTGGAGAAGTGACAGATTTTAAAATTTCTTTTAACCCAAATTATTTAATTCAAGGTATAGAGGTGTTAGAGGGAAGCAAAGCTTTTTTACGATTTTCTGGAAATGATAAACCAGCTGTAATCCAAGGTGAAGAAGACACATATCAGTATTTACTTATGCCCGTTAGAACAAACGAATAGTGATTAATAAAGAGCCAGAAAAAATTAACCCAAATAAAAATTCTTTTGGTATAAATTTTAAAAACTCTGAAAAAATAGATAACTACATCACGAATAGTCACTATAGGTGGGCCGACGATGTTGTAGCAGGACCAGTTTTAGGTGACACACTAGTGGTTTATGTTGACAACTCCAGGGTGAAGAAAATTGTACAACTAGACGAACAAAATTTAATTATAAATATTGAGAAAAATACCAAAATTAGCCTTAAAAACATAGATATTCAAATATCTAATCTCAAGCAATAATCTAGAAATCTAGTAAAATAGGAGTTCAGCAGGGGCTGTAACAAATAAATAGAAGCGTATCTTGGAGATAATTCGTGTCTAAAAAAGATTCAAATAGCTATGATTCAAAAGATATAAAAATTCTTGAGGGTCTAGAAGCAGTAAGAAAAAGACCAGCAATGTATATTGGTTCAACCGGACCAAATGGTCTACACCACCTTATTTGGGAAGTCTTAGATAACTCTGTTGACGAAGCTATGGCCGGAAGGTGTTCTTCAATTAAAGTCTCTTTAGAGAAAAATGGATCAGTTACAGTCGAAGATGATGGAAGTGGAATACCAGTAAAACCACATCCGAAAACAAAAATTTCTGCACTTACTACAGTTTTAACCACACTTCATGCTGGTGGAAAGTTCGAATCAGGAGCGTATACAGTTAGCGGTGGTTTACATGGTGTTGGAATTTCAGTGGTAAATGCTTTATCCTCCTTTGTTAAAGTAGAGGTTCAACGAGACGGCCATTTTTGGAACCAAGATTTTGATTTAGGTAAACCGAAATCGAAAATTAAAAGAGGAAAAGTTTCAAAAAAGACTGGGACAAAAGTTAACTTTTTAGCTGATCCAAAAATATTTAACGAAACACAAACCTACGAATATAACATTGTTTCCGAAAGACTAAGACAAACTGCTTTTCTAAACAAAGGTTTAAAAATAAGCCTAATTGACAACAGAGTAAAACCAGCAACAAAAGAACAATTCCACTTTAAAGGTGGTTTGGTTGATTTTGTTGAATATCTAAATGAAGGATTTGAGCCACTACATGAAAAAATCATATCTTTTTCAGACCAAACCAAAGATTCTGAAATAGAAGTAGCTCTACAGTGGAAAAACGAAGACGATGTCACAGTAAAAAGTTTTGCAAACAACATTCACACACTTGAAGGTGGTACCCACGAAGAAGGGCTTAGAACCGCAGTAACAAAAGCCATTAATGATTTTGCAAAAAAAAGAAACCTACATACCGACATTTCATTAACAGGAGATGATATTAGGGAAGGCATGACTGGAGTAGTTTCAGTCAGGGTTAAAGAGCCACAGTTTGAGGGTCAAACAAAAACAAAACTAGGTAACACCGAGATGAAATCAAAAGTTCAGGTTTTAATTAATGAAGAATTTCCAAAGTGGCTTTCAAAAAATACAAAAGAAGGTAGAGCAATTGTAGAGAGATGTGCCGTAGCTGCAAAAGCTCGCATGAGTGCAAAAAAAGCAAGAGAACTAACAAAAAGGAAAAGTATTTTAGAGACCTCTGGGTTGCCTGGAAAGCTTGCTGACTGTTCATCAACAGACCCAACGGAAAGCGAACTTTTCATTGTTGAGGGTGACTCAGCTGCTGGTCCGGCAAAACAAGCTAGAGACTCTAGGGTTCAGGCCATACTTCCAATCAGAGGAAAAATTATTAATGTTCAAAAAGTTACTGAGAATAGAGCACTTCAAAACGAAGAAATTAGTGCGCTAATAAAAGCAATTGGTACCGGTATAAAGACACAATTTAACGAAGAAGAATCAAGATATGACAAAATTATATTTTTAACAGATGCTGATGTAGACGGAGCCCACATTAGAACACTTTTATTAACCTTCTTCTTTAAATTTATGCCAGGTCTCATTACAAGTGGGAAAGTGTGGATTTCAGAACCACCGCTTTACAGGTTAAAAGCTGCTTCTGGAATTACCTACTTAAAGGATGATGAAGCACTAAAGGTATTTAAAAAAGAAAACAAGAACAAAAAATTTGATATAAGCAGATTCAAAGGTCTGGGTGAAATGAATGCCGGAGAGTTGTGGGATACCGCAATGAATCCAGAAACAAGAACACTTATTAAAGTAACCCTTGCTGATGCAAAAGGCGCAATGGCAAAAGCCTCAGATATGTTTGAGGTTCTTATGGGTAATGATGTTTCAAAGAGAAAACTATTTATTGAAAAGAATGCAAAAGACGTAAGGTTCTTGGACGTATAATGCCTGCTAAAAAACCACCAGCAAAAAAGTCAGCTGCTAAAAAACCACCAGCAAAAAAGTCAGCTGCTAAAAAACCACCAGCAAAAAAGTCAGCTGCTAAAAAACCACCAGTTAAGAAAACCGCAACTGCAACCAAAGAAACTCAACCAAAAGAAGCGATTACAAGTAACGGCACAATTGCAGTTGAAGATGAAATTTCAAAATCATTCTTAGACTATGCAATGTCTGTTATTGTTTCAAGAGCATTACCGGATGTAAAGGATGGTTTAAAACCCGTTCAAAGAAGAATTCTATATTCAATGTATGAAACTGGAATTAGACCCACTGGTCCTTTTAGAAAATGTTCAAAAGTTGTAGGTGATGTAATGGGTAATTATCACCCCCACGGTAATGATGCAATTTATGGAACCTTAGTTAGGCTCGGACAACACTTCAGCACGAGGTATCCATTAATCGAACCTCAGGGAAATTTTGGTACCCCAGACGATCCTCCAGCAGCTATGAGGTATACAGAATCTCGAATGTCTTCACTCTCATCCCAACTTCTAGACGGAATTGATGAAGACACTGTAAATTTTGAACCAAACTATTCGGGAGAAACTTCTGAACCAAAAGTTCTTCCAGCAAGGTTTCCGAATTTATTAGTTAATGGTGCAGAAGGTATCGCTGTTGCTATGGCTACCAATATGCCCCCATATAATTTGCGAGAAGTTACAGAAGCAGTTAAGTTTGCAATCGCAAATAAGGATGCAAAGCCAAGAGATTTTTTGAAAATAATTAAAGGACCAGACTTTCCTACAGGAGGTTTAGTTGTAGACACTCCAACGATCAAAGATGCAATTTTGAAAGGAAGAGGCTCTATTAAAATTCGAGCAGTTGCAGATGTGGAAGAACTCGGGAGAGGTCGATCTGCGATTGTCGTTAAAGAACTTCCCTACCAAGCTTCAACTGATCGCATTATGGAGAAAATTGCCACACTTGTACAGGATAAAAAATTACAGGGAATATCTGATCTAAGAAACGAAAGTAGTGATAGAAATGGTACAAGATTAGTTGTAGAACTTAAAAGAGACGCGGTTCCACAAGTGGTTCTAAATCAACTTTTTAAACAGACACAACTGCAAGACACTTTCTCTGTTAATTCAGTTGCTCTTGTTGACGGTGTTCCTAAGGTTCTCTCTGTTCCTGAGTTAATAAATTATTACATTGATCACCAAATTGATGTAATACAAAGAAGAACTAAATACAGACTAGAAAAAGCTGAAAACAGACTCCACATTGTAGAAGGTCTTCTTTTAGCACTAAACAAAATTGATCAAATTATTAAAGTCATTAAAGCATCTAAAGACGTTGATTCAGCAAGAAAATCCTTGATGGCAAAGTTTAAATTTTCAGAAGTTCAGGCTTCACACATTTTGGATATGCCCCTCAGAAGGCTTACAGCACTGGAAATGGAAAAACTTGAAGAAGAAAAGAAAGAGCTAAAGGAAACAATTAAAGAATTAGCAGCAATTTTGAAAAGCAGAGCTAAGCAAAACACAATATTAATCGAAGAACTTGAGACTATTACTGAAAAATTTGGTGATGAGAGAAGATCAAGAATTGTTCCTGATGTAGGAGAAGTTTCTATAGAAGATCTTATAGAAGATGAAGAAATTATCGTATCTGTTTCATCAAACGGATATGTAAAATCTGTCCCTTCTACCTCTTACAAGAAACAAGGTAGGGGCGGAAAAGGAGTAAAAGCCGCTTCATCAGACGAAGACGTAATAGAACACCTTTTATCTACTTCAGTACACTCTTACCTCCTGTTTTTTACTGATCAAGGAAAAGTCTATAGAGCTAAAGCTCATGAGATTCCAAAAACCAACAGAACCGCACGAGGCTCTCTAATTCAAAATGTATTGTCAATGAGTCAAGATGAAAAAGTACAAGCAATTATAGACACCAGAGATTATGAGACAGAAAAATTCTTATTAATCATGACAGAAAAAGGTACCGTCAAAAAATCTAAGTTTAAAGATTTCGACTCTAACTACAAATCTTTACAAGCTATAAAACTTAAAGAGGATGATAGGGTTGTCTCTGTCAAAACCACGTCAGGAAAAGAAGATGTGATACTTGTTTCTCAAAAAGGCCAGGCCATTAGGTTTGACGAAACAAATCTTAAAGCTCAAGGTAGATCAGCAATGGGAGTTAGAGGAATAAAACTTCGCGAAGGAGATAAGGTTGTAGGCGCTGCTACTTCTAGGGACGAAACGCTTCTATTTATTACTGCAAAAGGATACGGAAAACGTACTAAATTAGATGAATTTAGAAGAGCCGGAAGAGGTGGCATGGGAGTAAAAGCTTTAAAAGTCACAGAAGCTAAAGGAAATTTAGTAGGAGCAAGGTCTGTAGATGAAGATACAGAGGTTATGCTTATGAGTACAGGTGGAACTGCAATAAGATGTGCAGTGAAACAAATTAAACAAATGAGTAGAGCAGCACAAGGAGTTAGGGTTATGAAGCTTTCTTCTGAAGAAGAAGTATCAGCTTTTATACCAATTAAAAGTTAATTATGGTTCGTGTAAATAGAGTTAGAAGAATAATTCGAAAGATTGATCCGTGGACAGTTTTAAAAGTCACTCTCGTGCTTAACTTTGTGGTCGCATTAACAGTTGTTCTAGGTTTCTCAATTTTGTGGGTGCTATTAGTAAATGCTGGAGTTCCACAGGGGTTAGAAGACATTGCAAGACGACTAGCTCTATTAGATCAAAATGCTTCACTAGTTGGAAATATTGAACCATTATTTACTGGTCTGGTTTCTCTTGCAGCAGTTTACATGTTGACCCAGACTGCCATAGCTACAGTTGGTGCATTCTTTTACAACTTGGTTTCAGACTTGGTTGGAGGTATTGAAGTTGTCGTCCTTGAAGAGTCTCACCTAGACACTCCTGAAAAACCAAAAAAAATTAAAAATACGCCAAGCAATGAATCAAAAGAGACAGTTATGATGTCATTTGTAAATTCTATAAAAAAAGCAAGAGCAGATAGAACAGCAGAACAAATACCCTCTACATCAGACCTTCCAAGACCAGATGTTCCGAGGAGTATTGAAGAACCCACACTGATGGATGTCTTAAAAAACGAAGAAAACGAAGAAAACGATTCTATTTAATCTGCTAGTATCTTAAAAGAATACTGAAGCGAAGTTAGTGAAAACCTAACACTGTCCCGCAACTGTGATTCGAAAGATAAGTCAGGTCGCCTTCAATATTTGTAAAACTACAATCCTCGAGAGAAGGAATGAATTTTCTAAAATTTCTTACATTTTCTCAAGGTAAGAAAGGAATTTATGAAATTTAAAATAGTTTTTCTTGCCTTGTTATTTTCGATGTGCTCGAACGTAACACAAGAAACATCTCAAGAGATCAAAGTCGTCTCTTTGTCTACAACACATACAGAGATAATACAATCACTAAATGCACAAGAGACCTTGGTTGCTATCGATTCTTTTTCAGAAGTTGATTTTCCAGTTCAGGTAATAGACGCATATACAGTAACAGCGGAAGAGCTTGCGCCACTAAATCCAGATGTTGTGATTTTAGCTTTTGACTTCAATGGAATTGTAGAAGGACTAGAAAACCAGGAATTAAACTATGTATTATTACCTCCTGCAAAAAACATTGAAGAAGTGTACTTACAGATTGAAACAATAGGATCACTTGTTAACAAAGAGAGTGAAGCATTTTCAACTATAAGAGATATGAAAATTGAGATAAACAGAATTTTAGACAATGCAAACTTTGGTAACACCTCTGTGTATCACGAAATAGGTTATTCTTATGGAATTTACAGTGTTAATTCCAATTCTCTAATTGGCCAGATTTACAATTCTCTAGGTGTTACAAACATTGCTAACAATACTGAAGACCCTTTTGGTAGTGGCTACCCATCACTAACTGAAGAACAAATTATTGAGTCAAACCCTGAGTATATAGTCATAGGACACTCTGACTATCTTAATAAAGATATATCAACACGAATGGGTTGGGAAGACATAAATGCAATTGAGAACTCTAATGTTTACTTTCTTGATGAAAACTTAGCTAATAACTGGGGAACCACAACGGT
>Ga0255761_10005367_pt1 | contig 11194 bp, 10 predicted proteins | sample 071ome_29_FD_179961 | JGI IMG/M metagenome (GOLD analysis project Ga0255761, IMG submission 179961) | Coastal salt marsh microbial communities from the Groves Creek Marsh, Skidaway Island, Georgia - 071407BT metaG (version 2) | ecosystem: Environmental > Aquatic > Marine > Intertidal zone >... | reverse complement strand
TATATGTAAGCCATGTGTTTTCAAACATGATATTGACAAACACTTCAGTATTTTTATATGTAGAATCATCTAATTTCATAGATTTTGGAACTTTAGAAGATTGGGAGCAAAACAAAAATAAGTTAGCAGTATTTGATGGAGCCACAAATAACATACGCATATCTAGAAACGACGAATTATTGTAATTTAAACTGTTCATTTTGTAATAGGAATGAAGTTGTATCAAAGCTAATTCATATGCCTTTGCATAAATGGTCTGCGCTTTTAGAAAAAATAAAACATCATCCGATCAAAGAATGCAAATTGATGGGTATGGGTGAGCCGTTTCTTCATCCTCAGTTTGAAAAAGTAACTGAGAAATTTAAAGATTACTTTCCAAAATCTAATGTAATAGTTGCTACAAATTGTCAATATACCATAGCTCCAAGATCAAACATGAGACCTCGTTTTGAGAAATCTCTTCGATATATTGATACATTGTATTTGTCAATTGACGGATATAGAGAGAGTTATGAAAGAGATAGATCTCCAGCCAAATGGGACAAGTTAATTTCTTTTTTAGAAAACTTAAAATCTATAAATAGAAGCAAATGCAAAATTGTTATTAATTATGTTGTTAACAAGCAGAATGTATTCGATATACCACGCATACATACTTTCCAAGATAAATATAATTTATCTGATTTTAGATTGAATATTGCTCAGGATTGGTCAGAAGATAAAACCATAACTGAAAATAATAATACATGGGGCTACACTGATGAAGAGTTAGACTTTCTGTTGCAGTATAAAGATTATATTAAGGGAAAATCTCCATGGAATTGGTCTAATTGTTTTTGGCCTAAAAACGGCTTATATACAACTGTAGACGGGGGTGTTAAAGTATGTTGTTTAAATACTGGCGCTAAAAACATAGGAAATATTTTTGAAGAAGATATAGACAAAATAAGATCAAAACAATCATTTGTTGATATAGCTAATGGATGCGCTAATAATTGTCCCACAGATCATTGCAAAAATTGCTCATATAAAGAACTTTCTCCTTTGTTAGAAAAGCTGCAAGTTAATAATTAATGAATGTTAATACGTTTAGAAAATTTTATCATCGCCCCACAAAACAAGAAGGTAAAAGATTAGATATGGCCGAGAGGCCATTAGATTTTCATCCTAATCAGTTTAACAATTTTCTAAATACTTTATCACAAGAAGATTTCATTTGTTATCCATCAGAAAAAGATTATGAATCGCTAACCAGTAAAATTGCTGATTTAAATGGCATACAGCCAGATCAAATTTGTTTGGGTGCAGGATCTGATTCGCTAATCAAAAACTTTTTCGCCATCAAATCAAGGCGCTCCTCATACTTTTTATCTTCTTTCCCATGTTTTCCCATGTACTCTGTTTATGGGGAAATGTTTGATATTTACATGGAGAAGATTGAGTTTGATAAATACCTTAATATTTCTATAGATTTTATTACAGCCAAAACAAATCGTGAATGTTCTTTTATTGTATTAGCTAATCCTAACTCTCCATTTGGAGATTACAAAAACGAACATCAATTAAGATACCTACTTACATTTTTAAAAGCTTTTAACGTACCACTGTTGTTAGATGAAGCATATGTAGATTTCGCTCCGTCATCATATGTACAGTTAATCAATGAATTTGATAATCTTTTTGTGTTAAAGACTTTTTCTAAAGCATGGGCTGGAGCTGGAGTTAGATGTGGATATATTTGTTCGCAAGCTAACAATATCAAAGATTTTAGAAGTATAAGAGATTCATTTGTATTAACTGGACCCACCATTAAATACATTGGTTGGCTTATAGACAATAAACAGTCAAAAGACCAGTATGTTGCTGATGTCATCGAGCAAAAAAATAAAATTGATGTTGAATTAAAAGATAAATATGAAATTATCAATGGATATACAAATTGGTTGCACATACGCGGCAACAACTCAATACAAAACAAGTTAGATTTTTTAAAAATCAGTTATAAAAAGGATATTGAGATACCTCACCATGGAAAAGGTTGGATGAGGATATGTGTATTTAATGGATTATTTAATTTTTTAAAGTATGATTAAGTCAATTTTAATAACGGGAGCCCATGGGTTTTTGGGTAAACATCTGGTCGAAGAAATAGCCAGACAAATGCCTAAATCTAACAACCAATACAACTTCTATATGCCACGAAGTCATGAAATGAACTGTCTTGATTATCAAGACTTTCATGATTTTGTAGAAAAAAATTATGTAGATGCAGTGATTCATCTTGCGGCTCAATGCGGAGGTATTGGAGCTAATAAAGAAAAACCCGGAGATTTCTTTCTTAATAATGCAATTATGGGAATCAATCTTTTAAAAATTGCTAAGACATTAAAACTCAAGAAAGTTTTAACTTTGGGTACAGTTTGTTCATATCCTAAATTTACTCCTGTTCCATTTAAGGAAGAAGATTTATGGAACGGCTATCCAGAAGAAACAAATGCTCCATATGGATTTGCTAAAAAAAATTTACTAGTTGGAGGCGAAGCTTTGTCAAGACAGTATGGATTAAATTTTGTTCATCTTATTCCAGTTAATATGTACGGAGAATATGATAACTTTGATTTAGAAACATCTCATGTTATTCCAGCTATGATTAGAAAGTTTCATGAAGCTAAAATTAAAAATGAACCTTCTGTGACCTTATGGGGTGATGGATCTCCTTCAAGAGAGTTTCTTTATGCAGGAGATTGCGCAAAAGCTATTTTAAGTGCTTTTGAAAATTATGATAAACCAGATCCAATTAACATTGGAGCAGGTCTTGAAACCAACATGAAAGATCTAGCCACGAAGATAAAAGACATTATTGAATATAAAGGTGAAATCATCTGGGACACAAGTAAGCCAAATGGTCAACCCCGCAGATCTTTAGATACAACAAAAGCAGAAAAAGAGTTTGGGTTTAAAGCAGCGACATCTTTAGACGAAGGTTTAAAACAGACTTGCGAATGGTATTTAAAAGGAATTGGAAGAAGATTCGAATTTATTTATAATCAAGAAAATGAAAAATAAAGTAGTAGTTACAGGAGTAACAGGGCAAGACGGCAGTTTTCTTGTTGATTATCTTTTAGAAAATACAGATTGCCACGTTATTGGGTGCATGAGACGACTATCTGTACCTAATCACATTAACATTGAAAAACATTTTGATAACCCAAGATTTGAACAGGTATATTTTGATCTAACAGATAATGAGTCAGTACAAAATGTAGTATTAAAATATAAGCCGAATTATTTTATTAATGTAGCTGCTCAAAGTTATGTTGGAGCTAGTTGGGATATTCCTGTCGCCACATGGCATGCTAATGCTACTGGAGTGTTAAATATTCTAGAGGCCATTCGTAAGCATTCTCCACAAACAAGATTTTATAACGCTGGAACAAGCGAAGAGTTTGGAGATGTGCAATACTGCCCACAAGATGAAAAACATCCATTAAGACCAAGATCTCCATACGGAGCCGCCAAAGCTGGTGCAAGACATTTGGTTAAAGTATACCGTGAGAGTTATAATCTATATGCTGTTCAAGGTTGGTTGTTTAATCATGAAGGAGAAAGAAGAGGTGAAGAATTTGTAACACGTAAGATTACAAAAGGCATCGCTTTGATCAAAAGGGCTTTTGACAAAGGCTTTAAGCCAGTACCTATACAATTAGGCAACTTAGAGGCTAAAAGAGATTGGGGTCATGCTATGGATTATGTAGAAGGCATTTGGAGAATGGTTAATCAACAAGAGTTCAATTCTAATTTTACAGAACTAAAAGATTATGTGATTGCCACAGGAGAAACCCATACTATCAGAGAGTTTTTAGAAAAAGCTATGGTTCGTGCTGGCATTCAATTTGAAAGAACAGACGCTCAAATAGACGGGTTTAAAGTAGAGTATATTGAAGCCAACACAAAAATTCCTTTGATCTGTATTAATCCAAAGTATTTTAGACCAGCCGAAGTTAATATTTTACTTGGTAGCCCAGCAGCAATCGAAAAAGATCTCAAATGGGAGCGCAAAATCTCATTTCAAAATTTAGTTGAAAGAATGGTTGACAAAGATCTTGAATTAGTGCAAGCTTTTGACAACTGACTCACCATCTCTGGTGTAAATTATCCTACATATTTATGAATCAAATTCGTGTCAAAAAAAGAAACGGCCGTCTGGAAAATTTCGAAGTCAATAAAATTAATAAGTTTGTCGAAAGAGCGTGTGAAGATTTAGCTGGTGTTTCGGCTAGTGAAGTCGTGCTCGATATGCAAACTGCTTTTTATGACAAAATTCCAACGTCTGAAATTGATAAAAGTATTGAATTGACAGCTCGCCAAAAAATTCACAAGGAGCCTAATTATTCCTATGTTGCTGCAAGAGTTGTATTAGCAACACTTTATAAAGAAGTTTTAAAAGAAAGTGTAGATGCAGATACATTTGAAACAGATTATAGATCTGTTTTTGTTAAGAACATCAAAAAGGGAGTAAAAGAAGAAGTATTAGATCCTAGATTGTTGGCATATGATTTGAAAGAAATTTCTGATTATCTGAAGCCTGAAAGAGACTTAATTTTTAAGTATGTAGGTATTCGTAATATCTATGATAGATATCTGTTTAGGGACACTGAAAAAGTTTTAGAAACCCCTCAAGCGTTTTATATGAGGGTTGCAATGGGACTATGCTTTAATGAAGATAATCCTACGCAGCGAGCAAAAGAATTGTATGATGTTTACAGTCAACATTTAGCATCAGCTTCCACCCCTACATTATTTAATGCTGGCACTAAACACAACCAATTATCATCATGTTATCTTTCTGAAATACATGATAGTGTTGATGGTATTTTTGATGGTTTGTGGCAAGAAGCCAGAAAATCAAAGTATGCAGGAGGTCTTGGATTTCATGCTTCTAAGATTAGAGCAACTGGTTCTCATATCAAAGGAACTAATGGTACCAGTTCTGGTCTTATTCCATGGCTTAAAATTTATAATGATATGTTGGTAGCTTGCGATCAAGCTGGTAAGCGCAGAGGTAGTGGATGTGCATATCTAGAACCTTGGCATCTTGATGTAGTAGATTTTATTGATCTGCGTAAAGTAGGAGGAGAGGAACGCCGTCGTTGCCATGATCTTAACACTGCCTTGTGGTGCTGCGATCTTTTCTTCAAACGCATTGAAAACGATGAAAAGTGGACTTTATTTTGTCCATCTGACGTAGGTGATTTGACTGATCTTTTTGGAGAAGAATTTGAAAGACGTTATAAGCATTATGAGTCATTAACTGAAACTGGAGAAATTAAAAACTTTGAAGTAATGCAAGCTAAAGATTTGTGGAAAAAGATTCTTAAATCATTGTTTGAAACGAGTCATCCTTGGATTACTTATAAAGATAACGCTAATTTAAGATATTCAAATATCCATGAAGGTAGCTTGCACGGAAGCAATTTGTGCACAGAAATTTTCTTACATACAAAACATTCTGAATATCAAGATGGAGAAAAAACAAAAGTCGGCGAAACTGCTGTTTGTAATCTTAGCTCAATTAATCTTTCTAAACACGTTAAAGATGGAAATGTAGATCATGCTTTGTTGGCTAATACAATTTCTAAAATTATTCGCGCATTAGATAATGTTATTGATATAAATTTTTATCCAACCAAAGAAGCTTATAATGCCAATATGCGTCATCGTCCAATTGGCATGGGCACCATGGGTTGGGCTGATGTTTACGCTAAGCTGGGCATTCAACAAGATTCTGAAGAAGGAGTTAGATTTGCTGATGAATTGATGGAGTTTATTTCATATCATGCTATTTTCGCTTCTTCTAAATTGGCAAAAGAAAGAGGTAAGTATCAATCTTATGAAGGTTCTACATGGAGTAAGAATAAATTGCCAATTGACACTTGGAATGATCTCATGACATGGAAAGGAAAGAAAACATCCAAAACAAGCCCTGATATCGGATGGCATACATTGAGAAAGCACATTGAACAGCATGGTATGAGAAATTCCAATACTATGGCTATTGCCCCAAATGCTTCTATTGCTTATCAAGTTGGATGCGAACAGTCTATTGAGCCATTCTTTTCTGTATTATTCAGATATGAAAATAAAAGCGGTAATTATTATATTGTTAATTTTAACTTTGTTGAAGATATGAAAAAGAGAGGTTTATGGAATAATGAAATTGCAGAAGCGGTTAAACAAGCTGATGGAGATGTTTCTCTACTCAATATTCCAGAAGATCTTAAGAATATTTATAAAACTGCTTTTGATAGAGATCAAGAGAAATTGATTGAAGCAACAGCAGCTCGCCAAAAATGGATTGATCAAGGCATATCTTTTAATCTATATAATAATAAAACTAGTTTGAAATTTTTGAATAATATTTATTTGCACAGTGCAAATGAAGGATTGAAATCCACATATTACTTGCGTAATAAAGCGGCCTCTAAGATTCAAAAGGTCACTAATGAATCTAGTGACGAACAGAAGCTAAAAGAATTTCAAGAAAAAATGGCTGCCGCTAAAGCTGCTGCAGAAGCTGGTGAAGCCTGTGAAATGTGCCAAGGATAAATTATGTTATATGTAAACTATTTCGGAACAAGAATAGATAATGCTTCCAAACAGTTATTGAATTACTTTTGGTTTAAGAATGGATTTTCTCCAGAAGAGTGTAACAAGGTAATTGAAGTTGCTAAAAATTATCCACAACAAAATGGAGGAACATTTTCTGAAGATGGAAATCAATATAGAAAAAGTAGTGTACGATGGATTGAATTAGAAGAGCCTTCTTATTGGATTTACGAGAAGTTAATGTTTATGGCTAATGAAGCTAATAAAGTTTTTTCATTAGATATTACAGGCTTCACAGAAAATCTTCAATTTACAGAGTATGAGGGAGCTGGATCAAAATATGGATATCATATGGATATTGGTCCTGATAATTGGCATCGTAAATTAAGTATTGTCGTTCAATTAAGTGACCCAAATGCTTATACAGGAGGTGAGTTAGTTCTTAATACTGGAGGCAATGAAATTCATTGTCCAAACGAATGGGGATCAGTTATTGTTTTTCCATCTATTCTTCAACATGAAGTGATGCCAATTCAATCTGGTAATAGGTACTCTTTGGTATCTTGGATTAGCGGCGCCCCGTGGAAGTAAAATGCGTCTTAATATAGTAACACCATGTTCTAGACCTGAGAATTTATTGGCTATTCAAAAGTCAATAAATTCTTTTTGCGCTCAATATAAAAATAATTTTGAGTGGGATATTGATTGCGTGTGGCACATCATCTTTGAACAAAGTAAATTAGATAACATTGTTGATAGAACTTACATAAAATATTTAAAAAGCCGGTTAGATAAAAATAACCAATACTATTGGAATACTTCTAATGGCATTGCTGGCCACACTCATCGTAACTTTATTCTAAATAAATTATCAGGGCAAACTGGATGGGTATATTTTAATGATGATGACAATATCATACATAAAGATTTTGCCAAAGTAAGCTTTAATCAAGAAGATGCTGCAGCTATTGTTTTTAGTCAAAAAACATCTGATGGGCAAATTAGATCATATGAAGGAATACAGTTGCTTGCAGCATCTGAAAATATGAAGTTACGTCATATAGATACAGCTCAATTAGTGTATAACTTATATAGCATTGGATCTTTGATGTTTGATGATAGGTATTATTGGGCAGATGGATTATTCGCAGAAGAGTTTTATAAAAAGCACAAAAACGTATTCTTTTACAAAAAATTATTTTGTTATTATAATTTTTTAAACACAGCATGAAAGCAATTGTAGTAGGAGCTGGATTATCTGGGAGTACAGCCGCTTTTCTACTAAAGAGAAGCGGCTTTTTAGTTGAGGTATTCGATACTAGATCGCATGTAGCTGGCAACTGTTACGATCTTAAAAAAGAAAAGATGTTTATACATCAATATGGGCCGCATACTTTTCACACCAACAATTCAAACATATGGAAGTTTGTTAATCAGTTTGATAAATTCAAACCTTATTGCCATAGAGTGCAAGCAAAAACAAATGAGGGCCAAATACCTATACCTTTCAATAAAATGTCTTCAAGTATTATTGGACAAAAATCAAACGAAGAAATTGTAGATTTGGTATTTAAAAATTATAGTCAAAAGATGTGGGGTGTCGACTGGGATCAATTACCAAGTTCAACAAAAAACCGAACTGCAAAAATTAGAGATTCATACTTTGATTGTTATCATGAAGATGAATATCAAGGTATACCTCAATATGGATATACAGAAATGATATTACATATGTTAGATGGTATTCCAGTTCATTTAAATTGTGATAAAAACGATTGGAAAAAACAGAGAGCCGACCTTTATGTGTTTACTGGTAAATTAGATGATTACTTCAATAGGTGTTTTGGAGATTTAGGATACAGATCTTTAGATATACAATTTAAAGAAGGAAACCGCCAAAATTGCTATCAATTGAATGACTGCACATTAGATGTAAAATATACAAGAACAATAGATTACTCATATTTAAACGATCAAATTCTGAGTAACGGCAAAACAATAATAGCCAAAGAATTTCCAATAGAACATATACCTGAGCAGAACATTCCATTTTATCCTAAAAATTTTTTGAAAGATGCTGAAATATACAAAAAATATATAAAGCTCGCTAAAAAAGAACATAATGTTATCTTCTTAGGAAGATTGGCAACTTATAAATACTTAGATATGGATATTGTAATAGGGCAAGCTATATCTCAAATTAAAAAAATCAATGGCTAGAAAACAAAATGCAGTTAAAATATGCCTATGGACTCATGTCCAAAATGAGGCTGGTATTATCGAGAGAATGCTACAATCTGCTGCGGATTATATCGATTACTGGGTAATTGTAGATAATGGCTCAACAGATGGAACTCAGGACATTATAAAAAATTTCTTTGATAAAGAAGGTATTCCGGGGCAATTATACCAAAGTGAAATTGGTTGGAAAGGTCACGGTATAAATAGACAGCATTCTTGGGACTTCCTATGTAAAACAAATCATGATTGCCAATATATATTAAGAATGGATGCAGATGAGGGGCTGGCTGTAGATGATGATTTTGATTGGAGTTGTATCGGAGGCCACGACTCTTACAATGTTATATTTGTTTCAGGAAATTACTGTATACCTAGAACATGGTTATGGGATTTTCAATATGAATATTATTGGCAAGATGACGAAGCCCATGAAACTATACATCGTAAAGATGGAGGCCATATGGTGCAACAACAACTTCCATTTGGTTTTAGGCAGATTCCACTAGGTACCGGTCAGAGTTACTATGATCCAATTAAATATGTTAAAGATGTATTGAAGTTAGAGATTCAACTTCACGAAAGATTAAGAGACGGGTCTTTTACTAATGATGAGTATTACCATTTGTATTACCTATGCAGATCTTTTAACTATACAAACTTCTTTTTAGAAGATGAGAATGTTTATAAATTTTTTCCATACGGAAGAGATTCTCTTGAGATGTTTTTAAATAGAGGTATTTATTATTATAACAAATTAATAGAAACTTTTGGTAATCATTGGGTTCATTATTACTTAAGAGGTAATTTGCACGGCCAATTAAACAACATAGAGCAACAATACAAAGATTATGAGACTTCGTATGACATGGCCCCACATCGTGCTGAAGCAGCATGTTGCTTATTTAGATACTATAGAGATACAAAAAAACTTGACTTGGCCACAAAATGGGCTAATGTGTTAGACAACATCAAATTAGATTTTGAAAAAGATCCTTATGATGTAGAGTTAGACAAATACCCAGATAAAAACGCTGATTTAAGAAAAGAATTAGATGAATTTATGGGCAAAAGTAAAACTTACAAAAATGTAATTGATTATAGTCTGAACATAAAAAATAGAAGTGTAATTACAATATAGTATGGCAAAAATATTAGACAGAAATAAGACAGGAGTTAGTCAACTCATTCAATCAGACAATACTTGGGCAATTGATTTATGGCGTAAAGGATGTGCTAATCATTGGATGCCTCAAGAAGTAGATATGTCTACAGATCTAAAACAATGGAAACAAAAAGACTTTCTCTCCGAAGATGAAAGATTGCTTGTCAAAAGAACTCTTGGTCTATTTTGCATGGGTGAATCGCTGGTATCAAATTCTATTGATACCGTTGAGTATAGGTACATTACAGATGGAGCTTGTCGTCAATATCTTCTTAGGAAAAATTTTGAAGAAAGCCTTCATAATTGGACTGTAGCAGTATGTTGCGAAGCATATAACCTTAATATTGATGAGGTTGCAGAAGCTTATAAGAATATCCCGTCTATTAAAAACAAAAATATGTTTGTTAAAGACAAGTTGGATCAGTTTGATAAAGATTTCGATATCACTTCTCAAGAAGGAAAGCAGCAGTTTTTGAAGAATATGGCTACATTTTACCTTGTAATGGAGGGTACGTGGTTCTTTAGTAACTTTGCCTTGATTATGTCTTTAGGCCGCCAGAACAAGCTTACGGGCCTTTATGATCAAATCAATTATACTATTAGAGATGAATCTATCCATGTAGAATTTGGCACAGGTGTAATTAATAAAGTTAAGCAAGATTATCCATCATTATGGACTAAAAAGCTACAAGACGAAATTGTCGATATCGTTAAAGAAGGTGTTGATATTGAAATTCAGTATGCAAAAGATATTCTACCTAATGGTATTTTAGGTGTTACATCTAATATGTTGATTGAATATATTAAGTTTTTGGCCAATCAAAGACTTGCAAGTGTCGATCTACCAGAGGTTTATGGAAATGTTAAAAATCCATTTCCATGGCTTGGAGAAGCTCAAGATGCTACAGGAATGACAGCTTTCTTTGAAAGAAGAGAAAAAAATTACCAAAATGCCGGCGTTCTAGATGATGATTTTTAATTTCGCATCATCTTATTTGATGTGTAAATTATAACAAATGAAACATTGTCCGAAATCTGTAATATATTGTATTATGAAGGTTGAAGACATAAAACAGAAAAAACAAAATGACTCCAGAACAAAACGCAACAAATCACGAAGTTAAGACAGAGCTTAAAAAATATGACGTTTTGGAGGTAGATATCACTGCTGCCGCGCAAAAATAT
>Ga0255761_10005362_pt1 | contig 11202 bp, 11 predicted proteins | sample 071ome_29_FD_179961 | JGI IMG/M metagenome (GOLD analysis project Ga0255761, IMG submission 179961) | Coastal salt marsh microbial communities from the Groves Creek Marsh, Skidaway Island, Georgia - 071407BT metaG (version 2) | ecosystem: Environmental > Aquatic > Marine > Intertidal zone >... | reverse complement strand
CCGAAATCAGAATGTACATCCGGTTGACAGAGACTTGAAGTTTAAGCTCGGATGGATTCAGCAACGAGACGATCCGAATCTCTTTTTCCTTGTCGGATTCAATCTCCATCCCTCTTGTGTCTCGAAGAAACCCACGTATCTCAGAACGCACGGACCGTGAAATGGTTTTTGAGCAAACAATGGAGATGGCGTCCGCACCCGACAAGTAAGCGCCAATCATCAGATCGAGGAGTCCGTTTTCCACCTCGCAACAATCAATGGTGATGCGGGTTTTGTTCTTCGCGCCTTGGAGTGTTGAAATTCTCAAATCTCCCGAACTCATCTCTTCGATGCTAACCACATCGCCTTTGCTGAGTTCGTTTTGGCTGACCCAATCCTTCGGCAGGGAAACGATGGTGGTGGACCCACCGGTGATTTGCAATTTCCGATACTCGCCATCCGCCAAAATTCCGCCTCAACCTCCGGAAGTTGGTAAAGGATAGATAGAGAACGCCATTATTCTATTGAGTCCTATATATTAGTATAGAGGGCTCGTTACAATCTATGCAGGAATCCTAAGCCTTTTTGCCCTGTAGCGAGGTTCAAGGAGAAACCGATTATGGAACGAAACCTACGAAAAACGAAAGCCATGACCCTTGTATTGACCCTTTTGATCACCAGTTTAGCTGGTTGTATCGGGGGCGATGATACGGAGGTTGAACAGAAGACCATCAACATCGCTGGCAGCAGTACGGTGTTTCCCGTGGCCAGCGCCTGGGGCCAAGCCTACAGCGCAGCCAACGCTGACTTCACCGTCACCGTCGCAGGCGGAGGCTCAGGTGCAGGCGCATCAAAGGTGTGCAGCACCGACGCAGACAGCGTCAACATTGGTGACATGAGCCGAGGTTGGAAGGCGTCAGAAGCGACGGTTGGTAGCGATGGCTACACCTACGACTGTCTGAATTCAGACATCACCGTCACGCAACTCATCGTCGCCATCGACGGCCTTTCCGTCGTCATGAAGAAAGGCGGTGCTGCTGATCAGTGCGTCACCGACATGGGGGGCCTGTCAATGGCCCAACTTCGATGGATATACAGCGATTGGAGCGAAGAAGACCTCGCCAATCATTCAGAGGGCGGATTGGACCTGGCTTCGACCACGCCCAACAACGACGGCGATGGTATCCGAGAGTGGGGGGACTTGCACGATTCCGCTGCTTGCCCTAACCAAGAGATCAAACTCTGGGGTGCCGACTCGGACTCGGGGACGTACGAATACTTCGGTGAGCAGGTGTTTTGCAAGAATTGTTTCGCCGACGCAGACCCCGTCTCTGAAGGCTTTGATTCCGCGAGAGGATACCAAAATTCAGCCGATGACAATCAAATCGTCAACGGCTTGACCGGTGATGAATATGCCATTGGCTACTTTGGCTACGCTTACTACGAAGAGAACTCGAATGTACTCTCTGTTGCAGCCATCGCCAACAACGATACACACGGCGTCCAAGACGCAGGCAATGCTGTAGCTCCCGAGACCAGCACGGTCGCTGATGGTAGCTACGCTCCTCTCTCGCGATACATCTACATGAACGTCAACAACAACGATTGGGACCTGGTTCGAGGCTTCTTTGACTATGGGTTTTCGGATGCTGGCATGGAACACGTAGCCGATGTAGGCTACGTCCCCCTCCCTGCTTCGATGTTGGACGAAATGAAGGCCCGCCTTGGATGATCTCAAGGATTCGTCGGCTTCAGCGGTGCTCTGAGAACGCCTCTTCCAAAAGAAGGAGGGCTATCTCGCACCGCTGGGCGCGGATGAGCGAGGCTATTGCGCTGAGCATGTGCTGGCAGTCGCAGCCCTGGGCGACTCCCCAGCGTCCACCATCCCTTTTTGGCCTCATATTGTGCGGGTTTTGTTGTCAAAAAACACGACGCTGCTACGTCTGAACCCGTTCGAAATTGGCGTCTTTGCTTCGCCTATTCTGTGCTAAGTTCGTATTTTATCCATTCAATGACTTGATTTGTTTTTGTGAATCCTTCGATAGGACCTTTACGATGATCGAGTGCTATTTTCGCAAGTTTCTCCGACCAGCCACCTGAGTTGGACATAACGGCAACGGGCCTTTCAAACTGCCAGGCTAGTGCAATCTCGGAGAGCGTCCCAGCTCCGCCGGAAAGGGCGACGCAGACATCACTAAATCGAACAACAAGTGCATTTCGGGTCAAACCAAGACCTGAGGGTAACACGATATCGAGGAATTTGTTTCCTCCATTATGAGTATCATCGGGCAAAACTCCAAGGATTTGATGTCCAGTCCATAAATCACTTGTCCTAGCACCTTTTGAAGCAGCCTCCATAATTCCTGCCCGACCCCCAGTACATAGCAACCATCCTTCATCGATGATGGCTTTTCCAAGAGCATGTGCTTGTTCTAAAGCCAAATCAGAAACTTGGCTGTTACCGCCTAGAATACTAACTATGTGTTTCCTCATATTCATTCCTCTTGGTATTCGTTTTTACGAAGTAAGCCACTAATGTAGATTCCGAGAGGTAAGAGGACATGCCTTCTTTTCTCAGTCTTCACCAACTTGTATTCAATCAGTGGCCATTTATTATTTGTCAAGGCTGAAGGACTCAATTCTTGTTTTGTGCCTCTTCTCTTTCTATTCGAATTGATGAGGTGAAGTATTTGATTGGGAGTGAAGCCAATTTCTCTCTCTTGGCTGGAATGCATGTCATGCAATTCCCGAAGTACAAGGAGAGCTTCACAAACAGCGGGTGCCTTCAGAATCTCAAGGAGAGGCTCACGTATATGATGACCTCCGAGCAATCGTAATTCTTCAACTTGTTTTGAAAGAGGTAAATCTGGGCGAAATGATTCTTGAGGTGTTTGGAGATTGTATCCTACAGGCACCCGAATCATACGAAGATTCGAATGTGACAAACTGGCAATAGACGTTTGAAGGATAATCTCAGAAAGTGGATCATTGCCTAAAGCAATCCACATGCCATAATTCAGGCCAACATCTCGACTTTCGACAATGTATTCATCGAGAACTGCCTCCCAGTCCGACGCCTTAGCGAGTGGGCGAGGTGCTTCTGCAATGATAATGCTTAAATCTCCATATTGTTCTTGAAATGCTCCGATATCTGAATCCATTTGACGCCTAAACACCGTCATGAATAGTGGGAGGTTCGCCAATGTTGTTGCATGTAGGGGAACAAATTGGATATGAATTTGTGTGGCTCTAATTTCCCTCGCTTTTTTGGCAATGTAACGTACACTAGGAATTGCATGATCCATTTTTTCAAAGGAGGGGAAAATGATATGGACTACTTTTTCACTCATGAAATGAACTAAATCATATTTAATATAAAAAAACTTCTTTTTTTCACCTTTGACATTATTATCCTTGCCGTCGACATAGAACCATGAAGATGACCAAACACGCCCTCTCGAGACTCCAACAACGAATCACATCCGTTGCACCGTCCAAGAAATACGATCTGTCCGATTTCATGTACGATATGAAAGCGGGCGCTATTCTCCGTGCCCAACAAACAAAACAAAAGCGTTGGAAAATGGAAGTTCGCCTCTCGTTATGCTCTTGGCATCCAAACCCCAGAAAAGTGAAGATTGTCATCATCCTATGTCCAAAAATGAAAACCATCATCACCCTATGGGTTTCATCTCTAAGATGAAAAAATACAAAAATATTGAGAATTTAAAAAAATAATTCATCAGACATATAATATTGGTTAGCAAAACAAAGGAGATTGAAGAACATGCGAAAAACACCCATAAACGAAATACATCGCTCAAAAGATTCTAGATTTACACCCCCTGCATTCCCTCCTAAAGCAGGTATGGCGAGCCACCTTATTCATTACTCGAAAATAGCAATATTCTCTATGAGTAGAGGCATCTATATGTTTGCCATGCAGATTTTTGTTTTAATTATGATTCTTGGGGTGATCATTCTCCCAACTTATTTTCTAGATGGTTATGTGTATGATTACAATGATAAGCGCTCGAACCGAAACATTGTCCTGGAAAACTCTACATTTGTCATAGAGCATGAAAACAGAACTGAGATTTCCTCTGCAGACTTGCTTCCAGGCGATTGGATTACGTTCACGCATACCGGAAACATCACAGAGATCGTTCATAGTTCAACCTCATGCTCCTCAAGTTCATCCGGAGTTCCCGACTGGGACGAATCCGATAGTGATTCGTATTATGGTGGAGAAGATGAGATGGAGTGTTGGACCGACTATTACACACACTATGTATTGAACGCCTCTTCTTTTATGTTCGAGTCAAGCAGCGTGAATGAGATCTACATGTGCCATCGTTCGACCTGTAAAGTCACTGGCGAGTTGATCGATAGTCATGATTTCTGGATTGATATTCGATTGGTTGAGGTGATTTCATGAGTGGGCATTGGTCTGAATCTGAAGTTGCTATGAGGCGGTACCAGGATATTGATTCTACACTTGAAGTACAACGGCCGATAGCTTTCCTGATTGCAACCAATCGAATGTTCAACCTTGAGGCGTTTTGTGATACACTTCTTGAATCTCTTCGAGGGAGTCGATTTTTCGCGCCAGAACAAGAATGTTTACTTCACCTCTACCTCGCTTCGGAGATTCCGGTCGCATCTCTACTCCCACCAAGGTTCCAAGATATTCTGACTTACACGGCATTGCCGTTCCATGAAAAAGGAAGCAACAACATCGGTGCTACTCGGAAAAGACAAATCGAATTGGCGGAATTAGCCTGCGTTCAGTTGGAAGATCCCATTCTTGTGGTACTCGATGATGATTTGACATTTGAAGCCCTTACTCTTAGGGATGGTCAGCCTGTAAAGACATACCCCTTTTCCTATATTCATGAAATATACCTCTTTGCTCAAAACCATCCATGCGATGTGGCACTTGGTGGAGTGACAGGTGCTCCGCCCCTACCTTCTACATCGTCCATGAGGACCTTTTTACAAGATTTCCTTGGGACTCAATCCTCATCGAAGAACACCGAGGAGCGATGGAGTGAGACTGATTATTACTATGATCTTTCAGAGACGAGGACATGCTGGCAAAACTGGCCAATACTGTCATCAAACAGTGACCAGCACTGTGTTCAACTCGCGTTGAATCAGATGTTTCATACCAGCCCTAACAATCGTCCATTGGTATACATTTCTAATGAAAAAACACCTCAACCTCGCATCGTTCGCGGGGGAAACACCGTGGTGTTTAATCCAGAATTTTTGTTGAAAATTGATCATCCTGACTTACCAAGAAGAGGGGATTCTCTATGGGCAATATTAGCTTCTGAACTCGGTGCATCAATTCTAGATTTCCCATATCCTTTGTATCACACACGAAACGCAGATGTCAAGATAACCGAAATGCAAGAAAGGTCGTATCGAAAATCCTTAGAAAAACGCATGGCCGACGATTTGATTGGTGCAGCCATGCAAAGGGCAATGGTCAACGGTGAGAGCGTGTTGCCAATTTATCTTGGTCGCTTGGAAAACCAGCTCCAGTTGGTCGGGGAATGTTTGGAACTTCTTGAACGAGCAAAAAAATTTATTGATGATGGTTCTGAAGAACAGGGTTTTTGGGCTATGAGTCTGAAAGAACGAACCTCTTTTTGTGATGATGCAAGAAATATATTAGATTCGCTCAAACTTCATCTTAAACAAAAAATCAACCAAGTCGAGAAGACGTCGGAGATGTCATCACTGAAGATTAAAGCCATGCGGTACGATGCTCAACAAGCTATGGAGGAAGGGCAATGATTTGGAAACACACACAAGAATGGTTGGAGCAATGTTCGACAATGGTACAGTTTGCTGCGACTGAAGCGAATCCTGACGGTTTAGCTACGGCGGCGAAATGGTATATTAATCGATTTGAACAACTTGGGTTTTCTGTACAGGCCATCGAAAACAACGATGCATTATACAGACCATTGATTGTAGCTGTACGCCCACCAAAAAACGGTTGTGAAACCCATGTTGGATTCTTCCATCACTATGATGTTGAACCCGTTCGAAAGACCTGGGATTATGACCCTTGGAAGCTAACTGAAAGAGCACAACGTGCGTATGGAAGGGGGATGGCAGACAATATCGGGCCATTCATTCAACGTCTCCTCTTCGTTGAACACACGCCTGTGGATGTTGGATTGGTCTTTGTTGTCCAAGGTGAAGAGGAAATCGGGTCGCCATTCGCCGACGTCATATATCCAACGCTTGAGTTGCCGAAGGTGGATTTGTGGATTGAAGAGACCGGTTATTTTTACAAAAATGGTTCACAGCGTGTCTTAACAGTAGGAAGCCATGCATTGCTGAATGATCTTGTAAATCTCCTAGAGAAGGTGAACAGTACGTTTGGAGTTATGACTCGCCATCGTAAACGCCCGCTCAACAAAGCTTTCGGAGCTGAACGTTGTCCTTGTTTAGCACACCTTCTCAACGGCCAACCCTACATCTCCATTGGACCAAACGATGATCACTCGACTGTGCACGGGCCGAACGAGTCTATTTCGATTAACTTGCTTGAACAAAGTGCCGCTCACCTCGAAGTCATTCTCAAACACATGGAGGCCTTATAATGAGACTTACGAGCTCCCAGATTACTGCTTTCATGGAATACCTAGAACTCAACCCTGAGGATCGGCCTACCATCGAAAACCTCCGAAATATTGTCCAGAACTTTCTCAAAATCGTTCCATTTCAAAATTTGACGATGCTCATTGGACCGATGAGACGTCCGACATGGGACGAAATTTGTGAAGAAATGCTGTGTGGAAACGGGGGGCTTTGTACGACGCGAAACCCGTTTCTGAAGGTGCTCCTCTCACACCTAGGTTACACAACCACCTTTGTTTCTGCCTCCATGGAAAAACCGGATTGCCATATTGGTATTCTGGTTCGACTGAATGATGTTGATTATTGGGTTGATGTCGGCAATGGGTACCCGTATGTAGAGCCTTATCCATTGGGTTCAGAGTCCGTCGTATCTCATCCATTTTTTGACTATCAAGTGATTGAATCAGAAGGTGTTTGGCAAGTTCAACATCGTATCAACAATGGGCAATGGCGCACAAATCAAACGTTTGAAAATCGTGCAGTGCCCTACAATTTTTTTGATGAGATGCACGAACACCACTACAAAGAAATCGGCTGGGGGCCATTTCTAACCGGCCTCCGAGTCAATCGTTGGTCTGCAGAAGGAGGGTTCATTCTCAGAGATGAGGAAGCAACAAGCCTAGGCCAGCGAACAGCCATTGAATCTGCTGAAGATTTAGGCCGATGGATCAACCAAACCTTCCCTGAAGCACTCTTCGGATCTCAATCAATCGTAGAGAAAGCATGGAACATGTTTTATCACAGAAAACAGGAGTTGAACGCATGAAAACACGAGAAAACACAACGACGTTTGAAAGCATGAATGAGGAAGCAACTGAATTCTTTAATCGACATGGATGGGTGGTAATCAACCAACGATTGAATGAAACAACGGTGGATGAAGCCCGCTCATCATGGATTGAACTGCGAGAATGTTGCGCCCAAGAAATGGGCGTGAGTATGGACGCTTATAGAAAGGAAATCAGCCAATGGCGAGATCTTTGGACGCATGGAGGGGCGTTCTTGAATCTGCTCGACAACCACGAACAAGTACGAGGCGTAGCCCAGGAAGGAATGGATTGGTCTGGTGTTCGATTGTTACATGACCACATCATCGCCAAACCTGCTGGAAAAACCAACAAGAAAATTCCCTGGCATCAAGATTCAATGTTTTGGCCAGTTGACCTTCCCGGCTGTTCAACATGGACGCCGATGGAAGATGTTGGAGTTACAGGAGGTTGTCTTGAGGTCATCGATGCTTCGCATCTTGAGGGATGTGAACAACCTGTTGATTTCATGGCTGAAGAGCGATGGGAATTTGGTGACGAAGCCGAGCGAGTGTTGCTTCCCGTCAAAGCTGGCTCAACGGTTCTTTTACACAGTTTAACTTGGCATCGATCAAGTCCAAACACGACCGATTCAGATCGACCTGTTCACATTGGATTGTGGATTCATCCTTCTGCTCGGTGGCGACCAGATCTCGTAGATTGGCATCCTGTGAATGCACATTGTTCCATTGAGCCCGGACAACGCTTGGAAGGGGAAATGTTTCCTATGTGGGGTGAAATCGAAGAGACTCAAGTTCCAGATGTTCAAATCCACGACGGTACGGTTCGAAGTGGCGGAATTTCAATGTTTGATGCAAGCAGCATCCTCAGTCGTCAAATTTCAACCATTTTGCAAACAGAAGGTAGCCTTTCTTCACTTCTTTCATCGCCCGAACAACGGCATGAGGTCATGGAGAAAACCGTGGAACATGGTATATGTGACAGGTATCAAGAAGAAGAGATTCTCGCTGTTCTGGAACGATTGTACATTTGTCATGCTGCGTATGTGCTGCATAAAGCTCGCAACGTCTTCAACGCCACGTACGCTGACTGGTGGAATCTTGCAGGCGAAGCATGGGCTCAAACACTGGAGGAATGATTGAATTGGAATCCCCTTGCCTTCATCGAATTCATTCGAGTGAAACGGATGTGCCTACATCCTATCATACACTCGGCATGACCATCGATTTGGAGGTACTATTGGACCGTTTGCGAGTGCTGCACAGTACCAATTTGAGCAATGGAACCACCACGTTCGTAACGTTTGATGATGGGTGGAGAGATGTATTGTTGATTCCAGGAGATTTCTTCCGTCAACACCCTACTTTACAACCTGTTGTTTTTCTCACCGATGAACAATTCGAAAAACATCCCCGATGGATGCCACTGCATGCCCTCTATGGTTGGATGGAAGAGAATGGACACACACTTGAACAACTCAATCAACTAGGTATTGACCGTACTTCCATCAAAGATTGGAGAGAAGACGAACAGCATTCGTTTTTTGAAATGCAACAACTTCGCCTCAATGAACAACCTGAATATCTCAGTCATCACGATCTTGAAGTCTTGAAACAGCGAAGTTGGATAATTGCAAGTCACGGACCAGAGCATTCCGATTTGCGAACACTGCCATCAGACAAATTGCGAACCATGTTGGAAGGTTCACTCGCTCTTCTCGATGACTTCGGTGCTGAACCTTGGCTTGCATGGCCAGAAGGACGCTGGAACAACGAGGTCGCATCATTGGCACATGAAGTTGGCTTCACGAAACAATTTGGCTTGAAAGAAGAGCCACGTAAAGGGACCTCCTCATTGGTTGAAATGAGAACATTGTGGTGATATCCATGAAGATTGAAACAGTAGCACAAGTCCTAAGCGCCCTAGATGCGTATGAATTGGAACCAATCGTGTTTGGAGGTTGGAGCGTCGATGGGTGTGTAGGCATTCAACGTCGAAAACACAGTGATTTGGATATGCTCGTGCCTTTAGAAGATTTTGCAAAATGCGTACACATCCTAACACACGATTTGGACTACGCTTGGAAAAGCAATGCATGTTTTTTGACCGGCTGTCAAAAAGCGGAACTTGTTTCGGAAGAAGGTGATATAGTCGAGGTGTTCGGTTATGTCGGAAATGAGGATAAGATACGATTCGAAGGCTTATTGTTCACCGTTGAAACATCGCTTGATGCTGTCCATCCCCCACGCAGAATTAACATTGAGGGCGTTACATTTCGTATCTTCCAACCAGACGTTGTAAGTATGTTGACTACCAAACTTTCACAAATCCACGAAGATAAGGAAACGGTCGAAACGTGGACTACTGAAGAACCTGTCCAGTGTTTAACGGAGCGACGTACCTATGCTGATAGTCGACAAGCTATGCTTAGTGGAGGAAAATCAGCATGAAGGTTCTCGTCACAGGTTCTGAAGGATTCCTCGGCCGAAGGTTGTGTGCATTGCTTGAATCACAAACCGAACACACCGTACTTCGCTACGATCTACAACTCGGCCATGATGTTCTCAATCCAATACAACTGGATAATGCCCTCTACGGAGTTGATGCATGTATTCATCTGGCAGCTGTTGCGGATTTGTACATCGCAGAAGAGAATCCAGAGCGAACTCAAAGCATCAACGTTGAAGCCACTCGGCTTGTTTTAGAAGCATGCAACCAACACGATGTTCGCCTGCTCTTTGCCTCAACAGTCTGCGCTTACGGAAACAACGGGTACGAACAATCGGATGAAAACGCTCCACTTGCACCGACCGAAGTGTACGCCTCGTCAAAAGCCACTGCAGAAACACTCTTTGCGGATCATCTCGACAAGCATTGCATTCTTCGATTGGCCACATTTTACGGCTCTGAAATGAGGCCATCTTTGGCAACCAGTGTGTTTCTACGTGCTTTGTTGAATGATGAGATCATTCATATTCATGGGGATGGTCTACAAACTCGATGTTATACCCATGTAGACGATGTTGCTCATGGTATTATATGCATCCTTGAATCCAAACAAAACGGCGTGTTTAACGTTGCTGGAGAAGAAGAAGTGAGTGTCCTCGAGTTGGTTAAAATTCTTGCAACATTAACCAACAAAACACCTCAAATTCAGTTTATTGATGACAGGTTTGGTCAAATCCGTAGAAGCAATATCTCCTCTAACCGACTTCGCCAACTGGGCTGGGATACGAAATACACACTTGAGCGAGGGCTTCGTTCCTGTGTAAATTGAATAGAGGTTACTCCGTCAATATCATGACTCATTAAATCGCATTATGAATTATTATTAGCGCCAAATCGTACCACTGGGCGCGGATAAGGGCTGCCAAAGCGACAAGAATTTCCTGATGCTCTGAAGCAGGGACGACTCCCAAGCGTCCATGTAAAATCGCTTGCAGCGTATCGATTGCCGATGTTCGAGTCCAAGCCCCTCAAGGTTCAGACTCACAAGCGTCCCCCAAGCGTCTTCCCGACCGGAACAAGTTAGGGTAGGATGCGATTCTTCACAAGCGAAGGAAGCCGCCGTCGGCCAACATCTGCCACTTGCTTCCATCGGGAGCGTTGTACAACGTCACACCCGTGGATTGGTCATAACTGCCGCCAGGTGGCAAGCCGGTGTAGTCGGCCACGCGAGCGGGTTGTTGAGGAGGTGGAGGTGCGGACACGGCGGGGGGTGGGGGTGCCACCACCGCAGGCTCAACCGAAGCAGGTACCACCGCAGTAGGGGTTGCGACGGGTTGTGTGGTTGCCG
>Ga0255761_10005346_pt1 | contig 11215 bp, 11 predicted proteins | sample 071ome_29_FD_179961 | JGI IMG/M metagenome (GOLD analysis project Ga0255761, IMG submission 179961) | Coastal salt marsh microbial communities from the Groves Creek Marsh, Skidaway Island, Georgia - 071407BT metaG (version 2) | ecosystem: Environmental > Aquatic > Marine > Intertidal zone >... | reverse complement strand
ACCTGGTTCAGAATAGCACTTTCATAAAACAACAATTCGATGAAAATTTTTTCAAAAAACAAGCTCAATATTTCTTAGAAAATGAAAGAAAGGAAGAATTAGAGTCTGATATATATAGCTCATATGACTGGACAATGAAAATTCCATGGGGCTGGGAATTAATAAGAAATGACAGTGAAAAATCATTTTTTTGGATTGGACAAGAACTTCCATTTAGATGGATTGCGGTTCATTGGAGAGATGGAAATCATTTTAGTAAGGAAGATGCTTTAGAATATCTTTCAGACTTTCCTCAAGAGCATTTTAGTTCTATTAGATATAATCAAGATTATTTGAATATTGAATTTGATGATTTTAATGATGAGTCAGCTTATAGAATTTTTGGTTTATGGGAATCAATTGATGATGCTAAAGGAGGTCCTTTTCAAGGATATATTTTTTATGATTATGAAAATGATAGAACCTTTTATATAAGTTATATAGTTTTTAATCCTGGGGGAAAAAAAGCATTTTATATGCGCCAGATGGAAATGATTGCTAAAACAATAGATATCAATTAGATGAAAAACTTAGTTATCCTGCCAACATACAATGAATCAAAAAATATTGTTAAAACTATCAGTTTAGTTTTAGCCCAAAGAGATGATTTAAATATTCTTATCATTGACGATAATTCTCCGGACGGAACTGCAAAAATTGTTAAAGATTTAAATAATGAAAAAATTTTTATAATTGAGCGTGAATCAAAAAAAGGTTTAGGCTCAGCATATGTTGAAGGCTTTTCATGGTCTTTAAAAAATAACTATCAAAAGATAATTCAAATGGATGCAGATTTATCTCACGATCCTAAAGAAATTAATCCTCTGTTGAATTTATTGGAAACTAATGATCTCGTTATTGGTAGTAGGTATGAAGGAGGTTTGAGAGTAATTAATTGGCCTATAAGAAGGTTGTACATCAGCTATTTTGCTAATATTTATGCAAGAATAATTACTGGCGTTCCTGTTAAAGACTTGACAGCTGGATTCAAGGGTTGGACAAAAGATGCTCTAGATAGAATTAATTTTCAGGAATGTTCTTCTCAGGGTTATTGTTTTCAAATTGAGACTTCTTTTAGAGCTTTTCAAAAAGGTTGTAAGTTGATTGAGCATCCTATAGTTTTTACAGACCGAACTGTTGGAGAATCAAAAATGAGTAAGACTGTAATGATAGAGGCAGTATTTAAGGTTTGGTTGTTTGGTTTATGGAGACTGCTAAGGTTAAAAAGATGAAAAGACATTATTTACCATTTGAAAAACCGTTAAAAGATTTAGATTTTGAAATTGAAAAATTGACAACATCTGAATCTGATTCAAAGCAATTAAAAGATTTAATTGCTAAAAGGGAAAATTTGGAAAAAGAAATTTTTACAGATTTATCTCCTTGGGAGACTGTCCAACTAGCCAGACATCCTAATAGGCCATATACCCTTGATTACATCAATGCTTGGTGTGATAATTTCACAGAATTACATGGAGATAAAGCTTTTTCAGATGACAACGCAGTTGTAGCAGGAATTGGAATCATCGACAAAGTAAAGGTTGCTATAATTGGTCAACAAAAAGGAAGAAATACTAAAGATAATATTTTTAGAAATTTTGGAATGATGAAACCTGAGGGTTATAGAAAAGCATTAAGAGTTATGAAGTTAGCTGAGAAATTCAAATTGCCTATAATTACATTGATTGATACCCCTGGAGCTGACCCAGGAATTGGAGCTGAAGAAAGGGGACAAGGGTATGCTATAGCTAATAATCTTTTTGAAATGGCTTCAATTAAAACTCAAATTTTATCAATCGTGATTGGAGAGGGAGCTAGCGGTGGCGCATTAGGCATTGGACTTTGCGATAAGATGATTATGCTTGAGAATACTTGGTTTTCTGTTATCAGTCCTGAGGGTTGTGCATCTATTTTATGGAAAGACTCTTCAAAAGCACCAGAAGCTGCTAAATCCTTAAAGCTCACTCCTAAAGATTTGATGGAACATGATATTTGTAATATGATTGTTTATGAGCCATATGGAGGGGCACATAGGCATTTTGATGCAACTGCAGACATACTTAAGGAAACAATTCTAAGCGAAATAAAAGAATTGCAAAATAACTTAAATAGCAATTTTTTAGAATCTAGAGTTTCAAGATATGATAAGCTTGGTGTTTTTAGAGAAAATTAATAAAAATCGTATCGATAATCTTTAAGATCTGCATTATCTCTTAAAGCTTGTAGCCAATTGCCCCAAATTGCATTTTGCCTATCAATAAGTAAACTAAATTTTATAGCATCTTTCTTTTCTTGAAAATCACTAACTACAACATCAGCGATATCAATTACTTTTAAAAATGCTTGACCTCTTAAAGTTGGTAGAGGACCAATAATATCACCTTCTTTAGCATTAGCTAGGGCACCTACTATGAAATTACTCTTACCAATAGATTCAAAACTTCCAATTAATGCTGAATTTGCTTCAGCAACGTATTCAAGATTTTCATTATTTTTAGATATTGCTAAAAGGTCCATTTCGCCTTTATAGTTATCCTTAATAGATTCGGCTAAAGTTTTAATATGATTTTTTTTGAAATCAGATAAAAATTCATTTTTCAAATCTTCTTTAACATCTTCAAAAGATAAAACTGTTTCTTTACTAACTTTATCAAGAAAAAATACCCCAAAGAAATTATCATTTTTAATAGGATCAGAAGTTGAACCTTCAACATTATTGAACGCAAAATTTACTGCACTTCTTCCAACTCCAAAATTATCAACAAAAATTGACTCTTTTCTTAAACCATTAGAGTCTTGAATTTCTAAGCCCAATGAATCAGCTAATGCAAAAAATCCATATTCCGTTGCTTCTAAGGCAAAGATACTTGCATTATCTTTTAGTTCGTTTTCAGTACCTCTTCCAGGTTGAATAGTTAAAAGAATGTGAGAGGCATTAACTTGCTCATTGCTTTCCACAGTGCGCTTGTCATTAACTTTTATTACATGATATCCATACTCTGTTAAAATTGGGCCAACAATTGAACCTTTTTCAGCCTCAAAGGATGCTATTTCAAATTCAGGCAATAACTGTCCTTTATTAAACCATCCTAGATTTCCACCTTTTAAATTTTGAGGATCAGCACTATTGCTTGGATCTTCAGTATAAGTATTAGCTAATAAAGCAAAATCTTCACCATCTTTTAATCTAAAAATTAAATCTTCAGCTTCAAGCTTGACGCGTAATGTATCAGTTGCATTAGACATAATTGGCCACTTAACATACTTTAAATATCTTAATTCAGGCTGGTCATAATCTGAAATATTTTCATTGTAAAGATTGCGTAATTCATCGTCTGATGGTCTGTCTGCTAATAGTCCTTTATAAAAATCCTGATCGATTGCCTTATCGGTAACATGAAGAATCTCAACTTTATAGTTCAAAAATCTTTTTTTGTAATCTTCTAATACATCATTTGAAGATATAGCAGCTGCGTTAGAAATATACTGCTGTAGTTTATAGCTTGGCAAATACACATTCTGCATGAAATCTTCAATTGGTTTCCAGTCAATTTGACTAGGATTTAAAACAGCATCTAAATATTTTTCTAAATCAAATCTTCCAAATGATTGAAAGGCATCTGAGTTTTGTAAAAATGGAGGAGGATTATTTTTCATTTGAAATAAAACTTCTTCATCTCCAACTACAATTTTATTTTTTTCAATTTGCTCTTGTACTACTAAATCAGCAATTAATCGCTCCCATACAACAGCTCTGATATATTCTCTTTCCTCATCGGAGATTAAACGACCAGATTGTTGATCTAATCTATTAATTTCATTAGAAACTAATTGATTAAAATCTTCAAATAATATTGGTTTCCCATTTAATGAACCAACTTCATTACCTTGACGACCACCAAAAATATCAGTAATGCTGGCACCACCAACTAGACCACCAATTGCCATACTTGTAACAAAGAGAACCAAGATAGTCCACATTACTACTTGCATTCTACTTCTCATGTTTGTTATTAAGCCCATAGACAGCGAATTTATAACAGCATCAATGTTAATGCAAATTTATTAAAGTTAGATTTTTTTCATAAAAAATTTATATATTCAAAATATGAGATATAAATACTTAACTATTTCTTTAATTTTTAGTGCTCTTTTTGCTCAAAGTAAAATATCTTTGGATAGTGTTCTTGATGGCACATTTAGAACCGAATCAATAGGAAGATATGATTGGAAGAGTAGTTCTGATTCATATTATTTTTCGGAAAGAAGTGATGAAGGGTTAGAATTTTATGAATATAATCTTGCTTCGAATGATACTTTAAAAGCTTTTACAGTCAACAAAAATATCATTAGCAATTTTTCGTATTCATTTAGCCCAGATCAAACAAAGTTGCTTTTGAAAAAGAATTCAGTAAAACTATGGAGACATTCTTCTTATGGTTCATATTATGTTTACGATATATCATCAGAATCTTTAACCCCTGTCACTACTGATCCTGATAGTTTAAGAAATGTAAAATTTTCTCCAGATTCCAAAAAGCTAGCATTCGTTCGAAATGATAATAATCTATACCTTTTTGATTTAACTAATGATTTTGAAGAACAACTAACTTTTGATGGGAGCAAAGATATTCTGAACGGACATTTTGGATGGGTTTATGAAGAAGAGTTTGGTACTTATGATTCATATAAGTGGAGTCCTAATAGTGAATACATTGCGTTTATAAGAGAGGACCAAACATATGTTAAAGAGTATGCCTTGGTTGATTATGAAGCACAATATCCAGTTGTAAAGTACATCAGGTATCCGAAAACTGGAGAAGATAATCCTATTGTTTCGATAAGTATATTAGATTTAAAAAATAAAGAATATAGATCAGTCAACTTACCAAATACTGCATATTACATTCCTGATATTATTTGGCAAACAAATTCATCTAATCTTTATTTTGCTACTTTAAATAGGAAGCAAAATGATTGGAATTTATACAAATATGATTTCGATACTAATGGGGCAGAATTAATTCTAAATGATTCAAATGATTCTTGGATTGATAGAGATCCGTTTATCATTCCTGGTGAAATTGGCACATGGACTACTAAAGGCGGTTTTAGCTTTGCAATCATGGAGGACGGAGAAATAATATGGCTATCAGAGCAAGATGGATTTAATCATATTTACAGAAATAGGGCCGATGGTAGACCAATAAATCAAGTTACAAGAGGAGATTGGGAGGTAAATAACATAAGTGCTATTGATTATAAGAATGAAATAATTTATTTCTCAGCTAAGAAAGAGACAGAAACAGAAAATCATCTTTATTCAGTTAGATTTAATGGCTCAAGACTCAAAAGGCTTACAAAAGAAAAAGGGTCCCACTCATCTTCTTTTTCACCAACATTAAACTACTTCATTAATTCATATTCAAGTTTTACAGTTCCTCCAAAAACACTTATAAGAGAAGATAATGGAAAGATTGTTAGAATTCTCAGAGAAACAGATAAGTCTAAATTTGATGTTTATAATCTAACCTACCCTCAATTAATTAACATTTTTACAGATGATGGTACTAGGCTTAATGCCTTAATTACATATCCTCATAATTTTGATTCAATGAAACAGTATCCTGTTATTCTTTATAATTATGGTGGTCCTGGTTCTCAATTAGTTATAAACAGATGGGGTGCAGGCAATCACACTTTGCATCAATATTTTGCTAGTAGAGATTTTATCATTTTTTCATTTGATAATAGAGGTACGGGTGGAAGAGGAAAAGCATTCAAAGATTTAGCTTATGGTGATTATGGTAAATATCTTGTTAAGGATCATATTGAAGCAGCAAAATATTTACAAGGTCTAACTTATGTAGACGGAGATAACATCGGGATATGGGGCTGGAGTGGCGGCGGTTATTTGACTAACATGTGTATGACTTTAGCCAGTGATTATTTTAAAGCTGGTATATCTATTGCTCCAAATGTTGAGCCGTTACTATATGATACTATTTGGACAGAAAGATATATGGGGTTAGTTGAAGAAAATCCAGAAGGATATAAAAATGCCTCAGTACTTACTCATGTAGATAAAGCTAAAGGACATTTACTCCAAATACATGGAAATGCAGATGATAACGTTCATCATCAGCATTCGATAAAGCTTGCTAAAGCATATGCAGAACATGGAAAAGATATGGAGATGTTTATTTATTCAAATGCTAACCACGGAATGTCTAATAACAATTTTTTAAGTGAAGAATATCCAGCTGATGGATGGAAAAATAGATACCATCTTTATAAAAAGATGGCTGATTTTTTCATGGAACATTTAGTTTCAGATACTTTCTAATCTTTTTGTTGCATTGCAATTTTTTTAAATTCATGCATTGCAGTTTCAGAGTTTGACATTATCGCTATAAGTTGGTTTGCCCAGGGTAGATTTTCATTCTCTACTAAAATTTTTAATCTATCAATGCTGTTAACAAACATCCTTGGTAAATAAGTTGGAGTTGGTGTTCCTCCAGTGCCCGAACCTTTATTTTGATTTTTGTAAGGATCTGGTGCTTTTAAAATATAGTTTACAACCATATGATAATGATCAATTCTATGTTTAATTATCCATCGAATAGTATTAGCTAATAATTTTTTATAATGATTTATTGATTCAACTTTTGAAAGAAAATTTGATTCGATTATTGTTTTTCTAATTTTAACAATTAATGCATGATGTGCTGGAGGTCTGTAACCAACTCTAAATGATTTTAACAATCTTGATAAAGAATCCTGTTCAAAATTTTTTGGAAAGTCTTCATTTTCAACATGACCTTTTGTTAGAATGCTGTTTATTATAATTTCATCTGTTTTTTTATCAAGATTATACGCCCCTGTATGATTACCAATACCTGTTATTTCATCTGCTATTGGGTAGTATGAACTATTAGCTCCAGTTTGACCATGAAGATTTGATATGTACAATCCTTTAGAATTATATTCTTTATCAAAAGTATCCCCACAATTTTCAAAAAATAATCCTTTAGTAGGATAGATTTTACCTTGATTTCCATATAATCCTTGAATGAAGATTCTAACTTCTTTGTTATATAGTGAAGGTTCAGATACTTTCCACATTGTATTAAATAATTGATTTGAATGCAAAGTAGCTAATTCAATCTTTTCAAGATTTTCTTTAATATCATCTTTTTTTACAGCTTGGAGTAAATTTTCAATCATCATTTTTGATGTTCGTTCCATCGCAAGATGAGTCATTCTAAATCCTTGTTCATTTCCATCAAAGTCATGAAAAGCCACTAAAGGCTTAATTGATCTTATGTAATCAATATTTTTACTTAAATCATCATAATTATCTAGCTCTTGATCTGGAAGTGCCCCAGAGCGTAATACATAATCTGCAGCATACTCAAATTCAGGTTGTTGGCCTGTAATTCTTGAAGATAATAAAAGCAATCCTGATAGTGGCCATGGAATGAATGCATTTGCTTTTTTTTGACCATTAAATATTGGTTCGATTTTAATTCCATTAGCAAGCCATGAAGACCAACATCTCACATTTGCAATTAGTTCAGCTGATTCTTTTGTTGGGTTAGCAATGTAATTTTGTACATCTAAAATAAATTTATCCATTAATCCATCATCAATTAATTTTACTTCATCAAAAAGTGCATTCTGTCCAATTAAACCTGTTTTTGAATTACTGTGCACGGTCATTTCAAGTGCAATATCTGATAAAATGTTATAAGGAGGAGGAAGTTTTTTAAGGGTTGAATATGGCAATGTTGAATTAGGGTGCCAAATTAATTCTGATGTTTGTTGAATTAGACTTGCATCAAACTCTAACCCAAATAAATGTTCATTAAATTGAATTCCATTCCCAAGGTATGGAAAGTAATCTTCTGTTGAAATTTGAATATTAGACTTCATTATTTCTAACTAAATCATTAATGAACTGGACAACAGATTCATCGTTCCAGAAGGCACTTCCAATATCTTTTACAACTACTTCTCCATTTGAGTTAATGATAAATGTTGTCGGAATACCTGAAGTTGCAAAAAATTCGTCATCTGTTAAAACTTTATATATTGGGATTTTTTGAAGACTTTCATCGTTAGGAATATATTCTTTAATTGTATTTAATTCCTCTCTAGATAAATATAGAAAAGCTATATCTTCATTATCTTTGAATCTATCGTACAGTTCAGCCATTGATGGCATTTCAGCTAAGCAAGGATTACACCATGTAGCCCAATAATTAATAAAAAGATTTTTCCCCTTAAAATCTTGAATTGAAAAAATATTTCCATCGAGATTCGAGAATTGTAGTACATTGGTGTTAAAATCAATATTTGTAATTTCCATATCTTGTGGCGAAGGAGCCTCAAGTTTAGGAGGTTCCATTATTTCATTCAGATAAAGTATAGAAAGTTCTTTATATCGACTTTTATATTTTTTATAGTCGTTATTAGTATCGATATATTTATAGGATAAAAAAGCTAAACATAAAACCAAGACTCCAATTATTGCATATAGTTTTTTTGAGCTCATTTTAACTTATAATATTATAGATTTTTCAAATAAACTACTTAAATTGTTTTGTATGGAAAAATTAGGTTATTTTTTGTTAGTTGTCTTTTATGCGCTTGCAATAAATTTTGCTCTTTCTGAAGTAGAGGTTTTTTACCCAGACGGTCTTTTAATATTATTATTTGCAAGTGGGTTATTGATACTTTTTATTAAAGTGCTTAATGAGCGAATAAACAATAAAGACGATAATTACTACTCAAAGGAGATTGATAAATAATGATAGTAACTACTCAAGATAAAATTGAAAATAAATCTATCTCCCAAGTTCTTGGAGTTGTTAGCGGGCAATCAATTAGAGCTAGGCACTTAGGTAAAGACATTCTTGCTGGTTTAAGAAATGTTGTTGGTGGTGAAATTACTGAATATTCTAAATTGATGGCAGAGTCTAGACAGCAAGCAATGGATAGAATGATTCATCGAGCTGAAGAATTGAATGCTGATGCAATTGTTGGCGTAAGATTCACCACATCTATGCTTCAAGCAGGAGCGTCTGAAATTTTCATTTATGGTACTGCAGTTAAGCTTTAACTATTAACTATTTATGAAAGATTCACATAAAATCCCTAAAGATGTTAAAGGTTGTTATGCTGTAATATTCTCATATCAACTAAGCAATGACTTAGAAGGGTATGCTGATATGGATCAAAAAACCATTGATGCAGTAGTAGATATTCCTGGGTATCTAGGTTATGATAAATTTGGTGACGGAAATGAGAACACATTCATATCATATTGGAAAGATTTAGAAAGCATAGATATTTGGAGGAAAAATTTTTTACACATCGAAGCAAAGAAGCATGGAAAACAGTGGTACAAAAAAATGAGAGTTCAAACCGTACAAATCCATGATGATATTAATTTTTGGTCATGAATCAAAAAATATTTCAGGTCAATAATATCCATTTTTATTTTCGAATTTTATTTAATGACAATAAGCTTTTTGACTTATCATTTTCTGATGATAAAAATGAATTAATGGAAAGGCAATTATCTTTAAAAATCAATAAAAATAATTCTTCAAAATTTGCTAAAGAGGTCCAAAATCAATTGAATGCTTATTTTTCTAGAAAGTTGAAAAAATTTGATATTCCAGTTCACATTGAAGGTTCAGATTTTTCATTAAAAGTTTTTAAAGAAATGTCCAAAATTCCATACGGAAAAACAAAAAGTTATAAGCAGGTTGCTGAAAAAATTAAAAAACCTAAATCTGCTAGAGCAGTTGGAAGAGTGAGTGGATCCAATAAAATCCCTATTATCATACCGTGCCACAGAATAGTTGGAAGTAATGGAGAGCTTGTAGGTTATAGCGGTGGAGGTGGATTGCTATTTAAATCGTATTTGCAATTATTGGAAAAATCATGAAAAAAATATTACTACTATTAATTTTTTCTCAGATTGTAGCACAGGAAACGTTCAATGAAACCATCGTTTTTGAGAGTAGAAATCCATTTTCTTTTGAAGAGGTAATCACTGATCTTGATAATCAAGAAACACAAACTGTTACTGGAATCTTGGGATTTCCAGCAGATTTTGATGCAGAAAAAAAATACCCTCTTATTATTGGAGTTGCAGGCAGCTTAAACTGGGGTCCACATCACTTAAAATATTTAGAAATGTATCGTTCATTAGGGTTTGCTACGTTTCAATTACAAAGTTTTGATAGTAGAGATGTTCAATCTACAGTTGGTAGTCAGGTAGAAGTCACCTCAGCAATGATGATTCTTGATAGTTATCTTGCGCTTGAAACGTTATCAACTCATCCAAATATTGATATAAATAGAGCTGGAATAACAGGATGGAGTTTAGGTGGTACTGTCTCGCTATATTCTGCCTGGATGCCTTTAATTAATTCTATCAATAATGGAGAATTTAGATTTGCTGCTCATTTACCAATCTATCCTGGGTGTTTAGCATATCCTTATCCTGATGAATCTATGATTTTTAGTCAAGCACCAGTGCATATTTTAATTGGTGAATTGGATGATTGGGTACCTGCTTCAGCGTGTACAAATCTTCTTGATAAATTGAAAGAAAGTGGATTACCGCATAATATAGATATTACCATTTATAAAGATGCTCACCACTCTTTTGATAGAGAAATGGAGTTAACAACAATGGAGCATGGATATACGCTTGGAGATTGCTTTTTTCCAATGAACGATCAAGGTGCATTATTTTTAAGTGAATTTTGGAACATTCCAATTAATTCTCCAACCATGCAAAAGTTAGCATTATTAACCTGTGCTGGAAGAGGGCCAACAATGGGTGGAAATGATGATGCGCGTGAAAAATCATTTAAATTTGCTGCTGATTTTTTTAAAAAGAATCTTATGAAGTAATTTTTTAAAAAAACCCTCACAAAAAGTAATTTTTTTACTTAGTTTTTGTAATGGAAATGCGTACCAAAATTCTATTTCTAATAATTGTTTCATTTATAATTATAAATTATGCTGTTAATGCATTTTTAAAGCCAGTTGAAGTTTCATATTCTGGTATTAATACTGAGTTATCTTTATCAAATGATGTTGAGGTATTATTTGATGATTATGGCGTTCCAAGCGTTTTTGCTGAAAACGATTC
>Ga0255761_10005340_pt1 | contig 11221 bp, 10 predicted proteins | sample 071ome_29_FD_179961 | JGI IMG/M metagenome (GOLD analysis project Ga0255761, IMG submission 179961) | Coastal salt marsh microbial communities from the Groves Creek Marsh, Skidaway Island, Georgia - 071407BT metaG (version 2) | ecosystem: Environmental > Aquatic > Marine > Intertidal zone >... | reverse complement strand
ATTGCTACCTGAGGATTACCTGCGGCTTCGGCAGCTGGCCCGCTTCAAATTGCAACAGTTTGGCCCCACCCAATCCATCCAGGCAACCGATCTGGCCCATCTGGCCTGGCTGCGTCTCGAAAGCCGAGACCGGTGGCGGGAAAAGGAGCATTTTTTTGCCTATGCCTCTGTGGTGATGCGTAACATTCTCGTAGATCGTGCCAGAAAACGCTCGCGGCAACTACCGATGGCAGACATCGACAGTCATATGCTCGAACAAATTCAGACGGCCGAAGACTGCGAAGATCCACAGATTCTTGCGATGCATGAAGTGCTCCAGCAACTGGAGAAAGACCATCCTGAAGTCGGAAAGATGCTCCAAATGCGATTTTTCGTTGGCATGAACAATCAGGAAATTGCAACGGCTACGGGTATCTCTGAACGCACCATCCAGCGCAAGGTCACTTTTGGCAGAGCCTACTTGGCAAGAAAGCTTCAATCCCCTTCACCTTTCACCGAAGCCTCATGACACAAGAATCGGATCATGCGATGCTGGAGAAGTTTTTTGACCAGGCGCTGTCTCTGGACAGCGCTGATCGAGAATCGTGGCTGAAAACCGTGAAGCAATCGCACCCAGGTCTTCATGGTCCCCTTCTCTCCCTCCTGAAGGCTCATACCACTCAATCGGCTTTTCTGACCCGTGAGCCGGCAGGGATCTTGACGCAGGCACCATTCGAAGCACCCGCCGCCATTGCCCACTACACCTTGGAGGCATTGATTGGGGAAGGGGTAAGTGGCAAGGTGTTCCGGGCACTCGACAAGCACCTCAAACGCCCGGTGGCGATAAAGTGGATTCCTGACAAAGGATCCGAACACGAAATCTTTCAACACAAAGTTCAGCAGGAAGCTGAATTACTCGCCTCACTGGAACACCCCAACATCGCCTCCATTTATGGAGTGGAGCATTCGGATCGCGACCATGCCATCGTTATGGAATACATTGATGGCCATACCCTGGCAGAACGACTGCAACAGGGCCCCTTGCCTCTCGATGAAGCCATTAAAATGGCCGTTTCCATCAGCCATGCCGTGGAGGCAGCCCACGCAAAAGGGATTGTTCACAGGGACCTCAAACCAGGCAACATCAAGATCAATTCAACGAATGAAATCAAGGTGCTGGATTTTGGGATCTCGGCTCTCATCACCGACCTCAACGGGCTTCCTGTGGCTGCAGCTTCGGGTGAAACTTCAATGCAGCAGGACGAAACCGCCTCCTTGCTTACCCAAACCGCCATTATCATGGGCACCTTGCCCTACCTCAGCCCCGAACAAGCACGGGGTCGCCCTCTGGATCAACGAAGCGACATCTGGAGCTTTGGATGTGTCCTTTTTGAAATGCTCACCGGCAAAATCCTTTTCACCGGCCAGGACCCAGTGGAAACCCTTTCCAATATCCTGAAGATGGAGATTCCCGGGGAGGCTCTTCCCGCCGATACGCCGAAGAACCTTAGATGGCTGTTGGAAAAATGTCTCCGAAGGGATGTCCAGCGTCGACTCCCTGATATGGGAGCCGCCCGAATCGATCTGGAAGATATTCTTTTGCAATGGCAGCATGCCTCTGATTTTGAGTATCGATCCACACCGCAATCGATCCAGCCAAGGCGTGGGCTTTTGCCCTGGAGCATCGCCGGGTTGGCTTGCATCATTCTCTGCTGCGTCATCTGGTTGAGTCGCCCACACACTCCCTCGGCAACTCAAAAGGAGGCACAGGCCCAACCCACTCTTTCGCTTCCCATTTACTTCACCGAGAGCGATCACATTCTCAGCCGATTCACCCAATTTCTATTGACGCCACGGTCCGACCGATTGATCGTCCGCACGCAAAAAGGAATTCTTGTTCACCCATTGGATCACGTGGGTCCCACGGCTCAATTGAATCATCACTTTGTTCAAGAACCTTTCATCTCACCTGAAGGCGACCGTATTGCTTACCTGGACAAAAACAAACTCTACCTTCATTCACTGGAGACCCATGAGCGCACGGTTCTCTGCAATATCAATGGCAATGAAGCACCCAACCATGGAGGTGGGCTGTGGCGTGCCAACGGAGAGTTGATTTTCAACACAGGGGATCAGGGCCTTTTCAAGGTGCAAATCAACGGCCACGAGCCTCCGGAGCTTGTCCTTCCGACTACGGACCAGGACGACAACTTTCACGAAGCCAATGCATTGCCGGAAGGTCGTGGTCTGATATTCATCACCCACAGGCGACATCACGCCATTGATACGGTCACCATTTGGAGCGAGGAAACCGGCCGGAAGGAACTTCTTCAACTCAAGGGTTACAACCTGAATAATCCCGTGTATGCGCCTAGTGGTCACATCCTGTTTTATATCATGAGTGCGAGAAAGATGGGGCTCTGGGCCTTCCCTTTTGACCTGGCTACTCTGACAAGGACTGGCGAAATCTTTAAAGTGACCGACAAAGCTAGTTTTGGTTTTGCCGTTTCAGCCCAAAACACCCTCATCTACCATTTCAAAAAACCCATACCCACTTTTCGTTTACGCTGGATCCAAGACGACGGGACACTAGGATCCTATCTGGAAGGAACTTTGGATCGACAATGGATCAGTGGACTGGACATTTCTCCGGACCAAAAGCACATCCTCTTTGGTGCCAACGAAGATCTATCTTCGCATTTCTGGCAATACGACATTGCTCGTCAGACCAGCTCAAGAATCCGATCGTTTCAAAACATGAATTGGCTGGCATCGCCTCATTGGCTCAATCAAAAGCAAATTGTCTTCCGGCTTTGGGACGATCAAGGAGTGCGGACATTCTTCGGTGGAACCGACTACACCGACAAACAAACCCTGCTTTCCCCGGGCCATGTCGTGGCCGTTTCCAAATCCGGACGCTACGTGTTGGTTCAGGGTTACCCACGCTGGGGCAGGCATGCATTCATCGACATGGAGAGTGAGAATCGGTCACCTCAACCCTTTTCATCTCATTTGGACGATGTCTGGAATCCTGCTCTATCCCACGACAATCAATGGATGGCTTTTGTTTCAGGAGAACAGAGAAAAGACGACTCGGTCTATGTTGTGGGGTTTCCCGACGCTTCCATACGCTACGTCATCAACCAGGGCTACAGGGCCATTCATCCTTTCTGGCACCCAAGCCGCAACACCCTCTATTACATCGATCCGGAGGCACAGATTCTTTACAACACTCACTTCATGCCAGAACCCGCGCCGGCCTTCACACCGCCTGCAAAAGTGATCGATCTTCCGAAAAACATGTTTTACGGGAATCGTTATTTCCCACGCATCATGACCCATGTCCCAGCCACAGGCCAATTTCTCTACATCGAAAGGCAGCTAGGCGACGCAGCATCCAATGAAGGAAGCCGACAGCCGGATGCCATTCTCGTCCAAAACTGGAACCAAAACCTCGAACTGACACGGTAGAGGTTTCCCCTGCCGGCCGTCGACTTTCTGGCCCAAGTTGAGTGAGAAGTTAGGGTGATCATATCACGCCGGGGCGTTTTCCAAACTTGCCATTATCCAAGGCCGTTAATCGTTAATCATTCTCTTTTGGCAGTAAGCTGATGATTTCTTCTTGTTTGTGTCTTTTTTGCTCTATTGTAAATTGTTTTGTTTATCCAAAACTTCTCACTCGCTTTGGGCCAGTTTTTCAGGCGGCGGCCAGGTAGAGGCGCCTGTGATGAAGGAACCTGGCAATCCCCATTCGGGAGAATTTGCAGGATTATTTGCGATACAAAGCAACGAGAATTGGCGAAAGCTAGATCGCAGGCCTTCGGCGCCTCCTTCGCAGAACACTTCAAACGGCCCGAATGGTATTAAAGCTCAAGCCTACACAAAAGGATCACACTGCTCAATCAAGTCAACCCAGAGCACATTCAAAACCCTCTCTGGAAGGCTATCAGAGCCTGTGACTCTTTCACAATTTAATGCATTGCACCAAACTCGTTTAGGTCTTTGGAAAGCCCTAGATCTACTTCAAACATCAAACCAACCTTTAAGAGGCATAAAAAGTAAGGCGCAGGGTGGTTTGCGCAAGACCAAATTGAGTAACCACATCATCCTGCGCCCCGTGTCGACAAACTAGTACGAGACAACTATTTGTAGCACACCTAGCAGCGATTAGTTTGGAGAATACGTCCCAGCAGCTTCCAAAATAATTTTGACCTCGTGCCCACGTTGCCGCATGACATTACCCCAAGTGCCGGTCTGAATCACCTTGCCACTATTCTGTCTAATTTGCCACTTACCATATGCAATAACAGTATTTCCACCAATCGGTGTAGCGCCCAATGTTGTAGCATCTAAAATAGCTTCTTGGCCCGTTTGACTACTATTTACTTCCAAGTCTTTTAAAACTGACTCTTTGATGTCACGGTGGTGCTGTGTGACGCCTTCTACGGCTGACACCACCCTAATTCCGGAGTCATCAAAGATATTGGTAACCTGATCAGCATCACGACTGCTCCAAGCAGCAAGGTAGTCTTTCACCATCTTTTCTGACGCGAGGTATTCCTTTGTATGGGCCATTTGTGGCTGGTCGCGCCGAATGTCTTGATAGTTGTTATTTGAGGCATCAGAAATCCCCTCAAGGTTGAGCACATGAGCACTCTCCTGCAGCATCAAACACCGGCCTTGCTCAATTACAAACACGTTGCCCCATTGCCCTTGGGCCATCGTTTCTCCACCGGGGCCGACTATTTGAAAATCACCACAACCAAGCAAATGGTCTGGAGTCAGTGCAAAGGCATGACTTAAGGATGCTTTAAGCTTTGCATTTCCGATTCTGGGAGAAAAATCTGCTGCAATGGCTTTCTTTCCAATAAGCGGATCGACCGAAAGACTCGTGAGTTTCACCGCGTCTTTGTGATAATGGCTCATAAGCGACTTTAGGTCCCCTTCAGTAAAATCAGACATGAAACTGGCTAGGAAATTCTCAATCTCTGATTTTGCTTCATCATTGTTGTAGAGTTTCCGAAGGGTGTAGGGTGATGAGTCTTTTGCTTTACGGTAGCGACCAGCTATCTTTTGTTCCCATCTAGCATCGATAGTCCTCGGGTTTTCTAACTTTCTGATAAGTCTCCAATCACCTTCGCGTTGAATGACGGTCTTATTGTCGATAATGTCCCATCCGCCTTTTTGATGAAAGGCTTCTGCGTTATTCCCCCAAAGAAGTATTCTATCTGAATATGGGTCATAGCCGCTTATGTTTAATCCAGATGCAGATATATTACCTTCTTGATCATAAAATTTGTAAACCTCGAGCATGAATTTCCCCAAAGCAGTCTGTCTCCAATTTATTTCTAATGCTAAGCTTCCATCCTCACGGTTTGAGTGCCACCTTCCAAGCAGCGGTGTGAGGCGAGAATCAAAAAGCTGGGACTCTTCTTCGGCGGGCATAACAAAGGCCTCTTTTTCCAACAGTTCTCGAAAATTCTTCCAACCTCTCTCATGACTTTCTGGCAATTTAGTCGAGACTGCTGAATCCCCCAGATCGCGCAGTGAGAACCCCTCATCATTCAAATCAAAACTGCCATTAGCTGTAATTGCCGTCCCGTCAGCTGAAAGCTCGAGTTTTTCATGGCCGGCTTTGCCTTGAGCTACCCAGTGAATACGTATTTCTTTTCCATCAAAGGTCTGATAGGCCATTGCGTAATTGCCAGATGAACTAACGATGAAGCGATGACTTAGTCCGGCGTCATTTGGTTGAGTGACCCACCCTTCAAGAACCTTGGAGACAGTTTTGCCATCTTCTGCAAACTGGATCTGTACGTGATCGAAAATACCGGTATCCTCGTTAATCCAATTGAAGAAATATCCGTTACTTTTCTTCCATGCGCCTGTTAGAGAATTTAAGCCTTGAGCCTGCACATCCACGTTTTGAAAAACGCAGATAATTGAATACAAAAAAGTTAGGTATGTTTTTCTCATATTTATTATTAGGTTTTAGATTTTACTTCCCCTTAAAAGACGAATATAAGATTGCAAAGACGCCAATATTTTTCTGCCGGCCGTCGACTTTCTGGCCCAAGTTGAGTGAGAAGTTAGGGTGATCACATCACGCCGGGGCGGTGGTGCAAGATTCTTCCGGAGTGGAGGCCGTAGCCGTAACGCAGGAAGAATCTTGGCTCAGTTTGAATGATTCTTGGCAAACTCCACTGGGGTCTGCATCCCGAGACTTCTATGCGGACAAACTTGGTTATACTTCCACTTCCAATCCTTCACCACTACTCGACATTCACTCAGTGTGTAGAATATTTCTCGCCCCAGGCATTCCCTTCGGAACTTGTCATGGAAACTTTCGACATACCCATTCTGCCATGGACTACCTGGTTCGATGTAGAGCGTTTTAATGTCGCGTTCTTCGAGCCACTGACTCAAGGACCGGCCGATGAATTCCGGTCCATTATCTGACCGGATAAAGTCGGGCGAGCCGTGTTCAGCGATCAATTTCTCCATCAGTGCTTGAACCGTCTTTGAACCTATGTGACGGGCTACGTGTAGACAATGAGCTTGCCTTGTGTATTCATCAACGACACTCAAGATACGGCAACTACCTCCCTTGAGAGTCCAGTCATGGATAAAATCCCATGTCCAAACATGTCCTGGATATGATGCCTTTTGAGGATGGCGCCCCGTAGATTGCCCCAATCGCCGCTGCTTCTTCTTAGGTGGGGGAACGACCAGCCCCTCTTGGCGTCGAACTTGCCGGACTCGATCATTGCTGACACGCAACTTCTCGTTGCGCACCAGTCGTCCGATTTTCTCAGCCCCCCATTCCGGATACTCGTGACTGAGCCTGACGACGGCTTGTTCCACGACACATCGGTATGGGGATGGGAATTTGGCTTCATAGCGGAAGGTGGATCGGTTCAGTTCAAAGAAGCGGCAAACTTGCCGCTGTGAACATCCAATCTCCTTATGAACCTGCTTGGCCAGGTCGCGACGATGAGCGGGGCTTAGAGCTTTTTTTCGAGTGTCTCTTTGAGGACTTTGATCCCGAGCATAGCTTCCGCATACATTTTTTTGAGCTCGGCATTCTCTTTTTCCAGTGCCTTTAACCGCTTGGCGTCGGCTTCGATCATGAGGCCATACTTTTTGCGCCATCGATGGAGAGTGGCAATGGAGATCTGCTTCTGTCGGCAAAATGCCTCTTGGTTGAGATCGCTGCTATCGCATTCGCGCAACAGGCGAATGATTTCTTCTGGCTTATGTCTTTTTTGCTTCATTGTGAGTCGTTTTGGTTATTCAAAACTTCTCACTCGTTTTGGGCCAGTTTTTCAGGCGGCGGCCACATCCAGTAGACGCGGAGGTTCACTTATTTCTCAAAACTATAACGATACAGTATTGATTTTCGATGCAATATTCGATATGCTTTCAGCATGTCTTCAATACCACTAGACATCAGACGACAAGCCAAGGAACTAATTGAAGCCGGTAAATCATCCCAGGAGATTGGCTCTCTTTTGGATATCAAACCAGGCACCGTTCGTGAGTGGAAACGACGTTATATGTGGGACGGCCCTGACGGATCTGATCGACAGTGTGGTGATGATCTGGACGACAATCAACTGCCAGCCGAATATGAAAGGGTCATGTCCACTGATGTGATGGAGACGCTACACTGGATTCGCCGAATGCCCATGCCGCGTCGCATCGATTCTATCCTGAAACGGGAGAGGGCGCTGGAGATGCTATCCAAGCGAGCTGAGCGGGTTATCGGCGGTTTGGCCCGGTCGCATGGGCAGCAGAGCAAGGTGATTCAGGTGAACTCTGTGACCGCGATCCTGAACTCTCCCGAAAACTCTGGGTGTGATGTGACTTGATACGGTTTTTGGCGGTAAACAGAGGCTTGGACAGATTATCGCTCAGTCATGGGGCTTCTTCTATTCGATTTCACCCTCCTGACCGTTTATTTTCCAGGTCTGTTGCTGCTCTGTTTTATTAGGCTTCAACATCCACAAATGCGTTTTGATATCCATAACACGGACACACATGTTATGCATAGGTGTTATGCTATCGTAGGGGCGAGGAATGAAGGTATGACTGAAGCTTCTCTATGAGAAATACTTGAGGGAGATGGCGACCCTACCGGGGTTCGAACCCGGGTTACCGCCGTGAAAGGGCGGTGTCCTAGACCACTAGACGATAGGGTCTCCCAATGGGCGGCCCATCTTAAGGAAACCTTTAAACCTGTCACGTGAAAAATGTGATTTTTTTCATTTTTTTTTGGAACGCTGTTTCCCTGGCTTTGAATGAGGACCGAAACGCGGTGGTTCGAAGGCATCTTAAAGGGCTTCCTGACCGCATTCTATACTCCTTTTTGATAAAAAAACGCTCCTTTTGAGCGATTTTTGATGAAAGCTACGCCTTTTTACGGTAATTAGGATCTTCATTTATGGAAGCAACAGCTGATATTGGATTAATTGGATTGGCAGTGATGGGACAAAATCTCGTCCTGAACATGAATGATCACGGCTTCGTGGTCTCTGTTTTCAACCGCACCGTCTCAAAGGTGGACGATTTCCTTGCGAATGAAGCCAAGGGGACGCAGATCATCGGTGCTCATAGCATTGAGGAATTCGTTTCCCAGCTCAAACGCCCCCGCCGGGTCATGCTTCTGGTCAAGGCCGGACAGGCGGTCGACGATTTCATCGAGCAATTGCTTCCACATCTTGAACCCGGAGACATTATTATCGATGGTGGTAACTCACTTTATCAGGACAGTGTCCGCCGCACCGCTTATCTCGAAAGCAAGGGGTTTCAATTTATCGGAACCGGTGTCAGTGGTGGTGAGGAAGGAGCCCGTCGCGGTCCGTCCATCATGCCCGGTGGTTCCAAGTCTGCCTGGCCGCACGTCAAAGACATCTTCCAAGCCATTTCCGCCAAGGTGGACGATGGCGCTCCCTGCTGCGACTGGGTGGGCGAGGACGGCGCCGGGCATTACGTGAAAATGGTGCACAATGGCATCGAATACGGTGACATGCAGTTGATCTGCGAAGCCTACCAATTGATGTCTGTCGGTCTGGGGATGACACCGGACGAAATGCACGAAGTGTTCAAGGAATGGAACGAAGGCGTGTTGGATTCCTACCTGGTGGAAATCACCCGTGACATCCTCGCTCACAAGGACGACGATGGAGCCCCGTTGGTCGACAAGATTCTCGACACCGCAGGTCAAAAGGGAACCGGTAAATGGACTGTGATTTCATCGGCTGATCTTGGCGTTCCCATTACGATGATTGCCGAGGCGGTTTACAGTCGTTGCGTATCTTCAATGAAAGAAGAGCGTGTTGCTGCCGCCAAGAAATTGCGCGGACCTAAACCGGTTATCAAAACCGATCGCGCCAAATTTATCGAAGACATTCGGCAGGCATTGTATGCCTCCAAGATCGTTTCTTATGCTCAGGGTTACATGTTGCTCCGGTCCGCTGCCAAGGAGTATGGATGGAAACTGAATTACGGCGGCATCGCCCTGATGTGGCGTGGTGGTTGCATCATCCGCAGCCAGTTCCTCGGAAAGATCAAGGAAGCCTATGACAAACGTCCGCGCCTGGCGAACCTGATGCTGGATCCGCATTTCAAGAAAGAGATTCGTTCCTGTCAGCGTGGCTGGCGCAACGTCATCGCCACGGCGGTTAAGAAAGGCATTCCGGTGCCCGCTTTTGCCACCGCGCTGAACTTCTACGACAGCTACCGTTCGGAACGCCTGCCCGCAAACCTGCTGCAGGCCCAACGCGATTACTTTGGTGCTCACACCTACGAGCGCGTTGACAAACCTCGCGGCGAGTTCTTCCACACAAACTGGACCGGAACAGGCGGAAGAGTTTCGTCTTCGACTTACACAGTCTAACAAAGTTTCGTCATATCTTATTCGCTAAGGGACAGGTCCATCACCTGTCCCTTTTCTTGTCAGCACAGTGAAAGTGCAGACTTTGTTATTGCCATTCAACTTGCTGCACCCTGTTCGCTCGGGGGGTATTGGGCCGCCCTTTTCCATACCAGCGGGTAGAGGGATGTCGGTCGCGATTTGGTAGGGATGTCCACGATACATCGGGATCGCGTGTCCGGTGGCATATCCGTTCAACCCTGTAGGTTTTCCTGCGCCTCAACACGCCCGCGGCCCCGCAGCAGCGGTGCCCTTTTCGGTTTTCCAACCTGTTTGAATGGCGCCTGTCGGTGAATGACGATTATTTTGTTCTCATTTGATGCGATTTCACCTACCTTTGATCCTACGATGAAAAAAGCGCTGCTCCTTTCATTACTCGGTTTCGTTTTTTACAGTCAGGTTCAAGCTTCCGAGGGGGATTGGACACGATTCAGAGGTCCGCTCGGTTCCGGTGTGTCTGCCGATGCAAGTATACCGCTCCGATTCAGTGAATCTGAAAATATAGCATGGAAAGTGGATCTGCCCGGCGAAGGAGCTTCCAGTCCGGTTGTCTGGGGCCAGCGTATTTTCCTGACTTCCTTCACGCGCGAGGGAAGTGGAGGGACGGCCAACTTGAAACGCCAGGTCCTTTGTCTTGAGAAAGCGAATGGCCGCGAGATTTGGCGAGTGGATATTCCGGCGGAATTACCAGAACAGGAAAAAATTCGCGAAAACCATGGCTATGCCACCAACTCGCCCGCCGTGGACGCCCAACATGTCTATGTGTTTCTTGGCAAATCCGGAGTGATGGCTCTGACGCATGATGGCAAGGAAGTTTGGAAGTCCAAGGTGGGATCCAATCTCAGCGGTTGGGGATCGGCCGCTTCTCCGGTGCTGCACGACGGCAAAGTCATCGTCAATGCGAGTGTTGAAAGCGAATCCCTCGTGGCTTTGGATGCCGGGACGGGTAAGGAACTCTGGAGAACGGGAGGCATCAAGGAGTCTTGGAACACGCCCATTGTGGCCACATTAAAAAACGGTTCCACGGAGATCATTCTGGCCATGTTCCGGAAAGTTCTGGGTGTTGATCCTGCGAACGGTGAGATCCTTTGGGAATGCGATACAAAGATCAATTGGTATATGTGCCCCGGGATGTTGTTTCATGACGATGTAGTTTACGCAATTGGGGGACGTTCCGGTGGCGGACTTGCGGTTCGTGCCGGCGGTCGGGGGGACGTGACCGGATCCCACTTGTTATGGCGATTGGAAAAGGGGACGAATGTGCCGACTCCCATCTATCATGAAGGCCATGTTTATTTTATTCATGAA
>Ga0255761_10005337_pt1 | contig 11223 bp, 11 predicted proteins | sample 071ome_29_FD_179961 | JGI IMG/M metagenome (GOLD analysis project Ga0255761, IMG submission 179961) | Coastal salt marsh microbial communities from the Groves Creek Marsh, Skidaway Island, Georgia - 071407BT metaG (version 2) | ecosystem: Environmental > Aquatic > Marine > Intertidal zone >... | reverse complement strand
TGTAGATTCTGTAGAATTAAGAAAAAAAGTTTAATCTTTTTTCTATTTTTGCACCCTAAAGGCATTGTGGCCGAGTGGCTAGGCGGAGCTCTGCAAAAGCTTTTACAGCGGTTCGAATCCGCTCGATGCCTCAACTTAGTATTTGGAAGTCTAGTCTTCTTTTTACTTGATCAGCTTTCATCAACATTACTCTTGTTTTGTCGCCAAGTTGATATTTTTTTCCTTTCTTTTCTCCTACAAACTGGTGGTTTTTTTCATCATGAACATAGAAGTCGCCCGGTAGGTCTTTTGCTTTAACCAACCCCTCACATTTATTCTCAACAACCTCAACGAACACCCCTCTGGCTGTTACTCCTGAAATAACTGCTTCAAAAATTTTTCCTTCTTTATCTAGCATATATTTAATCTGCATTAGTTTTATTGAGTCCCTCTCTGCTTTTGTGGCGAGTATTTCCATGTGGGTTGAATGGTTACAAAGTTTTTCTAGTTCTTCTGTTTGTGTTTTTTGTTTTTTTATTTCTGCTTCTATCAGCCTATGAACCAAAACATCTGGGTACCTTCTAATTGGTGAAGTAAAGTGGGTGTAGTTGTCAAAAGCCAACCCATAATGTCCTATGTTTTTTGTTGTGTACTCTGCCTTGCTCATGCTTCTTATCATTAGCGTGTCTATAAGGTTTTGTTCGTTTTTTCCAAACGTGCTTTCAAGAAGAGTGTTTAAAGAGTTATTAAGCTCACCTTTTCCTAGGTTAAGGCTGTATCCAAATTTTTTTACTACTGTTTGTAGGTTTTTTAGCTTTTCTTCATCCGGCTGATCGTGCACCCTAAACACAAACCTTTCTTTTCCTTTTTTCATTTTTTCAGCAACCTTCTTGTTTGCAAGAAGCATAAACTCTTCTATTAATTTGTTTGCGCTTTTTGCTGTTTTAAAAACCACTTCTTTAGGATTGTTTTTTTCGTCTAGCTTAAATTTTATTTCTGACTTATCAAAAATTATAGCCCCTTTGTTTATTCTTTTTTTTCTTATTGTTTTAGCAATATTGTTTAGGGTTGTAATTGCCTCTACAAGACTATCTGACACCTTTTTTTCTTTATTTAAAATTGTTTTTTCTCCTGGTATGATGTTGTCTTCGCTTTCTATAATGTGCTGAGCTTCTTCGTAAGAAAGCCTATAGTTTGATTCTGTTATGGTTTTGCCAAACCACTCTTCTAGAACCTCTCCGTTTTTTTTCATGATAAAAACAGCAGAAAAAGTTAATTTTTCTTCGTTTGGTCTAAGGGAGCATAAGTTGTTAGAAAGTGTTTCGGGCAACATTGGTATAACCCGGTCAACTAAGTAAACAGAGGTGGCTCTTTTTTGTGCCTCTTCATCTATAATGCTTCCAGGTGTTACGTAATGTGAAACGTCTGCTATATGAACTCCTACTTCAGTCCTTTCGTTGTCAATCCTCTTAAATGAAATTGCGTCGTCAAAGTCTTTTGCATCTACTGGGTCTATAGTAAAAGTCATCTCTTTTCTCATATCCCTTCTTTTCCTTTCCTCTTCTTTTGTTATTTTCTTGTTTATTTTTTTTGCCTCTTTTTCCACCTCTTCTTCAAACTCTGGTGAAAATCCGTATTCGTATAAAATTGAGTATGAGTCTAGGGCGTTGTTTTCAAAACCAAATGTTTTTACTATTTTTCCCTCTGGCGAACTATTTGATTTTTCCCATTTTTTTATTTCTACCGCTACTGTTTCTCCTGTTTTATAGTTCTTCATTTCTTCTTTGTCAATAAAGAAATCAGTATACATTCTTGCGTTCCTTGTATTTACAAACCCATAGTCTTTGCTTTTCTCTAATACTCCCACAAAAACCTTTTTATTTCTTTTTAAAACTTTTAATACCTGTCCCTCGTGTCTGTTTTTATACTTTTTCTCTCTCACCAAAACCTCAACATGATCTCCGTGAAAAGCTTTATTAAGGTGTTTTTTTTCAACCATTACGTCTTCATCCAAGTCATCACATACAACATATCCCCTTCCTGTACTTGTTACCTCCAATACTCCAACAGCAATTTCTCCCTGAACAGAAGGAGCTCTAAACCTTCCTCTTCCAACCTTAATTATTTTTTCTTTTTTTAAATATGTGTTCAATATTTTTATAATATCATTTCTTCCTTTTGTGTCATCAACACCAAGAGAAAAAGCAATTTGCTTATAATTAAATTCTCTAAATTGTGGCGATGAAATAAGTGTTTTTATTTTTCTCTCTAACCCTTTAATCTCTTTCTTCTTTTTGCTCATTATAAATTTTATTCAAATATAGTTTTATTCCCTCCCTTATATCTTTTTATTATCAATAAACATTTAAACATATTTATAATAGTTTTATATAAAAATTTAAATAGATGTATATGGTGTGTTAATTTCTTAATAAATGTTAGAAGGAAAAAAAGGAATGAACATAAATAAAACAAAATGAACAATTAATTAACAACCTAAACCATTGATAAACAAAAATTAAAGTGAAAAACAAACAGGTGTCAACAACCCAAATAAAACACAGTTTGTTAACAAAAAAGAACAAAAGAAACAAAGAAGGCTTGTTAAAAAAGAAAGAAAAAAGTAAATAAATAAAAAAGAAAAATAGTTATCAAGAATAAGAAAACAACTATTAACAACATATGAAAAAATAATAAAGGAATTATTAATTTAATAAAAATGAACATTGCAATAGGAAACGATCACGCAGGGGTAGGTGTTAAAGAAGAAATAAAAGAACATCTCACCAAAAAAGGACACACTGTTATCAACAAAGGGTATGATGGAAAAGAAAGTGTAGACTATCCAGACTTTATTCACCCTGTATCAAAAGAAGTAAAGGAAGGGAGAGCAGACCTAGGGGTTATAGTTTGCGGAAGTGGAAATGGAGCAGCAATGACAGCAAACAAACACAAAGGGATAAGGGCGGCAATTTGCTGGAGTGAAGAAATAGCATCTTTAGCCAAACAGCATAATAACGCAAACATTATAAGCATACCATCAAGATTTTTAAGTAGTGATAAAATATTAAACATAATAGATGTTTTTATTAAAGAGGGGTTTGAGGGAGGAAGACACGAGAGGAGAATAAAAAAAATAGATGAAAATGATTGAGTGGAAAGAACAAAGATTTTCAGACATAAACACAAAGGAGTTTTATGAAATATTTAAGTTCAGGTGTGAGGTTTTTGTGGTAGAGCAAGAAATATTATACAACGATTTTGACTATAAAGACTATAAAGCCATCCATCTATCAGGATTCATAAATAATAAGCTAATGGCATATGCAAGAATTTTCGATAAAGGAGATTATTACGAAAACAATCCAGGTTTTGGAAGAGTGGCAGTTGAAGAAAAAGAAAGAGGAAACAACTACGGGAAGGAACTGGTTAAAAAATGCATAGAGGTTTGTGAAAACAATTTTGAAACAAAAGAAATTAAAATATCAGCCCAAGCTTATTTAGAAAAATTTTACACTGATCTAGGTTTTGAAAGAAAAGGAGGGGGGTATATGGAAGACGGAATACCTCACTGCGCAATGTATTACAACATATAAATTATTTTGACCTCCTTATGCCCCAGCTTTGTCTTTCAGACAAAGAGGGATTACAAGCGCTCATAAATAAATCACGAACAATGTAAATAGGTTTGTATCCGCCTCCATACCAACCATAATCTGCAGAAGCAGTCAAACACAAACCAAGATCATCCACCTGCTTGATTTTGCCATCACCCTCAAAAACAAATTGTTGTTTGGGGTTTTGATCACATTCACGCAAAATTAAACGAGAAGAAGACCCTGCGCTTTCCACCTCCACACATACATTATAAAAAGGAAGGTTAAATTCACCCTTGGTAATTTTGGAAACATCAAAACCTTGATCAGTAGAAATTCCTCCACTTTCAAAATCACCCCCCATCAACGTGCCTATTTGTTCAGAATGACAAGTATGAGCACGTAAAGGCTTATCAAGACCCCCGTCATTGTTTTGAGGCGTCAGGGTGTTAGGTGTGGACGCAGCAGGATTACTAGGATCGACAATAGGAGGAACAGCGGGTCTAGTAATACTAGCATCTATATGTCTATTTATGTCTAAGCAAACGCTGCTCTTAACTTCTCGTGATGATATATATTGAAGATTTTCAGGATATACAAAACCAGGATCTAAATTGTTTAACAAATAAATCTCTGCTGTTTCTAGAGAGTTTATTTCTTCAATAATTAAATCGTCCCCTCTATCACAAGACAAAAGAAATAACAAAAAGAAACATAATAACCTCATACACCTAATATATTAAAAAAGCATTATTAATTAAAAAGAGAGCAAACATCTTTATTAAGTAGATCAAATTCAACAAAAGAAGAGCTGGTGTATATAATCATATACCAACCATAACCATTGTTTTTAAAGACACCTTCATTTTTTCTTAAAATTTCTCTAAGACGCCTTTTTATTTTGTTTCTATCAACAGCACGAGGAAAAGATTTTTTAGGCACAGACACAACATAAAACAATTCATCTGTTTCCTGCTTCAAAAAAATACAACGCAAAAATTCAGAGGAAAACCTGTGTCCTTTTTCAAAAAGAAAATCAATTTTTTTATTTCCTTTTAAGGGCTTCATTTCAAAAAAGATCTTTAAGTGAAGAGGACCTGTCAAACCTAACACCTTTCTCAGTATTTTTTAAAAACACAACCTCGTTTACAGGATCGTGTTGAAGAAAGATTAAAGAGTTATTTTCTACTAAGTTGTTTAAAATTCTTGTTTTTTCCTCCATTGTAACAAGAGGCCTCACATCATACCCCATAAGATAAGGTATGGGAATGTGGCCAGCAGTGGGCACAAGATCTGAAGCAAACAGAATTGTTTTTCCTTTATATTGAACTTTAGGCAAAGCCATTTTTTCAGTGTGACCATCTACCAACAAAAGATCAAAACCAAGCTCAGAACAAAAACCGTCTTCAGTGCTGTCAAAAAGATTTAACTGTCCTGATTCTTTTAATGGTAAAAGATTTTCCTCTAAAAAAGAAGCTTTTTCCCTGGGGTTCGGGCTAACACTTGCCCACTCCCAATGGCTTTTAGAGCACCAAAACTTTGCGTTTTTAAAAACAGGAACAATTTTATCACCCTCCCTTTTAGTCGCACCACCACAATGGTCAAAATGAAGGTGTGTGAGGAACACATCAGTAACATCTTCAACACCAAATCCGCAAGAAGCCAAAGAGCTTTCAAGGGTCATGTCTCCAGACCTGTCGTAGTGAGAGAAAAACTTTTCGCTTTGTTTGTTTCCAAGACCAGCATCTATCAGTATAAGCTTTTCACCATCCTCAATTAACAGACAGCGAGCACTCATCTCTATTCTGTTTTGAGAATCAGCGGGGTTAGTTCTTTCCCAAAGCACTTTAGGAACAACACCAAACATTGCTCCTCCATCAAGTTTAAAATTACCGGTCTCTATTGAGTGAAGTTTCATTAGTCGTTAATTTTTAAAACAGCCATAAATGCTTGTTGGGGAATTTCTACACTCCCAACCATTCTCATTTTTTTCTTTCCCTTTTTTTGTTTCTCAAGCAGCTTTCTTTTTCTTGTTACATCACCCCCGTATAGCTTTGCTGTTACATCTTTTCTATAGGCTTTTATTGTTTCTCTTGAAATAATTTTAGCACCTATAGCTGCTTGAACAGGAATGTCAAACTGCTGTCTTGGTATTAACTCTCTTAGTTTTTCACACATTTTTCTTCCAACTCTTTGCGCATTATCTGCATGGATTAGAGAGGAAAGCGCATCAACAGACTTTCCGTTTAACAAGATGTCAAGACGAACAAGTTTTGAAGCAACAAAACCAGAAGGAGAGTAGTCAAAAGAGGCATATCCTTTGGAAACAGATTTTAAGCGATCATAAAAGTCAAAAACAATTTCTGCTAAAGGAAGCTTAAAGCTTAACTCAACTCTTTCAGGCGTTAGGTATCGCTGGTTTTTTATCTCCCCCCTTTTTTCAATACACAAGGTCAACACATTACCAACAAACTCTGATTTTGTTATAATAGTTGCGTCAATATAAGGCTCTTCAACCCTATCAAGACGAGAAGGGTCAGGAAGATCAGATGGGTTGTTAACAAGTATAGCTTCGTTGGGGTCTTTTTTAACATAGGCGTTATAAGAAACATTAGGAACTGTTGTTATAACAGACATGTTAAACTCTCTCTGAAGCCTCTCTTGAATAATTTCTAGATGAAGCATGCCTAGAAAACCACACCTAAAGCCAAAACCAAGGGCAGCAGAACTTTCGGGCATAAAAACTAAAGAAGCATCATTAAGCTGCAGTTTTTCCATACTAGACCTTAAATCTTCATAATCATCAGTATCAACAGGATAAATTCCTGCAAAAACCATAGGTTTTACCTCTTCAAACCCTTCAATAGCTGAAACACCACTTTCCTCAGTCAGCGTTATTGTGTCGCCAACCTTAACATCCTTTGCTTCTTTTATTCCTGTGATAAGATAGCCAACATCACCGGTTAAAATTTCTTGCTTTGGTACTTGGCTTAGCTTAAGAGTACCAACCTCTTCGGCACCATAGCTTTTTCCTGTTGACATAAATTTTACTTTGTTTCCTTTTGAAATTTTTCCGTTTACAACCTTAAAATAAGTTTCAATTCCTCTGTATGGATTAAAGACAGAGTCAAAAATAAGCGCCTGTAGTGGAGCATCAGGATTACCACCAGGGGAAGGAACTCTTTCTACAATTGCGTTAAGTATTCCCTCAATACCCTCGCCTGTTTTTGCAGAAGCAAGGACAACCTCATCGGGCTTACAACCAATAAGCGAAACAATTTCGTCAACAACAACCTCTGTGTTTGCTGACGGAAGGTCAATCTTGTTTACAACAGGAATTATTTCCAAATTATTATCAACAGCGAGATAAAGGTTTGAAATAGTTTGTGCTTGAATACTTTGGGCAGCATCCACTATCAATAAAGCACCCTCACAAGCAGCAATTGCCCTTGAAACCTCATATGAAAAATCAACATGACCAGGAGTGTCAATAAGGTTTAAAATAAAACTTTCATCACCCCTTTTATAGTCCATTTGAACAGCATGAGACTTTATTGTTATTCCTCTTTCTCTTTCAAGGTCCATGTCATCAAGAAGCTGATCCTGTTTTTCCCTATCAGTAACAGAGCCAGTAAAATCCAAAAGACGGTCAGCGAGAGTACTTTTCCCGTGATCAATATGAGCTATAATACAGAAATTTCTTATGTTTTGTGACAAAGCCTGTGTTTTCGACAAAGATACTTACTTTGTATAATCTTTAATTGTTAGAGCTAAATAAATTCAAGAATTGTTAATTTTGCCACGTGATTAAAATAGGAAACATAGAACTTCCTAAATTCCCTCTTCTTCTTGCACCGATGGAAGATGTGAGCGATCCCCCTTTTAGGGCGCTTTGTAAAGAGCAAGGTGCAGATGTTGTATACACTGAGTTTATATCAAGCGAGGGGCTTATTAGAAACGCAGCAAAGAGTACAAAAAAACTAGACATATATACAAAAGAAAGACCTGTAGGAATTCAAATATTTGGATCAAACCTTGATTCAATGCTTGGGGCGGTAGACATAGTTGAAAAAACGAACCCAGATATTATTGACATTAATTATGGGTGTCCTGTTAAAAAAGTAGTATGTAAAGGAGCAGGTGCAGGAATTTTGAAAGACATTCCGTTAATGGTTAGTCTTACAAAAGAAATAGTAAAAAGAACAAGCCTGCCTGTTACTGTAAAAACCAGACTGGGATGGGATGAAAAATCCATAAAAATAGTAGAAGTAGCAGAAAGACTTCAGGATGTTGGTATAAAAGCAATTTCTATTCATGGAAGAACAAGAGCCCAAATGTATAAAGGTGATGCTGACTGGACCCAAATAGCTGCGATAAAAAACAACCCGAGAATGTATATACCGGTTTTTGGGAATGGTGATGTAAACTCACCTGAGAAGGCTAAAGAAATGAGAGATGACTACGGGCTTGATGGGGCTATGATAGGAAGAGCGTCCATAGGAAACCCATGGTTTTTTGACCAAGTAAAATATTATTTAAGCACAGGAAATAAAAAAGAAGAACCAGGAATATCAGATAAAGCAAGAATTGCAAAAAGACATTTAGAGATGGCGGTGAAGTGGAAAGGTGAGGTATTGGGAGTTCTAGAAACAAGAAGACATTATGGCAATTACTTTAAAGGAGTAGCAAACTTTAAAGAAACAAAAAGCAGGATACTTAATGAAAAAGATCCAATCAAAATCTTTCATGAGCTTGATGAAATAATACATAATTTCTCCCATAAAGAATTGGTTTAGTCTTCTTTTAAACCAATTGTAGACCACAAAGAAGTAATCACACCCAAAGCAATAATTGTGGTTAAAACAATTAAAACGTTAGAAATAGTAAAAGAAATAGGATATGGTATGGATGTTCCAGGAACTAAAATTAAAGAATAAGAGTTTTGAAAAACTATAATCAACCAGGCTAAAAGAACACCGACAACCCCACCAAAAAAAGATGTTACTATACCCAATAAAAAGAACACTTGATTAATATCATTTTTTTCTCCGCCAAGAGATTTAAGAATTCTTAAATCACGTTTTTTTTCAACAACCATAATAGTCAGAGAGCCAACAAGGTTAAACATAGCGACCAATGCGACTAGAGAAAAAATAAGATATACGGCAAAATTTTCAGTATTCAGCATCTTGTATAACGCAGGGTTTAAATCTTGTTTTGTCAATACTTCAGCGTTTCCTCCAAGCTCATCAATGATAAAATTTTTAATATCGTTATCAGTAAGAGATTTATTTGAAAAAACCTCAACAGATGTAAAAGCATTTTCTTGAGCTCCAGTTAAACTAGCCATAGAAGCCAGTGAGGTAAACGCATATTTTTTCTCTATATCACTGCTTATTTGATAGATACCTTCAATATCAAACTGCTTAGATGAAAAAGGAGAAAAACCAAAAAGGCTATTGGTGTTACTTTTAGGAGCGGTAGCAAGAAGAGAAAACTCTTTGCTAAGAACAACCTCTAGAGAAGAGGCCAAATCTGCACCAATATAAATTGTGTTCTTCTTTTCTGGAGAAAAAACACCAACAAGAGAAAGAGAATCGAGAGCAGGTGTAAGATGATAGTCAGCAAACACACCTTTTAGTATAGTAGCGCCTGAATTTAGCTCATTAGAAAAGACCACCTTTTCCTCTATTACTTCAGAAGCACCCAGAACACCATCGAGTCCTCGAATTTTGTTAAGAGTCTCTTTGTCTACAACAAGATATTTACCTTTTTTAGGTACCACTTTATAGTCGGGATCAAAAGAGCTGGTATAAAAAAGACCAAAACCTTTAAGACCTTCAAAAGCGCTCAGGACAACCAACAAAACACATGCAGCAGCAACAATCATTAAAAAAGCAAAACCATTAATTCTATTTACAATTGTTTTAGAATCCCTCGAAAAAAAATAACGAAAAGCAATTTTATATATGTAAGACTTAAACATTTTATTTTATAGGATTATCCGGGTTGTTAATAGATTCTTCAACTGAATCGATATAATCAAGAGAGTCGTCGAGGAAAAAAGCAAGTTCAGGAACTTTTCGTAAGTGTTTCTTTAGTAAAACAGAAAGATCATATTTTATTTTGGAAGAATTTTTTTGCAACAGAGCAATTTGACCAACGGAGTTGTCGCTTGGAAAAATACTCAAGTAAACTTTACATAAAGAAAGATCAGGAGAAACGCGAGTTTTGGTTACAGAGATGAGAAGGTTTTTAATACCACCCCTTCTAAGGTCTTCATTAATTAGTCCCGCAAGCTCTTTTTGTATTAAAGAAGAAATCTTTTTCTGTCTCTGACTTTCCATTTGTCAAAAGTAGTTTAAATAAAAAACAAAAATTTAATTTATGTTTTATAAAAAGATAGTGAAATTGTATATTTGCGCCAATACCGGTCCTATAGCTCAGTTGGTTAGAGTAGATGACTCATAATCATTTGGTCCCTGGTTCGAGTCCAGGTGGGACCACCCTTAAACCCTCAACTTCACTGATTTTGAGGGTTTTTTATTTAAAAAATCTTAATTATTTTTATATAAATTAAAATTAACAACATGAAAACAAAACTAACCTTATTAACAATTTTATTAATTTTTGCTTCTTGTGAACAACCTACAAACAACCAAGCGGGAGAATGGGTTTCTTCAGGTGAAGCATATGAAATCGGACCAGATGAAAATGTTCAAGTTATAAAAGACATGATGTCTGCTTACAATAAAATGGATACTGACGCTATGCAAGAGGTAATGGCTGATACATTAACTATTTATTCTGCAAGCCAAAAAGAACCTATTTCATTGCCAAAAGAAATGACCCCACAATGGATGGCACAATATGATTCAGTAAGTGTAAGAGCTATTTACTTTTTGCCATACAAAAGAATTGGAGCAGACGGAAATGATATTTCAGTTGTTCAAACAGGACAGTTAGAAAATCTTTATTGGACAGACGGAAGAGTTGATAGTCTTAGAGTATTAAATAAATTTTTTATTAACTCAGAAGGAAAAATAAGAGCTATTAGGCAGTGGGATGCTGATTGGTAAAATTATTAAAAACCCCTCAGACGAGGGGTTTTTTATTTATTAATCAATATTTATAATATTATTAGAAACTCATTGGTATTCGTAAAAAACTTATCTATATTATAATTTAAACTGTCTAACTTTTTAAACCAATTTAAAAATGACTAAATATTCACAATATTATTTGTTAAGTTTTTTTATGTTTTTAATAAGCTCATGTAATCAAAAACCTAATCTAGTTCTTTTAAACTCTAAAGAATTGTATGCTCAAAAATGTGCTTTATGCCACATAGCACCAACTGTAGATGTCCTACCAAAGCACCTTTGGGCTAAGCTATTACCTGAATTAGGCGCAAAAATGGGCATCTTGGAGCCTGGTTATAACCCATTGAAAGGCATGAATATTGATGAAATTGATGCTGTAATTGAGTCTGAGTATTATACGGGGAATCAACTTGTTACCGGAGAACAATGGGCGCAATTAAAAGAGTATATAATTCAAAACGCACCTGATAGCATTAATAATTATAAACGAAGTGAACATCAATTCAATAATCTTGAAGGTTTTAAATCTAAAAAAATAAACTTAG
>Ga0255761_10005279_pt1 | contig 11301 bp, 10 predicted proteins | sample 071ome_29_FD_179961 | JGI IMG/M metagenome (GOLD analysis project Ga0255761, IMG submission 179961) | Coastal salt marsh microbial communities from the Groves Creek Marsh, Skidaway Island, Georgia - 071407BT metaG (version 2) | ecosystem: Environmental > Aquatic > Marine > Intertidal zone >... | reverse complement strand
CGCGTAATCCGAACTTGTCGCGGCGTAGTGTTCGCCTCTCCACGTCCACTCCATTTCTCTCAAGCACGTTTTACCTGGACGGTTGAAATCACACGAAGCGCAAATATCATCGTTCACATTCGCCATTGGTTGTAATCGATTTGTTAAGATGATGTTCGGGTACATCGCCGCGACGTCCAAGTGATAAATGAGCGGATTCACCTCGCAGTTCGGGTTATCGCGCAATTCTTCCAGCTTCTTCACGATGCCTTCTCGTATCTCTTGGTAGTTTTCGACGTCATCTTCCGTCGCACCTTTACCTTCGTGCTTAAGGGCATATCTTAAATCATCGTCGACGGCGTCGATTAGTTTTTGGTAACCCTTGGGTTCCAGCTTGAACTTGACTGGAATGTCCGAGCGAAACACACCGGATTGCAAGCACTCCACGTGGCCTCCAATATACGTCTCGCTTTCCAGCGGATGCCCGTTGAAGTGCTGTTCGCCCGCGCTTCTTTGCTTGTTTGGGCACACAATGTTCCCTCGATACGCTTCAACCATGAGTAAAGACTCACACAATGTCCCGGACCCTTTTCGTAAAACTTCATCCGGCGTGAGCGGAATGATAGTCGCCAACGAAAAGATGAAAGGATGAACGTACTTCATGTACAAATAGTACGTGGAGACGGCGTCGGACACCGAATACGCCGCCATAGTTTGCGGTTGAGAGCGGGCAAACGGGAGCATATCTTCCGGGTCGACCTCGATCGGGTTGAATTTCAACAACTTCTTCGTGACTGCTTTTAAACCGTGCGATCCGGCCGGTAAGTACGAATCTCTCTTCACCCAGTGAAAGGCGTCCAAATGCAAGGCAAACTTTGACCTCGTCTCCCCGGAATCCGATCCTCGAAAGCCAATCTCTCGGTACATGGACATCCCGTGTTTTTTCGCTCTCGTTTCAATAAAAGGGAAATCAAAATAGTCACCGTTATACGTCACGTACACGTTCGGTTGCGCATCGCGCATGTGATCGAACCATCTGCGCAAAAGCGCCTTCTCGTCCGGCTCGTTCCACACGATGAAAGGCCCAGGATATTCCGGTTTCGGGTTGTATTCAAAATCATCGCAATCTTCGCTGACTACTTCACGATTGATTATTAAATAACCTTGCCCGTCCAACATGTACGAAATCATAAACACTTGATCCTCTTCGGCATCGGGAAACTTCAAAGGCAATTTCGTCGTCTCGATATCAAACGCGCACACTCTCACTTCCGCTCTTCTCTTCAAATCCGGCCTATGCGTAATGATCACATCTCCATCTCCAATTTCAACTTTAACGTCATACCAATGTCCACATCTCACCTCGGAATCGATCATGTACCTCATGTGAAAGGGCACATCGTACTCTCTGATATCCAACATCGCGTCTTCGTAATCCGTAAACGTCTTCTTTTTAGAATTTTCAAATACCCTCTTCCCTCGCGCGTCGGTTTGCATCGCGTCGCTCCCACCACCATTTTCGCGCGCATTGAGCGCATCTTGCTCGTGCAACGCCTGATACGCCACCGAAGCGTTTGATTTTGCCTTGTTCTTTTCTACGATTGGTAATAACTCTCTCCGACACTCGTACATCCCGCTTTGCGTGTAAAAGGAAATCTTCAAATACGTCTGTTTCAACCCGCTGAGATGGTTTTTCAAATCCAAATCTTCCTTATCCACCAACTCCACGTCTTTCACGTTCTCCTTGTGTTTTCTTCGCACGTACGCTTCCACCTCGTGTTCGCTCCCCGGTGACGTCGCGAGCAGAAAATACGGCGCGTATTTCTTTTGCACCTTGAACACGGAGCCGTCTTGGCAGGCGAAATATAAGTTCACCGCCGCGTGCGACTTCTGGGCTTGCTTGCACTCCACCGTAGTCTGTGTTTGCGCATACGAAAAACGACGACAGATAAAAAAATAAAGAGTCAGCGAGAGAGAGTGCGAATCAAAAAAGAAGAACGACTCATCGCCGAAGAAGAGTCCGCGACAACGAACGGAGAAGTGGATGACGGAAGTGTTTTTGTCGAGGAGGTGCTACTCGCTCGCGCGCGTGCGCTCGCGCGTACAAAAACCCAACTCTCTCGATTTTTTTTGAATTTTTCACGTGGAAACCTCCTCTCGCATCTCTCGCGAACTTTAGCGCGCGCGAGATGCGAGAGCGTAAAACGAACGAAAAACAAACACAACACACAAAACGCACCGCGCTGGCGTTCACCAACCACCCGAGCTGCTCTTCGCCTTCTTCGCTCGGTAAGTGGTACCCCAACTCTTCCTCCAAAGCGTCTTCCTCTCTCGCGATCTCCAAAGGCGTCTTCGTGGCCACGCCGAGGTACGAAGTGTTTGGTCTGTTCTGTCCTTTGCCTCGTCTGGCTTCGCCGTACATGTTGCCTTTGTTTTTCTTGTACGCGCCAGCGAAGGCTGGATTGCCCATGATTTAACGATCGATCGATTGATTATTGTCGTTGTCGCGCGTCGTGTGTTTTGTGCAGTTATGCGCGGCGTGCGCGCGCGCAGTTTGTTGTTTTGTGTTGTGCGCGATTTGAGATTTTCCTTTTTTTGAATTTTTGTGTTTAGGGTTTTGGTCCAATTTTTGCCTCTTTTGGATTTTCGCAAAAACGAAGGAGCGACACAAACAAAAAGGAAAGAGAGACGGGGAAAAAAATGAGGAGAGGCGAGAGCGCCCCGGGGCGGCTGCTCGTCTTCTTCTCCTCTTTCCTCTCCGCTCGTTCTCCTCCGTCCACTTCTTTTTTATCTTCTTCTTCTCGTTATTATTCTCTCGCGCGGGGGAGAAGGAGGGGAGAAACGCACGCGCGAAGAGAACAGAGCCGCTCGTCGCCGTGGTGCGTTCGTTTCTTCTTCTCGACATCATCGTCGTTGGACGAAGAAGCAAAAGCCGCCGAGGGCGCTGTCCGCGACGAGGCGCGGCAGCACGAGAGTTTATCCTCGCGAGGGCCGAGTTGGTCGGTGAACGAGTTAGTCAGAGGTAGCGGAAATAGTAACGACAGTAGCGGCGGGGGGGGCGGCGGCGCGATATCCGCGGAGGAGTTTAGGAAAATCGCGGAGAGCGTGAAACTTTCTTTCAACGACCGCGAGGAGGAACGGTTGGCGAGGAGAGAGGTGGAGGAAATAGTTCGGTTTAGCGAGATGGTTTTATCGTCGTCGTCGTCGTCGAGCGATGTCAAAGAAGGAGACGACGAACAGGGCTTGAACAGGCCCACGCCTCGACGCCGTATGGACGAGTAAAAGTTCCGTTCGCGTGCGCGAACCTCTCTATAATCTAAACGTGTAAAACATTCTATTCATATTTATATGTTATCTACGTGCTACGCTACGCGCTTTTATTTCTTTTTTACATTCTCCGAAAGCATTTCTTTCCTCTTCATCTTCTCGCGACTTCTTTTACTCACGTGGAACGCCAACGCGGCGGAGACTAATACGCTCGCGTTCATGGCCAAAGCGACTTCGCTTCCGAAAAAATCCACCGCTAAGCCGCTCAAAACCGGGCCGAGTAACAAACCTACATCGCCAGAGTTACGGTATATTGATAAAGCGGCTCCGCTAGCTTTTCTTGGCGCTATTTCTGCGACGAATGTCATCGGAGCGGCACCCATGATGGAAGAAGCAGCTGCCCACGAGACGCACGCAGCGGCGAAACCTGCCTCCGATGAGCTTCCCGCGATGGCCATGACGGCGAGCGAAGAGAGAATCGTCGTCGGTGCGATGATATTTCTGGCACTAAACGTTGAAATTAACTTTGAGGAAGGAACTAATCCAATTAAACTCGTCGTAGCCATGGCTGAAAAGAGCATGCCGAGATTTTGCGCATCCATGCCATGCGAAATGGCCAAAATGGGCAACACGGCGCCTCTCCCACCGGCGCCGGCGAAGAATAAGGCGGAATTCAAGAAACAAACCGACCAGAAATCGGTTCGCTTGACTAACATACCCAACTGTCTGCTGTCAGCAGAAGATGTCGGCGAGTTTTGCTTTTCCATGGCGTCTTTGTTGAGCGTCAGAGAAGCGTCCATAGTCATCGAACCTCCGGGTTGCAATCGCTGCCGCGTCGAAGACGAAGACGAAGACGAAGACGACGATTTGGTTTCATCGCCGCTTTCATTATTTGACGATGACGACGATAAATGCTTCGTCTCCGGTGCCGCATAAAACGCCACCGCGCTCAAACTTCCACTCAACGCCGTCGCGAATAAAAACGGCGTTCGAATATCGCCGCCAAACGCGTACATCGCGGAAATTAGACCTGGACCTACCGCGGCACCAGCTAAGGCCGCGCCTTGATGCATATTCATCGCGTTTCCTCCATTCATCATCCCTTTGTTTTCCGTTTTCGCGATATCGCTCAAACTTACAGACGCTCCGGTCGTATAGATGGACGACCCAACTCCCGCTAAAAAACGCGCTCCTAACAACTCGTAAAAACTCGAACTCGTCACCGTGCTCATATTCGCCATCGTGGTCACCATCGGTCCGAACCATAACAATTTCTTCCTCCCAAACTTATCCGCGAAATACCCAGCCGGCGTGTTCACGCACAACCTCGCCGCCGCGAACGCGCTGAGAATGCTCCCAATCTGCGCGCCGGACAGATGTAACTCGGACGTCGCGAAGGACGGAATCGTCGGCGCGAGAATCCCGTGTCCCATCGCGCACGCGAACGAGAGTCCGCATATGGAGAGAATTTCCTTGTTGTCTCTGAGAAAGTTTGGAATTGGATTCGTTGAAGTAGGCGCAGGAGGTACAGGAGCACTCGTTGGTATCGGGGGCGAAAGTGTTCCTCCGCCGCCGCTCGCTCCTTTCTTCTTCGTCTTTCGTCCTCTCGTCGGCGCATTCTTCGTTTCCTCCGAGGAAGAAGAAAACGAAGTAAACGAAGATGAACTGCAAAAGTGAGAGAAAAGAGCGCGGCGCGCGGAAGAGCGCCGCGAAAACTCCCGCGCCGCTCTCTCGCCGCGCAACATGTGCGTGCGTGTGTGCGAATATTTCTTCACTCGTCCTTCTCAAACGCTTCTTTTTCCATCTTCTCAACAAACATTTTGATTGCTCTCTCCTCCTTCTTCTTCTTCTTCTCGGGTGCGCGCGCGGCGCACCGAAAACGCCCAAAGAGCGATGCTCACTCTCATGCGTGTGTGTGTGTATGTATATCCTCGCTCGCTCCGACGTTTTTTTCGCGGGTGGTCGAACAGCCGGTCGCGCGAGTCGGTTTTTCCCCAAGAGAGAGAATAAGAAATTCAAAGTTTGTTTTGTGTTGTTCTCCGCGACTTTTTGGCGTTTTCTCCCGCAACAACACGACGCAACGCACGAGACGCACGACGACACAACTCCGCATCAAAAAAATAACAGAGACCACACGCGACACGAAAAAAAGCACATATAACACTAAGCGATAAGCTCTCCATCACTCTATACTTTCGTCTTGAGAGGTCGCCCTTTGAAAAGTCGTTTTTGTTATCATAAAGTCACCACACAAAACTCGCGCCGTGAACCGACGATATAACGCTCTCTCTCTGACGCGAAGAAAGAGAGAGAGAACGAAACGAGGAAGCTGAGAGAGAGCGAGAGGAAGCTGAGAGAGAGCGAGCCTTGCGAGAACGGCGCGGGGAAAAATATAAAATCAATCAAAAGGCCCTCCCCCCGCGGGGAAAAATAATACAAAGATGGACGCACTCGCCAGCGCTTCGCCGGAAGAGAAGAAGAAGAAGCCAGACGTGAGCGTACAGATTCCAGCGGCTTCAGAGGGAGAGCAAAAGAGAGCGGCAGAAGGTACGGCGGCGGCGGCGAGTAGTAGTGGTGGTGGTAACGCGAACGAAAAGAAGGAGAGCGCGACGACGAAAACGAGGACGGTGACGAAACCACCCTCTCCTGCTCGGCAGATGGACAAGATGGATGCGTTGCTTTCGCCGAGGACGAACGTCGAGCCGTCGTCGTCGACGAAGGAGAATTCAGTAAAAACAATCGATGAATTGATGTCGGAAGAGAACGAGGCGGACGTGGACCTACCGTACGATAAGAACGATTCGGTGGCGTTTTTCGATTTAGATCACACGGTGGTTGATACGAACTCGTCGTGGCTGTGGGTGCAACACGAGGTGAACCAAGGGAGAGTCGGCGCGCACATGATATTGACGGCGATTTACTGGTTCGGGAGGTACGCGTTAGGTTACGGCGCAGGTGCGGAGAGAGCAGGGGCAGATGCCGCGGAGACGTACAAAGGCGTCCACGCGGATAAGTTGAGAGGAGACGTGGAGTCATTTTTTAACGAGGAGATGAAGCATAGAATACGACCGGGATGCGTGCCCGTGTTGAAAGCGCATAAAAGAAGAAGTCAACGAGTGATCATGTGCACGTCGACGTGGCAGCATCCAGCGGAAACCGCGGCAAAAATGTTTGGGTTTGAAACAGAAGCGGATGATGTGATTTGCTCGCACATGCAAGTGACCGAAGATGGAGTTTTGAATGGGAAGTTGGCAAAGATTGCATACGGCGACGAAAAATACGAACGGACGAAAGAGTGGGCGGTGAAGAACAACGTAGATTTGAAAAAGTGCTATTTTTACACGGATTCATATTCGGACGTGAAATTAATGGAGCACGTGGGATATCCCGTGGCGGTGAATCCAGATCCGAGGTTATTGAAACACGCGGAGAGTAGAGGGTGGGAAATAGTAGATTGGGGGGTAGCGCCGCAGCGGGCGAAGAAACCGAGATATCATTACGGTTGCTTGAACGGTGCGAGGCAGTCGTACGCGTGATGAGAGAGAGAGAGAGAGAGAGAAAGAGAGAGAATTATACTGTCATTATTATTATTATTATTTACATATACTACGCGTTGAATTTATTGATCGACACTGAGAGCAAAGAGAAACCTTACCACAGTTTATGCGAGTTCAAGTTCCTCGATTTTTGGTACAGCCTCGCTTTAGCCATTCGCTTCTTCTCCCGAAGCGCGTTCTCTTGGTCTTCGTCTAAACTATTAATATTCTTACTTCTACTTTCGATCTCTTCTATCGCACCGAACGAACGTTCTTTCGCGTCCATTTTCGGTATGAAGGAACCGTATTCGTGCGTGGGAGGGAAGTACCAAGTCTTCCACGACGGTTCCTCCTCTTCGTCGCCGTCTTCCGCGCTCGTAGTCGCCGCCGCAGCCGCTTTGCTCCTCAGCCGTTTCAACTCCTCCACCATTTTCCGCACGTCTTCTTCTTCTTCTTCTTCTTCTTCTTCTTCTTCTTCTTTTGTCTCTTCTTCTTCTTCTTCTCCGTCTTCCTCGTCATCCTCGTCGTCATCCTCCTCCTCTTCTTTCCTATTTTCAAACATCGTCGTTGTTATTTCCTTTGTTTCAATTTTCTCCGGGGGGTCTCTCAACACATCATCCAACGTCGACTGAAAGTGTTTATGTTTCATCTTATTTCGCATCGCTTCCACTCGAGATTGCAACGTAATGTTCTCCCCACCATCATCATCACCGCCCATCGTCGTCGTCGTCGTCGTCTTCTTCCGTCCTCTTTCCCTCGCGCGCATCATCCAATACTCCTCTATGGCTCGATTCTGGTAAAACGAAGTTGTTTTTTCTTCAACGTCTTCCGAGTCGAAATTTTCATTCCGCGTTTTTTTCCCGCGCACCGTTTGGCCGACTAAAACGTCCGGATTCGACGGACCTTTGTGGAGTTTCCAACCCGTTCGTGAAGGTGGTGGTGGTGGTTGCGGATTGCTCGGCATGTTTTCGCCCCCGCGCTTTGAAAAGTGTGGGAAAAAGAGACGTTTTTTGACTCACATAATAAGATACAAAATAATAAAAAAACACTAGGGAAAACTAAAAACATATGACTAAAAATCAAAGCGACCTGGGCGGCTCTAACTGCTCCACCCCTCTCTCCTTCAACATCTCGACCATCTTGTCGCACATCGCTCGCGTCTTTTTCGCGAGCTGTAAATTCTTCCTCGCGTCCAGCTGCGACGTCGCGAGTTGTCTCTTCAATTTTGAGATTTCATCCTCCCCGTCTTCGTCTGCGTTAGTAGTAGTACCTCGTTGTTGTTGTTGTTTCTCTAGTTCTGCGGTGGACGCGGCTAAACTCGCCTCCAGCGCGCTCGGCGGCGACGCATCTTCCGAATCTCTCCCTTCTTCGTTCGCCGCGCCGCTCGCCGTCGCGACTGGAAGTTGCATGTCGTGCTTCAAAAACGTCTCCACCAGCTGCCGTTTCCTCGCCTGCTCGATTTCCAACGACGCCGTCACGTTAAATCCAATCTGACGGCTTTTCTGTAACCGCGCTTGCACCTCTTCTAAGGTGATGGTGTTGAAATTCTCCGCGTCCGACGCGGCCGCGGTTTTCAAGCGGCCGATGATGGAGTTGAACTGTTCCTGGTGTTGTTGGGAGGACATGTCTTCTCTCTCTCTTTATTGCGTATATCAACAAAAGTGTGGAGGGGAAAATGAGGACTTTGGGGAAAAAAATACGCGATACGCGATTTTTTTGTATCTTAAACTTCAAAAAGAGCGCGCGCGCGCGGTACATGCCGCCACCCACACTTCTCAAAGCGACGCGCGCGACGGTTTTGAAAACACTCCTCGTTGCCTTTACGTCCTCATCTTCTCTTCTTTCGGGATCTGCGGTCGTTTACGCCGCTCGTCTTCAGGGTTCGGAGAGCGTCGCGGAACGAGGACGACAACCACCACCACCACCACAACAACAACAACAACAACAACAACAACAACAACAACAACAACAACCGCGAGGAGGAGCGTTTGCGAGAGCGCGCGCGTGGAACAACGCGACGAGAAGAGAGCAGCTTCCACCTTTTTTTCGAGGGGAAGCAATGGCGTGGAGATCGCACGGTACCGATAACGACTCGCTCGTCGATGCGCTCGTGCGAAACAGAGTGTTGAAGACGAAAAAGGTCATAGATGCCATGCGAAGGGTGGATCGCGGAAACTATTGCTTACCTTTCTCCGGAGAGAGCGCTTACGAAGATCACCCGTTGCCGATTGGATCGAACGCTACGATTTCTGCGCCGCATATGCACGCGGCATGTTTGGAGCTCGCTCACGATCGCATTAAAGAAAATTCGAGAGTCTTGGACGTTGGAAGCGGCTCCGGGTATCTCACGTCGTGTTTCGCGGTCATGCTCGATCACCACGACACGTACGCCGCGGGGTCTATTCGCGCGGAAGAAGTCGAAGATAGACGCCCAGGATTGAACGACACGAATTATCCAATCGTCGTCGGCGTGGAACACATCCAAGAGCTCGTAGATTTCTCCATCGAAAACACCAAAAAAGACGGCAAAGGTAAATACCTCGCCGGTCCGGAACCGCTGGTCGTGCTCAAACTCGCCGACGGCCGAGAAGGCTACCCGCCGTACGCCCCGTTCGATGTCATTCACGTCGGTGCGGCGTCGCCGGAAAAGCCGACAAAACTTCTCAAACAACTCGCCAACGGCGGGCGACTCATCTGTCCCGTCGGGACCGGCTGGCAATCTTTACGCGTCTACGATAAGGACGAGAAAGGGAACGTTTCCGAGTTTGACGCAATGGGCGTCTCGTACGTGCCGCTGACCAGCGCGAAGGCGCAAACGGAGCGATCGTCGGGATTCTTTTTCCCGTGAGACGAAGAGAGAGTTTAAGAGAGAGACAACACGTGTGCGTGTCCAATAAACATTAAACGCGCGCGCGCTTACGCGCGCTATTTTTGTGATGCGAGAAAGATATTTTCAAAACTTTTTGGCGCCATTTCTCTCGTCTCGCGTGTTTTGTTATCGCACACATCCACACTTACACGACGCGCGCAGATTTATCGAACGCGCGGCACAAACATGTCCTCCTCCGCGTTAACCTCCGTCGCGCATCTGAGCGGCAGAGCGAACAACAGCAACGCTCCCAAACCGAGCAGCAGCAGCAGTAAAAGCCGACATCAAAAACGACGAAACGCGCGATGCGATCGACGAATTTGGATTACGACGACTTCCGCGTCGAATGATATTAATACTAGCAACAACACTAACGACATCATCAACACGAACAACAAATCCTCCTCCTTATCTTCATTTGGCGGCTCGTCCGTTTTAGAAGATTTCGACGGGCAGAAACCGGAGATTGGCTCGACGATGACTCGGTCGTCGTCGTCGACGACGACGACGAGCACGTACTTTGGGGGAGGTGGAGGTGTTGGGGGAAATCCTTTGCGAGGCGCGAAATCGAGAGCGGAGAACGCGATGCGCGCGAGACAGTTTACGACGAGTAGAAACCAGCAGTACGCGAACGGCGGCAGCGCGGCGTACGGAAGCATGGTTCCGGACGAGGAAGAAGCGAGCACGAGCGGCCAGCAAACGCAGCAACTAGAACAAGAAAAGGAAGAGCAAATGTCTGACATAAAGAAGCGAATGATGGTAGCGTTGGAGTGCGAGCGTCAGGATCTGGCCGACGGATCGGTTTTATTCCGATTCTCGGAGAAACCGTTGACGAGACAACAAAAAGCCGCGCTAGCCGCGGAAGAGGAGAAAATCCAAATCTCCTCGAGCGATTTTGAACGTCAACCGAACTTTATCGAGCGATGGTTCATGACCGTCCGCTTCCAAGCCGCCACCGTCTCCGTAGAAAAAGCGTTCCTCTTCGTCCTCTCGACGCCGTTTCGAATGGCGTTTTGGACGTTCGCGTACGCCATGCGTTTTCTCTTTTGGATCGTCACGGGAAGATTCAACTTGCTCTTCAGCTTGAACAAAGGAAAACGAAGAGCCTCGAAGCAGTTAGCGGCGAGCTATTCGCAAATGGAAATCGAAAAGCAGAGGAAGGAGAAGATGGAGAGAGAACGCGCGTTTCTCGAAGGATCAGCCAAAGTCGCCAGAGAGAGATTAAAGTTATAATCGTATATATATATACATAATGTGCCATTTGAATACCTAATAACGTACCGCTCGATACCACTCGAGACTCGTCTATCCGCGCAAACGCGGACTCCTCCTCGCCCATTTTTACGAAAATGCATCACAACAAGTAGTTACGCGAGCGCGCGCGCGCGATAATACACGACGAAAAAATGAACGCATAAGAAGACAAAAACCGCACACACAAAGCATAAAAGAAACATGAATCAGCAAGCGAAACCGGAGATTGGTCGTAAAAAACCGCAGAAGCCGAAGAAGGCGACGTTTAAGAAAGGCGCTTCGTCGACTCTGACGACGTCTCGGGGAGGCACTATTGAAATCATGAACAAAGCGGTGCGGATGGCGGATGCGAGCTCATCGGCATCATCCGCGGCGCTCAGAGGAGGAGGAAAGAAG
>Ga0255761_10005265_pt1 | contig 11317 bp, 12 predicted proteins | sample 071ome_29_FD_179961 | JGI IMG/M metagenome (GOLD analysis project Ga0255761, IMG submission 179961) | Coastal salt marsh microbial communities from the Groves Creek Marsh, Skidaway Island, Georgia - 071407BT metaG (version 2) | ecosystem: Environmental > Aquatic > Marine > Intertidal zone >... | reverse complement strand
GCCAATGAACTCTTCAATTAATAAGAACAATATAGAAGCTTTAAAACAGCGATTGCTAGAGCCATCAAATATCATTTTATCTTACGCTAATATATTGAATGAAAAGAGTGTTTTCCAATCCCTTGATGAATTTGAAGATGAGCTTAATAAAATTATTGACGCATCACAAAAACTGATTGATGAAATCAATCATGTAGTTTCAGATAACGTTTTAAATCTAGATTCAAATGAAGTTCTAGATTATCAAAAAAAAACAAGACATGACTTAAGAAATATTATCAACATTATTCTCGGTTATAGTGAAATGATTTTAGAGGATCTTGATGCATCTCATCAAAATCATCCTGATATTAAAAATCTATTAGAAGAGACCAAAAAATTTAATTCTAATTTAGAAGAGCTTGTTCAGCTAAATGTATCTACAAAAGAACAAAAAATAAATTCAGAAGAGAGTGACATTTTAAATAAACTTGCTTCAATGATTAAGCCTTTGGCTAAGCAAGATAAGAATAATTTAATTACAGGTAAAATTTTAATTGTAGATGACAATAAAAGTAATTGCGAAATGATCGAGAGACAACTTCAACGAGAAGGTCATAAGACAATGACATGCTTTGATGGAGTTGAGGCAATGAATGAACTTAATAAATCTGATTATGATACTGTTTTGCTTGATGTTTTGATGCCTAGAAAAAATGGTTATGAAGTTTTAATGGAAATGAAACAAAGTTTTAAACTCAAAGATATTCCGGTTATTATGATTAGCGGTTTTAAAGAAGAGGATACGATTGTAAGATGTATAGAAGCTGGGGTTGATGAATATTTAACCAAACCTATTAATAGCACACTATTAAAAGCAAAAATTTATTCCTCATTGGAGAGAAAAAAATTTAGAGATCGTGAAAAGCATGATCTGCAAGTTGCAGCCGATGTTCAAAAAAGTTTAATTCCATCTGAAGCTTATTTTCCAGATAATTTTTATGCAAGTAACATTGCAGCAAAAGGGGTTTCTGGAGATTTTTATGACTGCATTGACATTGATAGTGATCGATATGCATTTATTTTAGCTGATGTATCTGGCAAAGGAATGCATGCCGGAATTTTAATGGCAAAAACTTCTGCACTTTTCAGAAGCTTAACAAAGATTGAAAAAAATTTACAAAAAATTGCATGGAGAGTAAATAAAGAGCTTTGCGAAACCTCATCTCAAGGCATGTTTGTCACTTTAGTCATGGGAATTTATTACAAAAAAATTAAAGCTATCGAATTTATAAATGCCGGACATGAACCTGTCATGATTGCAAAGGATAATGGTTCATTCGTTGATCTTGAGAGTAAATCTCCTCCAATGGGAATGATGGAAATTGAACTTAATGATTTTGTTTTACAAACTTATTATCCAAAAAATGAAAATGCTCTTTTTTTAACGTTTACTGACGGAGTAACAGAAGGAAAAACTGCATCAGGAGAAGAGTTTGGAAGAGACGGGGTAAAAAATACTATAAATCAATTAAAGCATGACTCTATTAAATCTGTCATCAAATCAATTAATCAATCATTAATTATTGAAAATCAAAAGCTTCATGATGACATCACAATATTAGGTATTGAAGTATAAAGAAAATATTATTATCCAAAATTTTGAATAGCGTTTTCAAGGTCTTGTTTTTTCAGCATCATTAAATCAACTTTAGTTTTATTTTCTTGTTTTCCAAGTCTTACTGCTTGTTGTTGAAGTGTTGCTTCAAAGAAACGTCTAATATCCCGACCATTTGAATATTTATCTCCAGTGATTGAAATGACTTTTTTACAACAGTCTTTGAGAGTATTGTTAGCATCCCCTTGAAGAAGATATTGGTTATCTTTAATGAATTTGTAGAAAATTTTGTAAAGATCAAGATCATTATAGTTTTCAAATAATATATTACGTTTAAATCTTGAAGCTAAACCCGCATTAGCATCTATAAAAGTCATCATTTCTTTTTCATAACCTGCAACAATAACAACAAGCCGGTCACGATAATCTTCCATATATTTTAACAATTCATCAATGGCTTCTTGACCATTATCATTAGGGTCATCTGGTTTTACTAATGTATAGGCCTCATCAATGAATAAAACATTATCTATAGCACTGTTAAATTTATCTGCAGCCTTTACGGCCGTTTCTCCTTTTTGAGCCACAACTAAATCGCTTCTGGTAATTTCAATTAATTTTCCACCTGAGATTAATCCAAGTTCTCTAAAAATTTTAGCAAGAATTCTAGCTACTGTGGTTTTACCGGTTCCAGGGTTTCCAGAGAAAATTAAATGATTTGATATATCTGGAGATTCGCTTAGACCTGATTTTTTTCTCTCAGCTGCAGTTTCAAGGTAAGCAACTAATGACTTTACTTCATCCTTAACTTTTTGAAGGCCAGGTAAGGACATGATTTCTTTTATATTTTGCTCAACAGCTTCGTTCATCAATTAATTTAAGTTTAATTAAACTTTGGTATACAATAATTAATGCGCACTTTAAAATTATTTTTTTTCTTGCTTTTTGTTTCGGGTATAAGTTGTGCAGGTGAACCTGGTACCGATGAAATATTTGATAATAAAAAATTAGAAAAAAAAGAGTTAATCGAAAAAGAAATTAAAAATGAAAAAAAACAAGAAATTTTAGTTAATACTAGTATTCAAGTTCCTAAAAATCCAATTGATAAAATTTTTTTACAAACATTTGGCAAACCCATTGATCCGAGATATTCAACTCTTTTAAAACCATGCCTACCTGCCAAAATCAATCATAGTTGCAAATCTGTTAGGCCTAAAAAAACCTCTTCGCATTTTAACCGTTACTATTATTATTTAAATTCAAAAGGCGGGGTTTATGGCGTGATTGCCTTTTCCGATCAAAGAATAGGAAATGTTGAGTATTGCAGGTCTCTTATAAAAGAATGGAAAAATTACTTTAATCATTTTGATTTTAAACTCAAAACTGAAGAAAAAAATTTAGATCAATTAATACTCGTTACTGAGGGTATAAAAAAATCTGATGTTTATTTAAGTTGTTATCCAGAGTCATATCGTGATGTAAAAAGTTATTTTTCTCTAAAACTTTTTGTTCATGAAAATTAGAATTTCAATTTTAATTTTTTTTCTTTTTCAAAATCTATCACTTGCAAACGATAAATCATTTTATGAAGGAAGGGCTAAATTTATCAAAGAATACATTTTAGAATTAGAAAATCTTAGAAAAGACGATCCTGATTACAACGGGGCTATCGCCGAGTCATTGCAAGGCTCCTTTTTTTTAGCCTTAGATAAAAAATCTCAAGATGAAGTTAATCAATTAGCTTTAGATAGTTGTAAAAAAAGTGGAAATCGGGGTTGTAAAATTAGATTTAGATCTTTGGCTCCAAATCCTGATTATAATCGATTTGCAGTTTTTGATAGCGACAAAGGAAATTTAAATGTTGGTAAAGAAGATATTCCTTCAGCTTTTAAACTCACCCACAAAGGGATTTCATTTATTTATTCAACTTCAGATTATCAAGGTGAAAATTTTACGTGCGCAAGAACATCAAAAGAAAATGATTTTATTGTTGATATCATTATTTCTCAAATAGACCTTTATCCAACTTCATTTTTAGCAAACGCTGGATTAAAATTTGTGTTAATTTGCGGCGATATTAAAGCCCAAGGAGGTTCGCCCGAAGGCCTAGCACCATCGCATTACGACAAATCACCTGGGGTCTTTATGTTGTCTGTTAACAAAATAAAAAAACAAATTGATGCAGGCCAGCCTCAAATTATCAAACATATCTTTCATCACGAGTATTACCACGTCATAGACAGCACTTTAACCAAAGCTGTTGTAGATGAGAGGTGGGTTAATATAAATCAAACCGCTTATAGCTCTGAAAATGTAAAAGCGAATATCAATGAAATTTTATCTGACGGAAAAGGTTTTGTCAGTAATTATGCCAAAAATAATGAATTTGAAGACAAAGCAGAAGTTTATGCTTATTTGATCACTCAAAATAAACAAATGAGAAAGGTTATGACAAAAGATATTATTATTTTTAGAAAAGCTAAATTAATGATTTCTCGAATGAAAAGCTTATCACCCGATATAGATATAAGTTTTTGGAATAATCTTCTAAAATAAAATTATTTTATTTTCTAATTTCGCTAATATTTGAAACTAATTGCTCGCATTCAACTTTTAATTCTTTAAACACACCATCCCATTGATTGTTATTTTGTCTAAAGAGTCTCATATTGTCGTACCAAATACTTTCATTCTTATTTAAAAACCACCGCCAATCTGGAACTTGAGGCAACAAAACCCAGGTTTGAATTCCTAAGGTCCCAGCAAGATGAGCAATTGAGGTATCTGTTGTAATGACTAAATCTAGGTATTTCATTATGGCGACGGTATCAAAAAATTTATTTGATCCTTGATCAATTAAGGGATCGTAATCAATAATAAATTTTTCAAACTCATTTGATTGAATTTGGTTTCTTGCAAAACCTTTTTGAAGAGAAATGAAAGAAGTATTCGGAATGGATAAAATATTATTAAACATTGATAAATTGACACTGTTTAAGTGATCTTTTGGATTATTGGGATCACCTTGCCAACACAAACCAATTTTAATTTTTTCATCGAGACCTAACAATACCTCCCATTCCGAAAGTTTATCATCGTTAATTGCTAACTCTAAAGGTTGGGGGCAGGCCTCAAGTAAATTTGGAGCTAAGAGTTTTGGTAAATCCAAAAGAGGAATCCAATAAAAAAAATCATCAAAATTTTGATCTGGTAAGACAAACTCATCAATTTCAGAAATGTTTGAGAATAAATGCTGAAGCTCAATGGGACAGCTGAAAATAATTTCACAATGAAGCTGTTTGAGTAAAGGGATATATCGAGAAAATTGTATAATGTTTCCATAACCTGACTCGCTACAAACTAAAATTCTTTTTCCATCTAGCGGTTGGCCTGTCCAGATTGTTTTTTTTTGAGCAATAATTTTTTTTAACAAGGGATCATTAAATATTCTAGAATGAAATTGTTCAAAGCCCTCATTAAAATTTTCAGTTAATAAATGAATATTACCCAAATTAGTTTTTGCTCTATTAAAGTCTGGACTAATATTGAGAGTCTTTTGATACATCGTTTTTGCTTCATCAAATTTTCCAGAATGAAAAAGGGTATTTGCAAAGTTATAATGAGCGATAGCTGAGTCTGGTTTAATTTTTATTGAGCGTTCATGGCACAAAACTGCATCATCATATTTTTTTTGAAGATAGAAAAGATTGCCAAGATTACTTAAAATAAAATGATTATTAGGATTGTTAATAATGGCTTGTTGATAGACTTTTATCGCTTCATCAAAATTTTTATTTTTTTTGTGTAATAGCGCCAAATTAAGATAGGCAAAGACTTCTTTAGGATTGATGTTGATTGCATCCTCATAGCACATGATTGCATCTTCAACATTATCCATTTCTTGTTGAGTAAGCCCAAGCGTGACGTAAGCTTGGGTATACAAGGGGTCTTTTTCAATAACTTTTTTTAACAAGGCTTCAGCTAATGCATAATACTTAAGATAATAAATATTTTCTCCAAGCTTATACAATGTATTTTTGTTACTCTCGTCTCGTTGACAAGCATCAAGATAATACCAAACTGATTTGTTGTAAAAATTCTGATTAAAATAAATGTCGCCAATTAATTCATAGATTTTTGGATTCCCGGGTTCTTTGCTAAGCAAAAGCATAGCTCGACTTTCGGCATAAGAATACTTTTTGCTTTCAATAAGGTTTTGTGTTTCAGAGATTTCTGATTGTATCAAATTCATTTTTGTTCGAATCTATTAAATTTACCATAAAGGATTATGTTAAAATTTTATAGAAGCTATCTCCAAGCCACATGTACAAAAAAGAGGAAATTGTAATAAAACAACCATAAGGAATAGGGTATCTTTTATCTTTTTTTATAATCGTGAGTGGTATTGCAACCATTAAAGCGGTTATTGAAGAAAATAACATGATAAATAAAATTGATTTGATCCCTAGCCAAATCCCTAGCATTAGCATTAACTTAACGTCTCCAAACCCCATAGCTTCAATTTTTTTTATTTTCAAAAAAGACCACCGAATGAGATAGAAAGAACCAAAGCCCGCTAAACCACCCGCCACAGATTCCAATAAATTATTTTGAAAAGGATTTTGGTCAAAAAAAGTTACAACAAGTCCCAAGACGGTTATTGGAATTGTGATAACATCTAAAATTAAATATTTATTTAAGTCAGTAAAAAAAATAACCAAAAGCGCTGAAGCAAAAATAATAAAAAAACAAAACTTTAGCGTAAGCCCAAATTCGAAGTAACTATAAACGAATATCAATCCCGATAGCAACTCTACGAATGGATATTGCAAACTAATTTGTTTTTTACAATTTGAGCACTTTCCAAATAAAAATAGGTAACTGATGAGTGGAATATTATGAAACCATCGTATTTGAAAATGACAATTTTGACAGGAAGATCGTTTAAAAAAAATATCCTGATCTTGTGGAAGTCTATAAATACAGACGTTTAAAAAACTACCTAAAATTAAACCAAATAAAAAAAGGTAGATAGTCGCTACCACTTAGAAATTATCTTTTGAATTTTATTTTATCATCCCCATCATCATCACGACTAACTTGCGGGGTAATATTTTCATCAGTTGTTGTATCTTGATTATCGGTAACTGTATTTTCTTCTAGGGCAGGACTGTTTTCTTCATGAGTAATATCGATATTGTCACTTACTGTATTATCTGGAGCAGCTTCAGGAGTTGGAGCAGGAGCGTTACCAGCATCCTTTCCGCTTTGACTGTCAATTTTGAATATTTTATCTAAATGAGCTAAATTAATCACTTTCATAACTTCATTACTTACGTTGATGAGTGAAAAAGGTTTATTTGTCTTTTTTCCAATTTGCATTCCTTCAACTAGAGCAGCAATTCCAGATGAATCGATATAACTTACTTTTTCTAAATCAACGGCTATAGATTTGCATTTTTCAAAAAGTTCTTTGATGTTTTCTCTAACAACGGGAGACTGGTCTAAGTCGATTTCAAGTGAAAGTTCTAAAACTCCACTATCCCCATTAATTTTTTGTTCGATAGACATTATGGAAACTTTATACTATTAAATGTCAAAAACAAGATACTCATGATTATTGATTGCATTTGTGGACTAAAAAAATTCGAGGTTGATAGTAATCAGATTCCTTCAGAAGGCAGACAGGTGAAATGTGGAGTATGTTCGAAAGAGTGGTTTTATAAACCCGACAACATTTCTCAAACAGATCAAATGCAGGATCAAGATAATGAGAGCGTCACTATTCCAAAACCCAAAGATATGCCCGTTCCAAATTATGTTGAAGAAACAGTTTCTCAGGCTGAACAAAATGAAAAAATTAAATTAGATTTTAGCGATCTTGAAGATGAAATGCCATCCAAAGCTGAAATGGATGAAAACTTAGAGAAAATTAAAGCTGAGAGAAAAAAAAATAAAAAATCATCATCAAAAGGGTCAAGAACAAGAATGTTATTTTATCTTTTGATTATTTTAATTTTAGTTTTAGGTGTTGTGAGCATACCTTACAAAGATACTGTTTTAGCAATTTTCCCTGAGCTAGAAATTGTTTTTGCAGGATTAGAGCCTGTTTATCAGCTCCTTTTTAAATAGTATTTTTTAATTTTTTTTATCCTTAAGTTCTTTTAATCTTTTTTCTCTTGCAAGTTTTTTTTCTTCGGCCAATTTCATTTTTTGAATAAATTTTTTTTTCTCTTCAAAAAGTTTTTCTTTCCCCTCAAAAACTATCGCCTCAATAACGCCCATAACTTTAATTTTTGACGAGGTGGGGGTTTCTCTGATGATTGTCTCTTTTTCAAAATTAATTCTAAAGGGTGTTTGTGAGATATCACGCTTAAATTTTACATAATTATTATAGTTTGAAATCGCCTCGTAATTTATAGATTGCAAATTATATTCTTTTAATTTTTCAGGCTTATTTTCATTTAAAGAGGTTATTACAACTTTATTTTTATTTGCTATGCCTGATATGGAATTTTTAAAATTCTGAAATTCAGTAGATGACATGATAGTTTCGAGTGATTTGATGTATTCATATTCATACTTATTGGATTCTGTACCAATTTTAGCCATGTCCATGATGATCGTTTTTGATCTTTTTTCAGCTTGTAGACCTGATTGAATTTTTTTTGCCTGCGAACCCTTTAAAATTGAAGTATAAACCTCAAGGGATAAAATCAAAACTATTGTCAAAGTTAAGACAGATAGCCCAATAACTATTTTTTTAGATTTATCGGATAACGTTTCATCTAAAACAGCACTTGATTTATTTTTTTTTAAACCAAACACTATAATAGCTCCAAATTAATTTTCTTAACAACATTTCGATTACTTGTGTTGATTGATTGTGTGATAAAATTTTTTATAATATCTTTTTGTTTGCTAGTTAGCGCTGGACTTTCATAGTTTGATTTTAATATTTGGTTTGTTGCCTTTAATAAATCATTAACATCAAATGTTATATTTTTTTGCATAATTACTTGCTTTTGTTACATTAAATTATTGATTCGTAATATACATGTTAGATAACAACAATTCTATTAAAGATATCTTAAATGATGCAAAAGAAAAGTTATCCAAAGATAAAGAATTAAAACAGTCTAAAGAGGATTTTTCACAAAAATTATCAAAAGCTTTAGATGGCAATATACTCACTCTAAACAAAGTTTGCGATACTGGCTCTTCAGATAATATTGATAATCGTTCAAAAAAAATAACCGAAATTGTTGAGTATCAAAGTGCGCTATTATTAAAGAATGAAGTAAATTACGACCAGAGCGCCTTGTTGTTAGAAAATGAAATCAAAGATGAGCTTGATGTTCTCGAACTTAACCAATTATCCGATAGTCCATTACTCTTAAATCATGAGTATGAAGGAGAATACTCTGAGGAAATTAATGAAATATCAAACGAAATTAGAAATTTAAAAGAAAAATCTGAGGAGAAAGATCCTTTTATCGAAAGAATTGAAAGACTAGAAGAAAAGCAACAAACGTTGTTTAATAAAGTGGATGAAGCGATTAATCTAATCCAATCTAAAGACCCAAGTGAAGAAATTGCTTTAAAATTCGATATCTTAAATAATCAAATTAGCAACGACATAGACGAGAAAAATGAGATTTTAAAATCTGATTTACAATCAAGCAAGGAGCAACAAAACATTCTTGAAGAAAGACTTCTTCAGATTGAAAGCACATCAGATCATTTAAGAAGTAGCATAGAAAATTTAGATCATAAGCTTGATCAATTAGCTAAAGATTTAAATGACAATGTACAGCAGCAGACATCAAAACTGGAAAGTAGCCAGCTGGCTATGGAGGATAACAGTAACAATAAGATTAAAGAAATTGAAAATCAAATCGATAGTCGTTTTGATTTAATACAATCAGAAATTAAGTCGAGCCTTGATCATTTTGCAACTATGATTGAGCAGGAAAAATTAAAGCAAGAAGAAGCTAAAAAAAATGATCCTGAATATCAATCTAATTTAAGAATGAACTCAATTTTTAAAATTCTTGAGATGCAAGTTAGTCAATCCTTAATCCAAAATATGCCAGCTCAGCCAAAAACTACATTAGAGGTTTTGCAGCCCAAAGAAGAAACAAAACAATCTTATGAGCCCAAAGAGTATATTATTAACAATAAAGAAGTATTGGAGAAGCTTAATCAACTTTCAGATCAGATAAATACCAAAGTTCAATTTGACGATAGCAGCATCAGGTCAATTTTAACTGAAACACAAAGTAAAATTGAACAATTGGAAAATAAACTTAGAGAAAATAATGAGAATAAAGACGCAGCTTCAAAACAAATTGATCATTTGATGCATTATTTTAAATCTAGCGAACTTAAAAATTTAGAAGATTTAAGTATTAATCTTTCGGGGATTAAGCAGTTTGATGAAATTGATCAGGCAAAAAAATTTATTGAAAGTTTATTGCTAAAAGAAACCCAAAACTGGATTGAAAAAAATCAAAAGACTATTGAAGATATTTGTAATAAAATCATATACAAATAATCTTAATGAAAAAAAATTCTGGCTTTTCACTAGTTGAGCTACTTGTTGTGGTTGCGATTATTGGTGTTTTATCTGGCGTTGGAATTGTCGGTTTTCAAAGATACACCGAAACAGCAAAACAAAAAGTTGCTCTACAAAACCTAGATACTGTTACAGATTTTTTTTCAACTGAACTGATTATTTTAAATAATAATATTCAAAATCAATCCTCATTAATCAAAGTTGGAAATGCTAAATGGACAAAAGAAACTCATAACCTTGACTCTTTTCTAACAGGATCAGCACAATACCACGATCTTGGCTTTGGTTTAGCTAATTTTAAAAATCCATTTGAAAACAGAACGCTCAAACAAGTTTATTCATTAAGTGACCCAAATGATGCAAATGACGCTAATTTAACATTAAAAGGAAACATTGTCTTTAGAGTTCATCCTGACTATTCTACTGATGGCTCAAAAATAACTGGGGACAGAAAATTTCAAGTGATTTATTATTCAGATGATAATCAGATAGATACGCCAAATATCAAAAACTTTACTTTAAAGTAGTTAAAAGAAATATTTATACATATCCTTTAAGTAACTTAACATAGCTAATAAGATTGATAATTTTGCAAGTATCGACCAATATTTTTTACCTTCAAATTTATTGGCACTTCTCCATATTCCAACCGTTGAAATGTAGGCGTAGATTAAAAATACTGCTCCAAGAACAACGACAATAATTTTTTGGTATGTGTATTTAAAAGTAAATTTTAAATTTAAAATCGATTCTAAAGGTGCTTCTTGAAAAAATAATACAACCGAAAATAAACATATAAAATAAATTAAAGGTATAATGTTTCCATAAAACCAAAAGGCTCTTTTTAGAGGAAAATTCCCTAAATAAAGCATTTTTAAAGATTTTTTCATTCTCATTATGAGAATACTAAACATTAAGAGTTAATTAAAGTTTTGATCAAAAAACTTGCATTGTTGGCCAACTTTATCTAGTTTCAGGATAATTTAGCTAAAAAAAGGAAAAAATATATATATGAAAAAAACACTTCAAAAAGGTTTCTCACTTGTAGAACTTCTAGTTGTTGTTGCAATTATTGGAGTATTAGCAGGTGTTGGAATCGTAGGATATCAATCATACACTGAGTCAGCAAAAGAAAAAGTTGC
>Ga0255761_10005229_pt1 | contig 11350 bp, 9 predicted proteins | sample 071ome_29_FD_179961 | JGI IMG/M metagenome (GOLD analysis project Ga0255761, IMG submission 179961) | Coastal salt marsh microbial communities from the Groves Creek Marsh, Skidaway Island, Georgia - 071407BT metaG (version 2) | ecosystem: Environmental > Aquatic > Marine > Intertidal zone > Salt... | reverse complement strand
TTGGCTACGAACAGTAAGAAATTCAAAGAAATTTTCTTTCCTCAATTTGAATGATGGCTCGACACAGTCAGGAATCCAAATTATTGCTGATGTAGAGTTGCCCGATTACGAAGAGATCGCCAAATTAACAACGGGCTCAGCGGTTGAAGTGATTGGTCAACTGGTTGAGTCTCCTGGCAAGGGACAGGCTTTCGAAGTACAAGCTCAGCAAATCCGAATCTACGGCAGGTCACCGGGAGAGGACTACCCACTCCAAAAAAAAGGTCACACCCTCGAATTCCTGCGCGAAATTGCCCACCTCCGACCAAGAACCAATACTTTTGGTGCTGTCTTCAGAATCAGGAATACACTTGCTGATGCGGTCCATCGTTTCTTTCAGGAACGTGGATTTCTTTACATTCACACACCAATCATCACTGCCAGCGATACAGAAGGGGCAGGGGCATTGTTTCAAGTTACGACTCTGCCACTAGATCAACGACTACCCCTAACTTCTCAGGGCAAGCCCGACTACAGCGCTGACTTCTTTGGTCGTCCTGTATTCTTGACAGTGTCAGGCCAGTTGAATGTAGAGGCATTTGCGTGTTCGTTTGGCGATGTCTACACCTTTGGGCCAACGTTTCGCGCAGAAAATTCCAACACATCCCGGCACCTCGCTGAGTTTTGGATGATTGAGCCAGAGGTGGCTTTCTGCGAGTTGCCAGATCTGGTTCAACTAGCTACTGACTTCCTAAAATTCCTGCTCAGCAGTTGCCTCGAACGCCACTCAGAAGACTTGGCGTTCCTGCAGAAAATGTATGATCCAGAGCTTTGTGCAACGTTGGAGCACATCGTTTCATCCGAATTCCAGACCGTGTCTTATACGGAAGCGGTTGAGATTCTCCAGCAATCAAAACAGCCCTTCGAGTTTCCAGTAGAATGGGGTGCAGACCTACAGTCAGAACATGAACGTTATCTGACAGAGCAGCACTATGGCTGCCCCGTCGTTTTGACAGACTACCCACGTGACATCAAAGCATTCTATATGAAGCAGAATCCAGATGATCGCACAGTGGCAGCAATGGATGTCTTGTTTCCAAGAATTGGGGAGATCATCGGAGGTTCCCAGCGTGAAGACAACCTTGAACAATTACAAAAGCGTCTCCGCGAGTTAGATTTGCCGGAGGAAGAATATGGTTGGTATCTAGATCTGCGTCGCTACGGTTCTGTGCCTCATTCCGGTTTTGGTCTCGGCTTTGAGCGGATTGTTCAATTCGTGACAGGTATGAAGAACATCCGTGACGTGATCCCCTTCCCACGAGTGCCTGGCCATGCTGATTTCTAGGGATTGATGCGGATCCTGATCACCAGCAACGTTCGCTGGTGGAATGCGGAGGCCGCCTATGCAGCTACCCTTGCGAGAGAATTACTGAATGCTGGGCATAAAGTTTGGGTGCTGACCCTCCCCAATTCCTTGAATGAGACCAAGCTACGTAGTTGGAACCTGCCAATCATTACGGATATCCCACTTAGTTCTTCAAATCCCTGGCAACTTTGGCAGGCCTACCGACGGCTGCAATCCCTGATTGAGGAACAGCAGATTCAGATTGTCAATGCCCACCGATCTGAGGGATTCCCCCTGCTCGTGTTGCTTCGGCAACGGCTGAAAAGTTTTGCGTTAATCCGTACTCGCGGTACAACTCGACCACTTCGTGATCATTGGCTAAATCGTAAGTTACATGAGGATTGGATTGAGTCCGTGATTGTGCCTGCACAGGTGATCGCTTCCCAACTTCGCCAGGTCCTCAATCTTCCATCAGAGCGTCTGCAGGTCATCTACTATCCTGTTAACCCAAGTTCGATTGATTCACAGGGAGAAAGTGAAGCTCAACAATCTCGATTAGAGTGTCTTGACCGATTGGGTATCCCAAGGCACTGTCGAGTCATTGGTATTGTCGGGCGTATTCGGCCAGTCAAGGGGCAAAGGATTCTTCTAAAAAGTTTTGCTACACTAAGAAAGCGTTTTCCAGACATAGTGCTGCTGATGCTCTATCGAGACACGAATGAGACGGAGGCAGAATGGCAAGGGCTTTTGCAAGATTTGGTTGAATCGAATCTCCAGCAGAGCGTCTACTTGTATGGTTATCGCGAGGATGTTCTGGAAATTATGCGTCACACTGACATTGGTGTAGTAAGCTCTGTTGATTCTGAAGTGATTTGTCGTGTGGCTGTTGAATTTTTCTCTGTAGGGACGCCTGTGGTTGCTTTTCCTACCGGAGCTCTACCTGAGATTATTCAGGATGGTGTCACAGGCCGGATCGCGAAAGACAAGAGCGCAGAAGCCCTGGCCGAAATTCTGGAGTGGATGCTGGAAAGTCCAGAACGCATTGCAGAGTTTGGTAAGAATGCCCGTCAGCAGTCTTTGGAACGTTTTGATCCGAATAAATTGCTAGAGCAGACATTGTCAGTTTATGAGCAAAGCTGGCAACACTTACAGTCCCAACTGGTAACAGGAGAGGCAAATGTTCGGCCGTAAATCCACAGAACGTGGTTTCCCAAAGCACGAGGAAATTGTTCTGCACAAGGTCATGGAACAAGTGGAGAAGGTGCTGCGTCAGATGCAAACGGAGGGAAAAGACCTGACTCGGGTGCGTATCAAACGCTTCCAAAAGACACATCATGTAAGCTGCCGCTGTCAGCAATGCAAGTCGGCAGAGGAAAAAAAAGATCCGCGTTTACGAGGACTCTTGGAAGATGGTTTTAAAGTCTATCTTGACAAGACGCGCGAGTGACTAGTTCGGAGAGCTACCAGGAAGGTGTATTCAGCGTGGCAGAAGAACTAGCAGATCTCTGGACAGGCTTTTGCTTTGAACAGGGGGCAGCAGGCTGTGAGATTCTTCAAGAAGCTGATGGCGAACAAAGACTGAAATGCTACCTGACCGAACCACAAAAACTTGATGAGTGGATTTCTCGTTTTCGGAACGAGTATCCAAAAGCAGTTGGAAAACTAGAGTTAGTGGAGCATCGACTCTGCCCAAATGAAAATTGGCGTTTAGGTTGGCATGATCATTTTCAGCCTGTAGAAATCGGTCGAACTCTACTGATTGCACCTGTCTGGTACGAAAAAGACCTGCCTGAGAATCGTCAGGTGATTTGGCTGGAGCCAGGACAAGCGTTTGGAACAGGAACCCACGTCTCCACTCGCTTGGCACTGGAGATGCTCGAACTGGTTATTTTGCAGGAAGCTCAGGTGCCGGCCAGTCTTATTGATGTGGGTACAGGGTCGGGCATTCTTGGTTTGGCTGCGACTCGTCTTGGAATTTCAAAAATTGTAGCTTGTGACAATGATCCGGTAGTCCTGCCAGAGGCCCTTCACAATTTTGAACTGAATCAGCAGGAGCAATGTTTTTGGGGTGTCGTTGGTACAGCCAACGTTATTGACGAACCGGCGCCACTGGTAATCAGCAATATGTTGTTAGAGGAACTAAAATCTGCGGTGGTAGATTTGGCAAGATTGACAGCCGCTGGTGGAACCCTGATTTGTAGCGGTCTTCTGACAGAGCAGGAAGTACCACTCGCAGCTGCCTTAGCGAAATATGGCCTGTGTATTTGTGCTTCGACAGAGGCAGAAGGTTGGAGTGCCTTTGCTTTCCGGGAAGCGGGCAAGTTCTAAGGTTATACAGCTTTTTCTTTGCGTCTCCCCAAAGATGGGGTTACTCTTGCTCAACTTGAAAAATTGTTGTTTGCTATGAGCTTTGCGGCTCATAGACGCTTATTCTGTAATCACGAAAGGAGAGAAATCCCATGGAATTGCCTAACACCGAAGCCATGTCCGTCGAGGAGAAAATTTGGTTTGCACGGGCTATTGCCGGCATGATTGTGGCCGATGGTCGAGTTGATGACTCAGAACTCGAATTTCTTAAGGAGGCTATTTCTTTTCTAGAAGATCGTGATCAGGTAAACGGCATCATGGCTGTTGTGCGCCAAGGCAAGACTCCATCGCTGGAAGCGCGAAAAATTGATCCGAAGCAATCATTCATTATTCTCAAGTATCTTGCGGAGTTGATGGTTGTAGATGGGAAAATGTCGGAGACGGAAATCACCTTTTTCGTTTATGCGGGCGGTCTGTTGGGCTTCACCAGCAATATCCTTACGAAGCTATGGAAGACAGCACGGTCAATGCTGGAAGCAACCAAACCACTGGCAAAAATCTCTGCTGGTAAGAATGCCTCTCTAGTGCGACTCACTTCGCTCTCAGAATCCCGTTGTACTTTCCGGAACCCTCGGGCGATGGTTCCCAATATGCCGGTCTATATCCAGATTTCTAAATCAGGTTCAGAGGAAGAATTCTACGATCGTGTCGAAGGCAGGGTGACTGGACACGCCAGGAAAAGTGGGATGAAAAGAGTGTCTCGATTCGTGTGGACATCGTTCAGCGACTGGGGGACCAACACGGTATTCTTCAAATCCTCTTCCCAGATCGTTATGAGGTCACAACAGTTAATGATCGGCTCACACCGAAGAAATCCTCACTGACTGGACGCATCGTCAACTGTTTTGCTTGCGGCAATGATAAGGTCCATTTTTGGTCTTTGCGTGCCAGGAGCATGATTACCAAGCAGAATATTTTTGGGATTCCAAAGTACCTAAGCCCTTCCGGATCAATGGATTTCTGCGATTTTAATTTGCTGGATGTGACGAGTTGTACTAGCTGCGGATTCTCTACCAATATTTTGGAAAATTTCCGCTCACAGTCTAACCGGAACGCTCCCTTCAACGTAGAACAGTTCCAGGAAGGATGGGAAGAGCGAATGCAGAGCTCGCTAGAGAAAATAAAAGATCCAGCAGCATTCATGAGTGAAGAACGAGATCTTGAGATGGCATTGCTCAGCTACGATTTAGCGATAGAGACCCATAAGCGATTGTCAGAGGTTGCAGATACACCGTATGCCAATGTGCGTAAAATGGCCTCACTGAATATGGTGAAAGCTGAAATGCTCTCGGAGGCAGGTCGAATCGATGAAGCCAAGGCAGCACTGAAGAAAGTCATTGAATGGCTCGAACCAATTTTTGAACAACTTGATAAGGAAGAGATTATCAAGGCTTGTCTACTGCTCTTCAGGCTCAAAGTGTATTTCAAAGACTTCCAGGGGGCTGGAGGATTGATGAAGTTCATGGATAACTATGACACTGAAGGAAAGTTGAATCAGGAGTCTGAAGAGTTTAAGGTGCTTTCTGTATCACAGCAGGCGCTAAAGAAGTGCTATGACGACCGGGAAGAATACTCCGAAGACAAACTGAAAACTTTCCATTTGCCTGAGTAAGTCCTACCTACGAAGACATCTCTCTTCCTACATGTATTTTTTCCGAAAGCTGCGCCTTCTGCTTTTGCTAGTGGGAGGCCTGGGCTTTTTCCTACTGCCCGTCCAACCAGTTTGTGCTCAAGTCTTTGAAGATGCCTGGGGGTTATTGTTGTTTAAGGGACAGACAGCTCAAAGCAACCTAGATGATATCGGCTTGATCAACTATACGGACTCACATGATCCTTCCAAAGCTCTGGATTTGGCGTACCCAAACACAGATGAGCTAGTTTATGGAGTGGAAGTCGCACGTCGAATATCAAGGAAGCTTTGGTGGTTCCATTATTTGGAACCTTACGTTACGGAATTAGAAGCTGCCCTGAGCATCAACTATCGAGAAAGCCAAACGAAGGTGATCAACGAGATTGGCCCTTCTGTAATATTCCGATGGAAGAACTTTCGATGGGATCGCTATGTGAAGACCACAATTGGTTTTGCTGAGGGAGTCTCTTACGCCTCCAAGATCCCAGATCAAGAGCGAACCGAAGGCAGATCCTCCAAACACTTTATGAATTTACTGACGCTAGATATCACTTTAGCTCCGCCACAACTTCCAGAAGCAGAGTTGTCATTCCGGATTCATCATCGCTCTGCTGGGTATGGCCTGTATGGTGTTCGCAACACCAGTTCTAACATACTTGGGGTGGGTCTACGCTATCGCTGGGGAACAGCTTTGTGAGCAAAGCTTTGGAAAGAGAGGCTTGACCCGGTTAGTCTTCAGTGTGGTCTGCTAGCAGATTTGTTAAATGACTTGGCACCGGCCTATTCTTTTTGATTAGATATATGAAATTCAAAAAGTGGAGAGATTAGTCGGTATTTAGAAAGTTTGCCTCGGCAGAATTGAAGAAGTAGTCGCATATCGATGGTAGTAGGGGACCATGGCTGCACCGAGCGCATGAACATCACTCCGATTTTCTCCCTCCAGCAACTTAGGAAGATTCTGACCCGGATCCAGTTGGTGCTCTTGTTCCAGTATGACCTCCATCCGCTGAATAAAATACTGCATGAGTTCACGAGGCAGCCGACTGGCGAGTACCACGGCTTCAGTATCCAACAAACTGTGGATATTGATAACAGCCAAGGAGAGAGCTTGTGCAGCCTGTTCGACCCACTGGTCAAAAATTTGACGCTGTTCGCTACTGTCTTCACTAAGTTGAGTGATTTTTGGTTTTTCGATTCCGGCTTTGCTTAGTTTGTTGAGCAGTAGAAATAAGGAGGCGTGCTCTAACAGCAAGCTACTCTGGCCTGGAGAACCAATCCGCATCAGAGCTAAGTCTCCTGCGTTGCTGTTGGTTCCTCGTAGGATGTCTCCATCACAAACAATCCCTCCCCCAATCACTACATCCAAGAACAGGTAGACGAAATTATTCACGCGTTTGCCAACCCCAAAAAGCATCTCTGCTATCGCAGCGGCTGTTCCATCATTTTCCATGAATACATCGCAGCCAAAACTCTGTTCCAGCGCATCAACAACATCAAAGCCAGCCCAAGCAGCGAGACGATCTGATGTTTCCTGGTCCAGTCCTAACTCATTGTGCCATGCTTCCAACCGAAACGGGGCTGCCACTCCAATACCTGCCAGTCGAAGAGCACTTCCTGGATTATTTGAAAATAATTGGTTGCTTTGCTGGAGAATGAGTTCCATCTCAGCCTCAGGTTGTGAGAGATCTTGCTGTAGAAAAACACGATCAATCACGACTCCTGTGAAATCGACTAATACAATGGTGATATCCTTACGTCCTAACTTGATCCCCAGCGAGTAAGCGCCTTGAGGATTAAGTTGGATCTGAGTTGCGGGTTTGCCGATGGACCCATAGCGTTTGTGGGTTTCAACAACCAGTTCGTCCTTCAATAGTTTATTCATGAGCACGGATGCGGTTTGTGCACTCAAACCTGTCATCCTGGAGATTTCTGCGCGAGACAGTTCTCCGTGGCGTCGTAGGCACTGTAGAACCAATCTTGCGTTTTGCGAATATTCCATGCGGGCTCTAATTGTTAGAAAAAATGGCTGGTGTCAAAGGATTTGCCAGAGAAGTTGACAAAGTCAATCTTTTGACAAATTGATGCGCTATATTGAGAAGCTACTTGGGTATTGCCGAAGAAGAAGATGATTTGCTCGAAGGTAGTCAGCTAGGGTAGGGTTTTCACGATATTGTTGTGCTCAGACAGGCGTATGTGAAATCTGTGAATAAAGCGAGTAGGTTGCTTCACGGGGTTTGTTTTGTTCAGAATTGGAGCCCAACCATGAACTCACTGCTCCAGATAATGTTATAATTTCCCTTTGCATCAGCGAATCCCAGAGAAACCTTATTAGGGTCAAGGTAGATACCTGCTCCAACAAAGAAGGTTTCATTTGCCAAATAGTGCAGGCCGGAACCAAACTGACCTGTAAAAATTCCACCATCCAATGTTTCTTCAAGGCGTTGGTTGGAGTCTTCCTCTGTCCGTTTAGCAGATAGAAAATTGTAGGAGAGGCGTAGTTCTGGTTGTAGTCTCCATTCGGGCGAAAAATACCAAGCGTAGCCTCCGGACGCCTGCAGCCTGTATTCTTCTAATTCAATTGCAACACTACGATTCTGGGTGTGATTCTTCCCAGTCAATTCTGCTCTTTCTAGGGCAACCCCAGCCGTTAGGTGAGAGGCCCAATGATGGTTGTAGTATAGTCCTTGGCTTTGGCCACTGAGATTCAAATCTGTTCCTGTTTCTGAGTACTCACCACGTTGCATCTGACCCGCAAGAGCAACATATTGTAGGCCACTCATGGCTCTGATCATCGTTGGTGGTAGTTCAGGAGTTTGGTCTTCAACAGCAACAATGACCTCAACAGTGTCCAATCCTTTGTAGTTTTCTTCACCCTGCGTAACGGACACCAACAGCTGGTAGGTTGAACTAGCTTCTGCAACCTCATCTGGTAGGCCACGAACAGTCACGCTCTGTTCAAGATTCCAGTCTTCCGGAGTGAAAATCAGTTGTTCTGGTAGCACAGAGAATTCATCTGGAGCAGATGACTGGAGTTGGATACGTACTGCTTCATTAGGACGGCTATTCAGGCGGATCTTTAGTTGGTCTTCACCGAAACTTTCGCTTACTCGCAGGTTTCCTGTTGAAGTGAGTATGCCTGGTTGGTCATTGTCTTCATTGGTGCCAACCAAATCTGTTGCGTCCAAACCTTGGTAAAGCTGATCGTTACTTTCAGCAGGTAGAATATTTATCAAGAAAAATTGAGAACCATCCAATCGTTCATCGTCTAAACCTTGGATGGTTACTCGCTGAGGTTGGTCCCAGTCTTCGGGTTGGATGACGATTGCCTCTGGATTGATGCTGACTTCGTTTGGCTGAGAGGTGCGTAGAGGAATGCGCACCGAAGCCTCGGGTCTACTCTGCAATAGCACTTCAAAGTGGTCACTAGTTCCAGATTCACTGGTACTGAGCCGTTCGGGTGCTCGGATCAGAATGCTTGCAATATCATCATCACGGTTAGTTAGGGTGAGTTGTTGGGATGCCAGTGCAACGTACTCTGGACTGTTCCCAAGTACTCTCACAAAAACAGTCACGGTTTGGTCACCATCTGCCAAATTATCATCTTTGCCAACGATCAGCAGCCGTTGACGGACGTTCCAGTTACTTTTGTCAAAGGTGAGTGAGTTTGGAAATAGTGTAGCTTCATCGGCTTTATCCAGAGAGAGTTGTACAATTACTTCTCCCTTTGGTTCACTAAGTAGTCGAATGGATATCTCAGAACTCTCACCCTCTTCACTGATCTGGTCTGAACTGCTCTCCAACTCCAACGCAGCGATGTCATCGTCACTGTTGATCAAGGGAATTTGGAGGGCGGATAGCTGCTGATAGGCCTCATCCGTCGAATCTATTGTAATTGATAACTCGTAGGATTGGTCACCATCGCGCTGCAGATCGTCAAGTCCCTCTACGACTATTTGCTGAGTACGATCCCAGTCGGCAGCTGTGAAGCGCATTTCCTGAGAAGAGACTTTTCCTTCCGTATCGTCTGAAGACTCAATTTTCAACTGGACTGGACTGCGCGGCTGGCTTCGTAATCTCAAGTCAAAGTTAGCTTGGGCTCCTGCCTCAGTTGTTACCCCTCTTTCTGGATTGATCACAATTCCTGGATTTTCGTCATCTTCGACCAGCAGTTGTAAGCGAAGTGGAGGAAGCTTGAGGTAGCTTTGATCTGTGGTTGATTTAACCGAAGCAAGAATTTCTACAGGGCGATCTGGATTATCAAAGGGATCATCAACTGCCTGGACCCGAAGTAATTCAGGTTTAGGCCAACTGTCAGGAGTAATTTGAATTTCATCTGGAGCAACCCGGATGAAATCCGGATGCTTGTTGTCGACCCGTAAAGTGATGGGCTGCATAGGGCGACTGAGTAGGGAGATTTCATATATGACTGGAGCCCCTCCCTCTTGTAGTCGACCAGGTTGGCGAGTTACGGACCAATCAACTACATCGTTATCCAAACTTTGTAGGACAAGACCAACAGGGGCAGCCTGTCGGAAGCGAGTGTCTTCTGTGGCAGCTACAGCAAGTTGTAAGGTTACTGCACGATCACCATCTGCAATATCGTCATCAATACTTTTGACAGAAACGTGTCGTGGCTGATTCCAGTCACTGGTCGTGAAGGTTAGTTCGTCTGCGTCCAGAATTACTTCATCAGCCAGTGCGCTACGTAAGCTGATTCGGACGGAGGAGGCAGGTTGGCGGTTTAGCTGAATTGTGATGTTGGTTCCCTCATCTCCCTCCAGCACAGATGATTCCTCCAAGTGAGCTAGAATGCGAGCTTTTGGAAAATCACCACAACGCCAGGCAATGACATCGTCCAGTAAACCCTGCAGTCGCAATTCACGACGTTTTTCCACAGAGCACTGTGTAAGTGAACTTTCTTGTCCCAATACTGTCGAGAAAGGGAGGTTGATACCAAGGCAGATCAGTAGGGTAGAAAGCAGGCGTTGGGAAAGGTTCATAGCTCAGTCAGTTTGGGTTGACGTCTGCTATAATCCTTTCAAAAATTCGACCATTTTTCTGGAGAGTCAGTAGACACAGAGTTGGACGGGTTGAGAGAGCATCCCACCGTAGAAGGCGATAGGATGTACAAGATAGGCATTGAGTAGATAGAAGAGGGCCACACCAATTAGGGGAGAGATGTCGAAGCGCATTCGAGGAAGATAACGTTGTAGTGGAGAGAGCAGCGGATCTGCCAAAGTATGGAGGACCTGAACAATAGGATTGTTGTAAGCAGGATTGATCAGGGTCAGGAAGAACCAAAAACCTAAGATCAGCATGAAGAAGAAGAAAACACTTTGGGCAATGATACTAGTAGACTGGATGAGATGCCCACCAAACTGAAGTGCCAAAGCATCGACTTCAATGATTCCCTGCAGAAAAAGATTGATCGAACGGACAGACGCTGGAATGAGCGCCTGTCCAAAAATTACCAGTAGCAGAGAAAAGTAGGCGCTGAAATGCCTCATGGTGAGCGGTAGCCATCTTTCGCACCAATACCAGAAAGGCCGAGTGACTCGGTTGATCCATGACACGAACGGGTTGTAGGGATCTGCACTGACCCATGTTAAGACAACGGCAATAATGATGATCCACTTGTAGACAAAAAGACCAAAGCAGGTCCCGCTGGCGATCAGTTCAAGCAAATCAGGCATAAGCGGAGAGGTCACGAACTGGAGTGAATGACTCTCCACAGCCACATTGGCGTCCGCTACTGAGCTGAATGAATACGAATCCCTGCTCAACAAGGTTGGCATCACTGTAGTCAATCTTTAGAGGACCGAGAACTTCCTCCAGGCAGAGTTGATCGACCAGAATTTGGACCCCCTGTGATTCAAGCAGAAGATCACTCTCCAGTTGATCTGTAGCGGCGTTCCATTCCAATTCGTATTTATAGCCGGAGCAACCCCCTGGCTTGGCTCCAATGCGCAGACGGGATTCTGCTAGGCTTTTCTGTTCTGCTGAACAAGCTTCTCGAAAAACCTCAGCTG
>Ga0255761_10005226_pt1 | contig 11355 bp, 10 predicted proteins | sample 071ome_29_FD_179961 | JGI IMG/M metagenome (GOLD analysis project Ga0255761, IMG submission 179961) | Coastal salt marsh microbial communities from the Groves Creek Marsh, Skidaway Island, Georgia - 071407BT metaG (version 2) | ecosystem: Environmental > Aquatic > Marine > Intertidal zone >... | reverse complement strand
TATATTACACCCAAATTTCTTAATACAGTTGAATCAGTTAAATCCCTCTGAAATCTTGATATTTGTAATTTTTTTCCAATAGCTTGCGATAATGATGTTACTATTTCTAAGTTACCCTCAGCATTTTCAAAATTTATTGGATTAATTTTATGAGGCATCGTTGATGATCCTACTTCAGACTTTATTTTTCTTTGCTTAATGTAATCCAGCATAATGTACATCCAGATATCTCTTGCAAAATCTATTAGGATGTTTGAAATTAATGAAATATCATTTAAAGATTCAGCAATCCAATCGTGATTCTCAATTTGTGTTGTATTCTCATTTTGCTTTAAACCTAAAGTATTAAGAAATTTCTTTGTTTCAATATCCCATTTAACCTGTGGTAAAACAAAATAGTGAGCATTATAGTTTCCAACAGCACCATTCATTTTTCCATAAATTTCTCTAGTTTCAAAAAATCTTAATTGTTTTTTAACTCTTGAGGTAAATACTTTTAACTCTTTCCCAAATGTTGTCGGTGATGCTTTTTGCCCATGTGTTCTTGAAATCATTGCAGTATTTGAATATTTTTTTTCGTACTTATTTATAATTTTTATTAGTTCATTTATTTTTTTTAGTAAAATTTTTCTTGTTTCGATAAACATTAATGCATAAGAGATATTATTAATATCTTCAGAGGTTGCGCAAAAATGAATAATTTCTTTTTTATCTTTTAGAGTTTTATGCTTATCAAATTTTTCAATTAAAAAATATTCTATTGATTTAACATCATGATTTGTAATATTTTCAATTTTTTTAATATTTTGAGCGTCTTTTATATTGAAATTCTTATGAATATTATTTAAATAATTTTTTTCTTCCTGGTTGAGCTTAAATTTTTTCTTGATAGGGCTTAAAGAACATAGAAATATAAACCATTTGATCTCTATATATAAACGTTTATTTATTAAACCATACTCACTATTAATATCTTTGAGAGATTGTTCTATTTGAGATGAATATCTTCCGTCGATTGGTGAAATTGCTTTCAAACTTGAGTCATTATCTTTATTTGTCATTTCTTAACTTTGCAGTAGTAATTAACGTTTAGATTATACTATAATTATATAATTAATGTTAATAAGAGATAATTTAAATATGAAAAAAATAAAAAAAAGTTTTAAAGTAGAAAAAGATAGTATGGGTCAAGTAAAGATACCAAGAGATGCTTTATATGGCCCACAGACCCAAAGGGCTGTTGATAACTTCAATGTTAGTAATTTAGTAATGCCTAAAGAATTTATTATTAGCGTTTTAAAAGTTAAGATTGCTGCGGCACAGGCGAATTATAAACTCAAATTGATTGACAAAAAGATTTGTGACGCAATATGTAAAAGCTCTCAGTATTTAATAGAAAATTATGACACAAGTAATTTTCCACTAGACGTTTTTCAAACTGGGTCAGGCACTAGTACTAATATGAATGTGAATGAAGTTATTGCCAATATTGCTAGCAAGAAATATAAAGCCAAAATTCATCCAAATGACCATGTAAATATGTCACAAAGCTCTAATGATGTAATTCCAACTGCCATTAATCATTGCGCATTTATGTTGGCATCTGAAAATCTTTTACCTTCATTAATTAAATTGTCAAAAATTATTAATTTAAAAGCAAAAAAAACAAAAAATATAGTAAAAACAGGTAGGACGCATTTAATGGATGCAATGCCTATTACTTTTGAGCAAGAATTATCAGGTTGGAAATCACAGATCGATGATAATATAGACAGTCTAAAAAGTTGTTTATTAAGAATAAAGCGGCTTCCAATTGGTGGTACTGCAGTCGGGACTGGAATAAATGCACATACGTTATTTGCCAAAGAGTTTTTGATATCAATTAATAAGAATGCAAAATTTAAATGTGTTGAGAAGAAAAATAAATTTGAAGGTTTAAGCTCACAAGATGATTCAGTTTTTTATAGCTCTCATTTAAAGTCAATAGCTATATCACTTACTAAAATTTCTAATGACTTGAGATGGATGAATTCAGGACCTGGCTCTGGAGTTAGCGATATAACTTTAAAATCTTTACAACCAGGAAGTAGTATTATGCCAGGTAAAGTAAACCCAGTTATTCCTGAATCAGCTATTATGGCCTGTTACCAAGTTATTGGAAACGATACAACAATCATGCTTTGCGGGCAGTCAGGAAACTTTCAGCTAAATGTTACGCTGCCTGTAATAGCATATAATATTGTTCAAAGTACTATCCTTATTTCTAATACAGCCGAGAGTTTAGGAAAAAAAGCAATAGCAAGTTTTGAAGTAAATAAAGATATTATTAGCGCGTCATTAAACACAAACCCAATATTAGTTACAGCGTTAAACAGAATAATTGGTTATGAGAAGGGTGCATATATAGCAAAAAAGGCATACAAACTTGGCTTACCTATTATAGAAGTTGCTATGAAGGAAACAAACCTTTCTGAAAAAGATCTAAAGAAAATTTTAGATCCAATGGCTTTAACAAAAGGCGGTATAAAGTAATTTTTAGGCAGCAATTTGCTTTAAAACGTATTGTAAAATTCCGCCGCTTTTAAAATATTTTATTTCTTGAGGTGTATCAATTCGAACATTTACCTCAAAAGATATTTTATTATCTCCATCTAAAGCTTCTATTTTTACAGTTTTGGCCTCACCACTATTAATTTCACTAATCGTAAATTCTTCTGTGCCTTTGAGTCCATATAAATCGCCATTTTCACCTTCTTTAAATTGAAGTGGCAGAATACCCATCCCTACTAGATTTGACCTATGAATTCTTTCAAAACTTTCTGCTATCACTGCGACCACACCTTGCAATTTTGGTCCTTTTGCAGCCCAATCTCTTGATGAACCACTTCCATATTCTTTGCCAGCAATAATTATTGTAGGTGTTGACTCTTCCTTATATTTCATTGCAGCATCAAATATTGTCATTTCTTGATTAGAAGGAATGTGCTTTGTAAAACCTCCTTCAATATGAGGTACTAATTTATTTTTTAATCTAATGTTAGCAAATGTTCCTCTCATCATTACGTGATGATTTCCTCTTCTAGAGCCGTATGAATTAAATTCAGTTGGCTTTACATTTTTACTTATTAAATATTTACCAGCTGGACTATCTTCTTTAATATTGCCAGCCGGAGATATATGGTCTGTAGTTACAGAGTCACCTAAGTATGCAAGAACACGAGCTGATTTTATCTTATCAATTACTAAGTCATTTTCAGAAATATCCTCAAAATATGGGGGATTAGCAATATAAGTAGAATCATCCCATTCATATTGATTACTATTAATAATGTTTATGTTTTTCCATTCTTTTTCTCCATCATATATACCTTTGTAAGAATTTTTAAATTGCTCCGATGTTAAGGAAGAATTTAAAACATCATTGATTTCTTTATTTGATGGCCATATATCTTTAAGATAAATCTTCTCACCATTGTTAGATATTCCTAATGGTTCTTTTGTGATATCAATTTTCATTGAGCCTGCTATTGCGTAAGCTATAACAAGTGGAGGTGATGCCAAATAATTTAATTTTACTTCTGCGTGAACTCGACCTTCAAAGTTTCTATTTCCTGATAAAATTGATGCAGCAACAATATTATTTTTCCTAATTCCATCACTTATTTCTTTTATTAATGGTCCAGAGTTACCAATACAAGTTGCGCATCCGTACCCAACATTGTGAAACCCAAGCTCTTCCATTGGCTGTATAAGATTTGAGTTTTTTAGATACTCTGTCACAACCATTGAACCTGGCGCTAATGATGTCTTAACCCAAGGTTTTGTGTTTAAACCTAATTCTCTAGCTTTTTTTGCAACTAATCCAGCTGCAACCATAACACCTGGGTTTGAGGTGTTCGTGCAAGATGTAATAGCAGCTATAACTATATCACCATTATCTATATCAAAAGATTCCTTACCAAGAGATATATTTGCAGGATTATTATTTGGATTTAATTCTTTAAGTTCTTTTTCAAATGAGTTTTTTGCATCTCTCAAGTTAATTCTGTCTTGAGGTCTTTTTGGCCCGGCTATTGAAGGAAGAATTTCTGAAATATTTAATTCAATATTTTCAGAATATTGTGCATTTTCACAATCTTCTCTAGTCAAGCCTATTTTTTTTGAGTAAGTGTCTATTAAATCTATATGCTCTTTGTCTCTATTTGATAACTTTAAAAAGTTAATTGTTTCATCATCAATTGGAAAAATACCGCAAGTTGCGCCGTATTCTGGTGCCATATTAGCTATTGTAGCTCTATCTCCAAGAGATAAGCTATCTAGGCCATCACCATAAAATTCTACGAATTTTCCAACTACACCGTGTTTTCTAAGAATTTCAACAATATTTAATACAAGATCAGTCGCAGTAGTCCCTTCAGCTAATTTTCCTGTTAATTTAAAGCCTACTACCTTAGGAATTAGCATAGAAATTGGTTGGCCTAACATTGAGGCCTCAGCTTCAATACCTCCAACTCCCCATCCAAGGACACCTATACCATTAATCATTGTAGTATGTGAATCTGTCCCAACAACTGTATCTGGATATGCGTATTTAACTTTGTCTATTTCATTTGTAAAAATACATCTTGCTAAAAATTCAATATTTATTTGATGAACAATTCCTGTATCAGGTGGAACAACTTTAAAGTTTGAAAATGTTGATTGCCCCCATTTTAAAAATTTATATCTCTCTAAATTTCTTTTATATTCTAGCTGAGCATTTAAATCAAAAGCATCAGAGCTCCCAAAATTATCAACTTGTACGGAATGATCTATAACTAATTCTGCAGGTTGCAATGGATTAATATCTTCAGGACTTTTTCCTAGTTTTTTTATCGCATCTCTCATCGCAGCTAAATCAACTACTGCAGGCACACCAGTAAAATCTTGCATTAAAACTCTCGCAGGGCGAAAGGCAATTTCTTTTTTTGTAGCATTATCTTGCCAATTTATAACTGACTCAATATCACTCTTTGTAACTGTAATGTCATCTTCATATCTTAAGAGATTTTCTAGTAAAATTTTTATAGAATATGGAAGTTTTTCTACGCCATTAATTTTAGATATATCAAATATGATGTAATTATTCCCATTGCATTGAACTTCTGATTTTGTATTAAAACTATTTTTCATTAAATTATCCTTTTTTTTTTAAATTTAAATAAATAATCGATCACATTTATTTAAAATTTCATTTCTTTTAAACATTAAATGCCATTTAGAGCCACCAAGCTCATTCCATAAAAATGCAGCTCTTACGCTGCTCAATAATAATGCTCTTATTAATGATGAATTTTTTTCCAAATATTCTTTCGTACCACTTATAATGACCCTTGGCTTTATCAGACTAATATATTCTTTATAAATCTGCTCAGAATATTGAATTTGGTAATTCAAATTTTCAGACATAATACTATTATTATGATAATTATCAATTTTTTTTCTGATAAGGTTCTTTAAGTTATTAATTTTATTAATTTTTTTTTGTAAAATTATTGACGATAATGTATATTTTTGAATATTGAGTAATGACGCATCATTTTTGCCTTTAAGAATTTTTTTTAATATTGTTAACCCATCTATTAATTTTGTTTCGTCGTAATAAATATCTTTTGCATTAAGAGATTCTGTTATATATACGCTATTTATTAGCATTTCAATATCACTTACATTTTCAAAATTTGAAATTGACACTTGATCAATTAAGTATGAGCATTGAAAAATCGCACAAAGACTAATTAAATAATCATCGTTTATAATTATTTTATTAAACATATGATATTATACCTCCACCCAAGCATATATCGTTATCGTATAAAACTAATGATTGCCCAGGAGCTGGTGCTCTTATTTTGTTTTTTGATTTAACGATATAAAGATTATTTTCTTTCTTTATTACTTCACACTTATGTTTTTCTCCAAGGTGTCTTATTTGGCAAAATAAATCTTTATTAAGTATATCATTATCGGTATTTGTAATAATTTCAATATCTCTTATGTAGATTTTATTGTGATATAAAAGCTCATTATCGTTACCTTGGCACACATAAAGATTATTATTTTCTATGTCTTTTTTGTAAACATACCAGGGTAAATTTTTTGTATTCTTAATACCGCCGATACCAATACCTTCTCTTTGACCAATTGTTGAATAAAACATACCATTATGTTTACCAATTATCTCATTTTTTTCATTTAATACATCACCAGGCCTATCATCAATATACTTACTAATAAAATTTTTAAATTTTTTATTACCTATAAAGCATATACCCATACTTTCTTTTTTATTATATGATTTAAAATTATTTTCTTTTGCTAATTTTATTACGTCAGGCTTTTCTATGTCTGCTAAAGGAAATATAACTTTAGATAACTGCTCTTGATTTAGCGTATGCAGGAAGTATGTTTGATCTTTTCTTTTGTCCTTAGGAGTTTTTAGGCTGTATAAATTATTTTTTTTTGAAATCATCGCATAATGACCAGTTGCAATTTTTTCAAATCCTAGTTGTTTCGCATAGTCTATAAACACTTTAAATTTAATATACTTGTTGCATAAAATATCTGGATTTGGTGTGAAGCCTTTCTTATAATTTTCTATAAAACTTTTAAAAATGTTATTCCAATATTCGTCAGAAAAATTTACTCTATGTAACTTAATATTTAGCTTGTCACAAGCATCCTCAGCGTATACTAAGTCTTCTTTTGCGTTACATTCTAAATTATCGTCTTCATCCCAATTTTTCATAAAAAGAGCTTCGACATTAAATCCTTTGTCTTTAAGAAGTTTCATTGATACAGTCGAGTCTACACCGCCCGACACAGCTACAATTATATTTTCATTCATTTTTCTAAAAGTGAATTTATCAATTCTTTTGGATAGTTTTTTCCATTTTCATAGTCATCTAAGCACATCAAAACCATTTTACTTCTTAAGCTAATATTTTTTTCTTTTATTTGATTTCTTGATAGCCATAATTTTCTAATAATGTTTTTATCTAATTTTTTATCCTTTACCTCGTCATATATTGAGCATTTGAAACAAAATCTTAACCACATGTCTTTTGAATTTTTGTTTCTTTCCTGATACACACCAATAAGATAATCAACATTAACTAGATAAGCAGTTTCTTCAAATGTTTCTCTAATACATCCTTCTTCAATAGTTTCATTTTCTTCTAAATGTCCTGCAGGCTGATTAATAACGACTTGATCCTTAACATACTCTTCAACAAATAAAAATTTGTTATTTTTTTCAATTATTGAGGCAACTGTAATATGTGGAACCCATGACATAATATTAAAAAATCTTATCTATCTCTAAAAGTTATACGGCCTTTAGTAAGGTCATATGGTGTAAGTGCAACAGTAACTTTGTCGCCCGTTAAGATTCTTATATAATTTTTTCTCATTTTGCCTGAAATATGCGCAGTAACAATATGACCGTTTTCTAACTCAACTCTAAACATGGTGTTTGGAAGTGTTTCAACGACAGTTCCTTCCATTTCAATATGTTCTTCTTTTGCCATAGTAATATCTTAATTAAAATTAAACGTTGTATTATTTTTGTTTTTAAGTTAAAAATCTTAATACAAAGTATATCAGAATTTTATTTTTTAAGTATATATGCTTTGGAGCATATTTTATTACTTAAATATATTGTTTTATATAGGGGTCGATTAGAAATGAGCTTAGGTATTTTATTTCCAGGACAAGGATCACAAAGTATTGGCATGCTTAGTGATCTAAAAGTTTCCTACAATATTGTTTCAGAAGTCTTTGAAGAAGCTTCAGATATATTATCTTGCGATCTTTGGAAAATTGTTAAAAATGGACCTGATAAAAAAATCAACGATACTGAATTTACTCAACCCATTATGCTGTGTTCAGCTTATTCAATTTGGCAAATATGGAATGATGAAGGTGGTGATGCTCCAATTTTTTTAGCTGGACATAGTTTTGGTGAATATACTGCTTTATGCGCTTCTAAATCTTTAAAGTTTAAAGATGCAGTGAAATTAGTAAAGCAAAGGGCAATATGTATGAAAAATGCACCAAGTGGAAATATGGCTGCTGTTATTGGTATTGACTATCAAGTACTTAAAGAAATATTTGAAGAAAATACTTTAACAGATGTTAGTATTGCAAACATTAATGCTCCTGGACAAATTGTTATATCTGGCACAAAAGAAGGAGTTTTAAAACTTTCTGAATTAGCATTAGCAAAAGACGCAAAAAAAGTAATACCTATACCAGTAAGTGTTGCAGCACATTCTTCATTAATGCAAGATCAGTCAAGTATTTTTAAAAAACACGTGGATAGCGTAAAGTTTTTAATGCCAGAAATACCAGTAATAAATAATGTTGATGTTAAAATAGAAAATGATGAAAAACCCATAAAAGATGCTTTGGTTAGACAGTTATATTCATCTGTAAGATGGGTAGAAACTATTGAATTTATGGAGCAACAAGGAGTAGATGTGCTATTAGAGCTTGGACCTGGTAAAGTTTTAACTTCTTTTAACAAAAGAATTGATAATAGTATAAAATCTATGTCTGTATCTGATACAAAATCATTGGAAATAGCACTGGAGAGCTTAAGCGACATATGAGTACTAAAAGTATAGCTCTGATAACAGGAGCAACCAGAGGTATTGGCTTGGAAATAGCCAAAGAATTAGCAAAAAATAATTATATTATCGTCGGTACAGGCACAAACGATAAGTCAGTAGGGTCATTATCTGCGCAGCTTTCTAATCACAATATTGAAGGTAAAGCTTATACATTAGATATAAAGAGTCAAAGTTCTGTTGATAGGCTGTATGATAATATTTTAAAGGATTATGATGATAGCCCTGATTTACTAGTTAATAACGCAGGAGTTACAAATGATAATCTTTTTATTCGAATGGATGAAAATCAATGGATAGATACAATAGAAACAAATATAAATTCTTTATATAAAGTATCAAAAGTATTTCTTAAGCCTATGATAAAAAAGAGAAAAGGAAGGATTATATGTATATCTTCAGTTGTAGCTAGCACTGGAAATGCTGGTCAAACTAATTACGTAACAACAAAATCAGGTATGATAGGATTCTGCAAGTCTTTAGCAAAAGAGGTAGCAACAAGAGGAATTACTGTAAATTGTGTTTCGCCTGGTTTTATTGAGACCGATATGACAAATAAGCTTAATGATGCACAAAAAGAGCAGATTTTAAAAAATATACCAATGGTGAGAATGGGGTCTGCAAATGAAGTAGCAAATGCTGTAGTTTTTTTAGCATCTGAGAAAGCATCATATATTACAGGAGAAACCTTAAACGTTAATGGCGGGCTTTTTATGCAATAATAATCATTTCTGGATTATCTTGCATATATTTACTAGAATGAGCGAGTTTTTAATAAAGCTTTATATAACCATTTAAAAGGGGACAGCATGAGCAACGAAGAAAGAGTAAAAAAAGTTATAATGGAACAGCTAGGGGTTAAGGAGGATCAGATTACTGATAATGCTTCATTTGTCGATGATTTAGGAGCTGATTCATTAGATACTGTTGAATTAGTTATGGCCTTGGAAGAAGAATTTGATTGCGAAATTCCAGACGAGGAAGCAGAAAAAATAACCACTGTTGCACAAGCTAATGCATATGTGAACGCAAACAGTAAGTAATTTTATATTTCATCTTAAAAATATGACAGATAATACTAGACGTGTAGTTGTAACAGGATTAGGGTTGGTTACTCCTGTCGGGTCTTCTTTAGACAAAGCTTGGAATAATATAAAAAATGGTGTAAGTGGAATAAGAAAAATAGATTCTTTTGACGCATCATCTTTTTCTGTTCAAATATCTGGCTCTGTAATTGATTTTAATGCTGATGATTATATTAGTCCAAAAGATCAAAAAAAAATGGATACATTCATTCATTATGGTATTGGAGCTAGTGTAATGGCTATAAATGATTCAGGATTAGAGATAACAGATGAAAATAGAGAAAGAATTGGAATCTCTATAGGCTCGGGCATTGGTGGGCTTCCGTATATAGAAAGGAACTATGGGAACTTTTTAAATAATGGCCCAAGAAAAATATCACCTTTTTTTGTCCCAAGTAGCATTATAAACATGGTGTCAGGAAACTTATCAATAATGTACGGTATAACTGGGCCAAATATGTCCCTTGTCTCTGCTTGCGCAACTGGTACTCATAGTATTGGTGATGCCGCAAGATTAATAAAACACGGTTATGTTGATTGTATGATTGCTGGAGGCGCAGAAATGGCAACTTGTCCTCTTGGAATTGGAGGTTTTGCTTCTGCAAAAGCATTATGCTCAACAAATAATGATGATCCCGAAAGTGCTAGCAAACCTTGGGATGTTAATAGAAATGGTTTTGTATTAGGTGATGGTGCAGGAATACTTGTTTTAGAAGATTACGAAACAGCAAAAAAGCGTGGAGCAAATATTTATTGTGAATTAGTTGGATTTGGAATGAATAGTGATGCCCATCATATGACGCAACCAGCTGCTGGTGGAGTTGGTGCTTCAAAATGTATGAAAGAAGCTTTAATAGAGGCTAAAGTAAATGATAGTGATGTTGATTATATAAATGCACATGGAACTTCAACACCCGCAGGTGATAAAGCAGAAACAGAAGCCATAAAATCAGCATTAGGGTTGGAAAATGCAAAAAATACACCAATAAGTTCTACTAAATCTATGATAGGACATCTTTTAGGTGCTGCTGGAGGAGTTGAAGCAGTTTTCAGTGTTCTTTCTATTAAGGATAATATAATTCCACCAACTATTAATTTAAAAAATTCTGACCCAGAATGTGATTTAGATTATGTTCCCAATACCGCGAGAGAATCAAATATCAACGTATCAATGTCAAATTCATTTGGTTTTGGTGGAACAAATGGCACCTTAGTTTTTAAAAGCATGTAATGAATTTAGTTAACGGAAAACCTAATTCAAGTATCTCAATATTTGATAGAGGTTTTTTATATGGAGATGGTGTTTTTGAAACTATTCTAGTAATAAATAAAAAATTAACTAACTTTAATTTGCACATTAAAAGACTTAAAAGTGGTTGTAATGCATTAAAAATAAAAAATGTAGATTATAATAAGCTAAACAAATATATATTAAAATCACTTACAGATGAAAAAAACTGTGTTTTAAATGTCAATATTACAAGAGGAACAGTAAAATCAAGAGGTTATAATATTAATACTGGTACAGTCCCTGCAAATATAATTATAACAACATCAAAAATACCTTCATTTTCAAAAATTAATCCCACAAAAGGAATTAA
>Ga0255761_10005225_pt1 | contig 11357 bp, 9 predicted proteins | sample 071ome_29_FD_179961 | JGI IMG/M metagenome (GOLD analysis project Ga0255761, IMG submission 179961) | Coastal salt marsh microbial communities from the Groves Creek Marsh, Skidaway Island, Georgia - 071407BT metaG (version 2) | ecosystem: Environmental > Aquatic > Marine > Intertidal zone > Salt... | reverse complement strand
ATTGCACCTTGGGCTGTTAATACTAGTAAATTGTATATTCAAACTCTTCAGTCATTAGGAAAACATTATAAATTTGATATAGATGACAAATTTTCAGACATCTCAGACGAAGTAAAGGAAAAATTATTATATGGCTCAGGTGATGAAAAAATTGAAATAGTTTATAATGATGGAACAAGAGTATTTAGAACTAATAAAGCATTCGAAGGAATAATACCTAATTTAACTAGAAGATTAAAGGAAACCGAAAGTAAATGGGTTAAAGAGGAGCTTGGAAGATTTCAATCAGACAAAGATTGCGAAAAATGTAATGGTAAAAGACTAAAACTTGAAACTCTAGCAGTTAAAATAAACAAAAAAGATATTGCAGAAGTATCAAAATTAACAATCGAAGAAGCTAGAGATTGGTTTTTAAACCTAAATAAAATACTTAATAAACAAGAATTAGAAATTTCTAAACAAGTTCTTAAAGAAATCAATGATAGACTTGGTTTTTTAACTAGTGTTGGGCTTTCATATTTATCAATTTCGAGGAATAGTGGTACATTATCAGGCGGCGAAAGCCAAAGAATAAGGTTAGCTAGTCAAATAGGTTCTGGTTTATCAGGAGTATTGTACGTCCTTGATGAACCAAGTATTGGTTTACATCAAAGAGACAATGAAAGGCTTTTACACACGCTACAAAAGTTAAGAGATCTCGGTAACACAGTCATTGTTGTAGAGCATGATGAAGAAGCTATATTAATAGCTGATCATGTTATAGATATTGGTCCAAATGCTGGTATCAATGGTGGTAAAATTATTGCTCAAGGCACACCAGAAGAAATAAAAAATAATACCAAAAGTATTACTGGAAATTATTTATCAGGGGTTAAATCCATCCCAATTCCTAAAAAGCGACGAAAGATTAACCCTAACAAACATATAATCATTAGAGGTGCATCCGGAAATAACTTACAGAACGTTGATGTTGAGTTTCCCCTTGGTATACTAACATGTGTTACTGGAGTTTCAGGCGGAGGAAAATCAACACTCGTAATCCAGACACTCCAAAAAAGCCTTTCTAAAATATTAAACGGCAATAGTTCTATGCCTGCGCCATACAAATCTATTAATGGAATTTCACAAATTGATAAAATAATTGATATTGATCAGTCTCCAATTGGCCGAACCCCTAGATCTAACCCTGCCACTTACACTGGTGCATTTAATCATATCAGAGATTGGTTCGCTGGATTACCTGAGGCTAAGGCTCGAGGATATCTACCAGGTCGTTTTTCTTTTAATGTCAAAGGAGGCAGATGCGAAGCATGTCAGGGAGATGGAGTAATAAAAATAGAAATGCATTTTCTTCCTGATGTGTATGTTCAATGCGATCAATGTAAAGGTAAAAGATACAATCGAGAAACATTAGAGGTTAAATGGAAAGATTTTTCTATTTCAGACGTTTTAGACATGACAGTATCTGAAGGTGCTGAATTATTTAAAGCAGTCCCTCTAATTAATGAAAAATTAGAAACTTTAGAAAGAGTAGGTTTAGGCTATATTAAAATTGGTCAAAGATCGACAACACTCTCAGGCGGCGAAGCACAGAGAATTAAATTAGCGAAAGAGTTATCTAGAAAAGGTACAGGTAGAACAATTTATATCCTAGACGAACCCACAACTGGCTTACATTTCCATGATATAAAAAAACTACTGGAGGTAATGCAAGAGCTTGTGGACAATGGTAATACGATGATTGTTATTGAACATAATCTTGATGTCATCAAAACAGCTGATCATATAATTGACTTAGGTCCTGAAGGTGGTGATAAAGGTGGGTACGTAGTGGCTGAAGGAACACCAGAAGAAGTTTCAAAAATTAAAGAGAGCCACACAGGTACATTTCTTAAAAAAATTCTTAGTAATTAAATAAATGAGTTCATCAAACAAAATTAATGTTATCGGAGGCGGGCTAGCAGGATCTGAGGCTGCGTACCAAATTACTAAATTTGGTATAAATGTCGACCTCTATGAGATGAGACCAAAAATTAAAACAGAAGTTCATAAAACTAAATATTTAGCTGAATTAGTATGTTCTAATTCATTTCGATCAGATGATAAGGAATATAACGCCGTTGGTTTACTTCATGAAGAATTAAGAATGGCTGATTCATTAATAATGAAAACAGCTGACTTAAACAAAGTACCAGCTGGCTCTGCTTTGGCTGTTGATAGAGATGATTTTTCGAAGCAAGTAGATCAGAAAATTAAAGATAATAAAAAGATCAATATTATAAACGAAGAAGTTTCTAACTTGGATAAATTTAAAAATGAAATTGTCATTGTTGCAACTGGTCCGTTAACTTCAAACAAGTTAAGCCAAAATATTAAAGACAAAACTTTTGAGAATTCATTAGCTTTTTATGATGCCATTGCGCCCATTGTGTATAAAGATAGTATTGACATGAAAATAGCTTGGAAACAATCCAGGTACGATAAGGGTGACGGTGACGATTATATAAATTGCCCTTTATCAAAAGATGAATATTATGAATTTATTAATAAAATTAAAAATTCGCCTAAAATAGAATTCAAAGATTTTGAGGATACTCCATTTTTTGATGGGTGCATGCCCATAGAAGAAATAGTTAGAAGAGGCGATGAAACTCTAAGATATGGCCCAATGAAACCTGTTGGTCTAACTAATCCACATTCATCAGTAGAACCTTATGCCATAGTTCAATTAAGACAAGATAATAAATCTGGAACATTATACAACATAGTAGGTTTTCAGACTAAAATGAAGCATGGTGCGCAAAAGGAAGTTTTCAAGACAATCCCTGGCCTAGAAAACGCTGAGTTTGCCAGATTAGGTGGGCTTCATAGAAATACTTTTATTAAATCTCCACTATTATTAGATAACCAATTACGTTTAAAATCATCACCAAATATTTTATTTGCTGGTCAGATAACAGGTGTTGAGGGTTATGTTGAATCAGCAGCTATTGGATTGATGTGTGGTCTTATTGCTGGGTCAGATTTTGAAAAACGAAATTTTAATATACCACCAGAAAATACCGCTCATGGTGCCCTTCTAAAACATATAACTACCAATGCTAATAAAAACACTTTTCAACCAATGAATATAAATTTTGGACTTATGCCCGATATTAATTCTTCAAATGATAAGAAAAAATATTTAAAGGGCCGAGACAAGAAGAAAATTCAAACAAGTATAGCATTAGATTCATTTGAAAAATGGATACAAACTATAACTTTTTAGTTATCTCTTTCATATTCAGGAACGTTAGTCTGATCTTCAATTTTTTCACCTTTGTTAATATCAAAAAATGTTAAAATTGACACTGCAACAAATATAGAAGAGAAAGTACCTATTAATACTCCCCAGATCATAGCTAAAGCAAAATCAGATAATACTGCACCACCAAAGAAGAAAATGATAAACAATGCTATTAATGTTGTGACAGAAGTAATGACAGTTCTTGAGAGCGTTTCATTTATAGATTTGTTATATATATAGTAATGATCTTTTGACTTATATCGTCTCAAATTCTCTCTTACTCTATCAAAAATAACAACCGTGTCATTTATGGAATATCCTGCAGTTGTTAAAATTGCAGCGATAGTAGCTAAATTGAACTCTAATTGTAATACTGAAAACAGACCTATCGTACTAATAACGTCATGTACTAAAGCTATGATAGCCGCAATAGAAAATTGCCATTCAAATCTAAACCATATATAGACCATTATAGCCAACAAGGATAAAGAAACTGCATATATTCCAGCAGTTTTCAATTCATCTCCAACCGTTGGTCCAACAAACTCAGATCTTCGAATAGAATAATCGCTGTTTATGAGATCTTGAACTTTTTCAATCATTGCAATTTGTTGCTTTTGGTCACCATCTTGCTTTTGAATCCTGATTAAAAAATCTCCTTCCTTTCCAAAATTTTGGATAGAAATTTCACCAGCATTTAAAGTAAGAACTTTTTGTCTTAATTCATTTATATTACTTTTTTCAACATTTTTTGCCCTCACCTCAAGCAAAATACCTCCCTTAAAATCAATGCCATAATTGAGATTATTTAAAAAAAGGCTTATGAAAGTTCCTGATATAATTAAAATAGAAAATAAAAATGCAAATTTCTTAATAGATAAAAAATCAATATTAGTACTTGATGGAATTAATCTTAATAATTTCATAATTAATCCTGAAAAATAAAATTTTTAGCATCTCTTTTTTTAGAATAGTATAATAAAAGATATTTAGTTATTACAATTGCTGTGAACATTGATGTTAAAATTCCTATCATTAAAGTAACAGAAAAACCTTTAACAGGTCCACTTCCAAAAGAAAACAAAGCTAGTGCAGCAAATAAAGTTGTTAAATTAGCGTCTACAATAGTTGAAATAGCTCTTTGAAAACCAGACTCGATAGCATCAAAAATCTCGCGTCCAGCCTTATATTCTTCTCTTATTCTTTCAAAAATAAGAACATTTGCATCAACAGCCATTCCCATAGTCAAAACAATACCTGCTATACCTGGAAGTGTTAAAGTAGCTTGCAGAAGACTTAATAAAGCCAAAATAAATATTATATTGCAAAACAAGGCAACATTTGCAAAAACACCTAAGATACCGTAAGTGGCAATCATAAATACCATTACAGCAATTAAACCTGCCACACTTGCTATTTTACCTGCAGAAATAGAATCATTCCCAAGACCTGGACCAACAGAACGTTCTTCTAAAATAATCATAGGAGCAGGAAGAGCGCCTGATCTTAATACTAACGCTAAATCATTTGTTTCTTGCACACTAAATGAACCAGTAATTTGACCAGATGAAAAAATTTGAGATTGTATAACAGGAGCACTTACTACTTTATTATCTAAAACTATTGCGAAAGGTTTACCAATATTTTGACCAGTTACTCTTCCAAATTTCTTTCCTCCTAAAGGTGATAATTGAAAAGAAACTGACGGGCTATTGTTTCTATCAAAAGTAGGACTGGCATCTTTTAACATTTCACCAGATACCATAACCCGTTTGTTGACCATATAAAGTCTACTAGGATTTTTATCTTCTTCTAATATAATATAACCAGGAGGAGCGCTCGATCCTCTTTTAATATCGTCAGAGGCTATGGAAGGATGAACTAACTGAAAATTAAGTTTTGCTGTTTTACCCAGAAGTTTTTTGATACGACTTGGATCATCAAGCCCTGGTAATTGGACAATAATTCTATCGGCACCTTGTTGTTGGATGCTTGGTTCATTAGTGCCTGTTTCGTCAATTCTTCTTCGAACAATTTCTATGGCCTGAGTCATAGTTGCTTTGGTAATTTCTTGTTTGTCCAAATCAGAAAATTTTATAAAAAATTTATTATTTATACTTTCTATCAATAAATTTTTATTTAACCCAAGAATGACAGATCTTATCTTATCATTGGAAACATCACCTCTCTTTTCAAAAGAAATAACACCACTTTTAGCAACTAGTTTTTTATATCCAATTTTAGATTTTCTAAGAGAATACCTTATATCTGACAATAATCCTTCTAGCTTTTCTTCAAAAACAATTTTCATGTCGGCTTGAAGCAAAAGATAAGAACCACCCTTTAAATCTAAACCTAGATTAATTTTTTTTCCTGGTAAAAAACTATATGAAACATTCTTGCTTCCAAAGTTGATAAAATTGGGCATAGCATAAGCTAAACCCATCAACACACTAATAAGAATAAACAGGCTTTTAATTTTAGAAATATTTTTCATAATTGAAAACGATCTGAAAAAGAAAAATTAAATATAAAAATTATTTTTTTGATTTAGCTTTTGCTTTTGGCTTACTATCAATACTTTTGACCTTTTCCTCTCCTCTTACCTCAGATATCATTTGTCTAGCCAATTCAACTGTGACACCTTGAGAAATCTCAACACTAATTGTTTCTGAGCCATCAACAGCTTTTGTAACAACACCCAGAATCCCACCAGCTGTTAGAACTTTATTACCTCTTTTTAAACTTTCGACCATTAGTTTATGTTGTTTAACTCTCTTTTGTTGGGGCCTGATAAGCAAAAAATAAAATATTATGAATATTAAAACAAAAGGAAGAAGACCTTGAAGTGAAAAACCACCAGCGCCCCCAGCAGCAGATTGAGCAAATGCACTTGAAATCATAAAAACTCCTAAAACTAAAATTAATCAAGAAAGTTATATAAAAAAAAACTTATAAAGACCATAGATAATATTTAAAATTTATATATATTACAATTTTACATTTTTGGGTATCGAATATGAGTAATAAAAGTACTGAATTGTTTTTAGAAAGAATAGCAAATGCACTTGAAAGAATTGCTCCTCCTGAAAAAAAAATAAATAATTTAGATCAAGGTGAAGGATTTGTATATGATTCAAAAACAGGTTTACTTAGGCCTGTAAAACAAATAAACCGTATTCCTCTTTCTTTACTTCAAGGAATACATCATCAAAAAGAGATATTATTAAACAACACACATAACTTCGAACAAAATCTACCTGCTAATAACGCTCTATTATGGGGAGCAAGAGGCACAGGAAAATCATCCCTTGTGAAGGCTGTGCATGCAGAGGTACTAGAAAAAACAAATTCAAAGCACCTTAAATTAGTTGAAATCCATCGAGAAGATATATCTGAACTTCCTGAATTACTATCGTTGTTATCTCAGAATAAAGATTATAAATTTCTACTTTTATGTGATGATCTATCGTTTGATGCAGGCGAAAATACATATAAAAGCCTAAAAGCAGCTTTGGATGGAGGTATAGAAGGAAAACCAGAAAATGTCTTATTCTATGCAACGTCAAACAGAAGACATCTAATGCCAAGAGATATGATGGAAAATGAACGTTCTACGGCTATTAATCCTTCAGAGTCAGTCGAAGAAAAAGTTTCTTTATCAGATAGATTTGGCATATGGATTGGATTTCATAATATGTCTCAGGAAGTTTTCTTAGAAATTATTTATGCATATTGTAATGAATTTAAAATACCAGCAAACAAAGATGTAATTAGATCTGAAGCTCTAGAGTGGTCAATTACAAGAGGAGCGCGTTCTGGAAGAGTTGCCTGGCAATTTGTACAAGACTTAGCCGGAAGAAATAAAATAAAAATTAATTAATTTAGAAACTCTTCTGGATTTACTGGGTTCCTATTATGTCTAAGTTGAAAGTGGTAGTAGTTGACATCATTTGAACTATAGGCAATCAGTTCACCTTTTTTTATGATTGAACCTTGTTTTACATTAAACCTTCCAACATTAGAATAAGCGCTTAACCATCCATCCTTATGTTTTATTAAAATAAGATTTCCAAATTTCTTTATTTCAGAACCAGTAAAAGCCACAGTACCATCGTAAACAGAATATATTGGAGAGTTATTGGAAGCTTTTATATCTACTCCGTCATAATGTTGTCCTTTTCCAAAAACGCCAAATTTTTTAACAATCTGACCTTTCGAAGGCCATATAAATTTAGGTGAATTTAAGACTTTAGCATTAATTTTTCTATTATTATTAGAAATTGTAGGTTCACTCTTATAAATTTTTTGATCGATAATTAAGTCAACAACTGAGAAATCTTTTGTTTGAGGAATTAAAATTTTATTTCCTACTTTTAATTGATATGGTTTAGACAATTTATTCATGCTGATAATATCTGATTTATTGACTGCAAATTTCAGTGATATTTTCTCTAAAGTATCACCAGAACGAATTACGTATAGGTTTTTATTTCTTAAAAAGAGTATTTGGTTTTCTTTTAAATTATAAGGTTCAATAAGGTTGTTATCACTAATTATATCTTTTGGTACTACCTTATATTTATTGGCTATACTATAAATTGTTTCATCTTTATTTACTAAGACCATACCATTTAAAGGTATCTGAAATTGCCTTTTGTTATTTGTCTTATCAAAAACAGTTACCTTTTTTTCAACAGCAAAATCTTTTTTAACATCTTCAAATAAATTTGAAGTTTGGCAACCAACTAAAAAAGTTATAAAAAATAAAAATAATATTCTTATCAAAAAAGCACCCTTTAAAACAATAAATTACTAAAAATTATAGATAAATCAATCATAATCACTTACTAAAGGCACAAAACTTACCTCTCCAAGGTCTTCCCAAATATCACTCTCTCGTTTATCTTTTACAATTATTTTTTTTAATCTTTGTTGATTTGAAGATGTTACTACTGGCGCGACACAGATCCCATTATACCTAATTTGATTTAATAATCTGTCATCTATTTTTTTAATGGCACATGTTATAATTAGGTGATCAAATGGGGCTAATTTAGGCCAACCTAAAAAACCGTCATCATGCTTGGATACAATATTTGTGAGTTTGAGTTTCTTAAAACATAATAAGGCATTCACCAGCAGAGGCTTTATTCTCTCAATAGAATAAACTCTTCTAGACAAAAGAGATAAAACTGAAGTTTGATAACCAGAACCAGTACCAATTTCTAGTATTATTTCATTACCTTTTAAATTCAATGCCTCTGTCATCAAAGCGACAATATATGGCTGACTTATCGTTTGCTCAAAACCAATTGGTAGAGGGTTATTTTCATAGGCATAAGAATGAAAGTTAGATGGCAAAAACAATTCTCTTGGAATAGTTTCAATTGCGTTGAGTACATCTTTAGAGGAAATACCCATTGACCTTAAACTCATAATTAAGTTAGCTTTTTGAATTGAGTTTTCATATAACATGATAGGAAATTCTAATTTTTACTAAGAAAATCTTGATCTGTTAAATTTACTAACAATGGACTGATTGAAATTTTTTTGTTTTTTATTATTTCTAAGTCAGAATTTAATGATGAATAACTTTCATTTAACATACGACCAATCTTAAAAGATTTATTCTTAGAATTAAAGATTAATTCATCCCCCTTTTTTTGTGAAGCTAAATGTGTGAATTGAGAATTATCAACAACATTTTTATGAATTATTTGATTAGGAAAATTAATATTATAAAACTTAGTTGATTTACTTTCTAAATTAATTAATTTACTAACAATTTCTAGACCGTAAGTTTGAGATACTACATAAGACTTGGGATCAATTGAACCACCGTATTGACTTAGAGCAAAGGAGTTTATACCTCTTACAGCTCCCTCCCAAGCAGCAGCAACTGTGCCTGAGTAAGAGACTTCATCTCCAATATTACTGCCTGCATTAATTCCACTTAAAATCAATTCTGGCATATTTTCTTTAAACAAATGATTAAGAGCAAAAACAATACAGTCTGTAGGTGTTCCATTAATTACCCAAACAAAGTCTGACAATTGTTCAAAGTCTATTTCTTTCTGAATAGTTATAGATTTGGATTTAGCTGATTGATTGATCTTTGGAGAAACAACAAAAACTTCGTCTGTTAATTTATACGCTATTTCTTTTAGTATACCTAAACCAACTGCATTATAACCATCATCATTTGTAATTAAGATATTTTTTAATTTTTTTTTCATAGATCTTAATTACAAGCTTCAATTTTTTTTAAACCTCTCATGTAAGGTAATAATACTTCAGGTATAATTACTGATCCATCAGACTGTTGGTAATTTTCTAAAACTGCAATCATGGTTCTACCAACCGCTAAGCCTGAGCCATTTAAAGTATGCAAGAAATCAATTTCATTGCTCTCTTTATCTTTAAACTTAGCATTCATCCTTCGCGCTTGGAAATCACCACAATTAGAACATGATGATATTTCTCTATATGTACCCTCACCAGAGTTTTGTCCTGGCAACCATACCTCTAGGTCATATGTTTTTTTTGCTGAAAAACCAACATCTCCTGAGCACAACTTCATTACTCTGTAATGTAAGTTTAATTTTTGAAGAATTTTTTCAGCACATGAAACTAAATAATCTAATTCTTTCTCTGATTTTGATGGGTGTGTAATAAATACCATTTCTACTTTTGAAAATTGGTGCTGCCTAATCATACCCCTTGTATCACTCCCTGCAGCCCCTGCCTCAGATCTAAAACAGGGTGTGTTTGCAACAAATCTAAGTGGCAAAACATCCTTATTAATTATTTCGTTACTTACAATATTAGTAAGGGGAACTTCTGCTGTGGGTATTAACCATCTATCATCAGTAGTATGGAAAAGATCATCAGAAAATTTTGGTAGTTGGCCCGTTCCAAATAAAGAATGATCTTTAACAATAAATGGAGGAGAAATTTCTTCAAACTGACTATCAGCTAGATGAGTTTCAATCATAAATGTTGCCAGAGCTCTTTCAAGTAAAGCAAGTTGTCCCCTTAACAACACAAATCTCGAGCCTGATATTTTTACACCTCTTTTGAAATCCATTTGATTGAACTTTTCACCAAGTTCGACATGATCTATGGGTTTAAAAGTAAAATTAGGCTTCTCTCCCCAAGACTTTACAAAAAGGTTATCAGCATCTGTTTCGCCTTCAGGTACATCTTTATCCAAACTGTTAGGTAGTTCTATCAAAATATTATTTAATTGTAGAGTCAGGTCTTTTACTTTTTCATCCATAAGAGCTAACTCCGATTTATAATCAGAAATATTTTTTTTAAGATCAGATAAATCAGATCCCTGAGCAATCATCTGACCTATTTCTTTTGAAGCTTTGTTTCTTTTTTCTTGTAAAACTTGCATTTTTGTTTGGTACGACCTGATACTATTATCGATATCAAGAATTTCTGATGAATTAATTGAAATCCCTCTTCTTTTCATCAATTTTTCAAACTGTTCAGGGTTACTTCTTATATACCTAATATTATGCATGTATTAACTGCCTCTATTTATTGCTCTCTACTTAGAAACCGGGAAAAGATTATAGAAATCTCATATAAAGCTATTATTGGCAAAGCAAGCAAAATCTGAGAAATAACATCTGGAGGAGTTAAAATTGCTGCAATTACAAATGCTATAAGAATAGCATATTTTCTTTTAGCTGCCAGGTCATCTGGAGTTATGAAACCTGTTTTTACAAGTAAAAGTAAAATAACTGGTAATTCAAAGCATAATCCAAAAGCAAAAATTAGTTTCATTATTAAAGATAAATACTCAGATATTCTTGGCTCTAATTCAATAGGAAGTGAGCCATCAATTTGGGACACTTGGAAAGAAAGAAAAAAATCCCACGCCAAGGGAATAACAATATAATAAACCATAGCTGCACCTGCTAAAAAGAGGAGCGGAGTTGCCAACAAAAATGGAAGAAAAGCTTTTTTTTCATTAGTATAAAGGCCAGGAGCTACAAAACGCCATATTTGGATTAAAAAAATTGGAAGAGAGACACATATTGATATAAAAAAAGCT
>Ga0255761_10005223_pt1 | contig 11359 bp, 10 predicted proteins | sample 071ome_29_FD_179961 | JGI IMG/M metagenome (GOLD analysis project Ga0255761, IMG submission 179961) | Coastal salt marsh microbial communities from the Groves Creek Marsh, Skidaway Island, Georgia - 071407BT metaG (version 2) | ecosystem: Environmental > Aquatic > Marine > Intertidal zone >... | reverse complement strand
GGTTTCTCGTGTTTTAACTGAATTGGAGAAAAAGGCGGAAGAGGACACAGAGTCTTTTGACGAATTTTGGTCAAACTTTGGTGCAGTCATTAAGGAGGGGATATACGAGGACCCAGAGAATCGTGACAAAATACTCAAATTTGCACGGTTCAGATCTACTCAAGGGGAAGGCCTTTGCACTTTAGACGAATACGTGTCGCGCATGAAAGAGGGCCAGGATTCTATATACTATATCACCGGCGACTCTGACGAGGCCTTATCCCGCAGCCCGCAGCTAGAAGGTTTTAGATCAAGAGAAATCGAAGTGCTTTTGCTGACCGATCCTGTAGATGATTTTTGGTTGCCCGCTGTGGGAGACTGGAATGGAAAGAGTTTTAAATCTGCCACCCGCGGGGGAACAGACTTCTCTGACATAAAAGAAAAAGACTCAGATACTAGCTCAAATAGCGATGCGGAGAACATATCAGATGAACCTTCCGCGGAAATCGCAAGCCTGATCTCGATGATCAAATTAGAGCTAGGGGATGCCGTAAAAGATGTGCGTATTTCCAGCCGCCTTACTGAGAGCCCGGTATGCCTCATAGCGGACGAAGGAGATATTGACATAAACCTGGAGAGAATATTAAGACAACATCAGCAAATTCAGGACCAGGTAACTCGGGTCCTAGAAATCAACCCGAAACATCCGGTAATTACCTCATTGTCAGGGGCGATAGGCGACAAGGGAACCGGCAATCTGGTTTCTGAGGCAGCTTGGATATTGCTCGATCAGGCCAGAATTCTCGAGGGAGAGCCGCTGCCGGATCCCACAGCATTTAGCCGCAGAATTAGTTTTCTAATGGAGAGGACTCTCCCATCCTAAGGGCAACTGAAAAACCAAACACACGCTTAAGCTATCCCACCCTTTGCCTCAGAACACATTAGCAGCCGCGCGCAGCTAGTCTTCCGACTGTTGATTAGGCCTTAGGCAGCTTGGTCTCGTATATTTCTGAGGACATAATGCAGAATGCCGCCATGGCGGTAGTACTCCACCTCATCGAGAGTATCTATCCGACATTTCGCGGTAAATTCTGTATTGGAACCATCAGGCCTATGAACCAAGCATTTTACGTCCATTCCAGGCGTAATTCCTCCCGCAATGCCAACGATGTCAATCGTCACATCCTCATTTAGGTTCAATGATTTGCGATTTTCGCCCTCTTTAAAAACCAGTGGCAGGACTCCCATCCCTATCAGATTTGACCGATGAATTCTCTCGAAGCTCTCCACTATAGCTGCTTTGATACCCAAAAGATTTGGACCCTTCGCAGCCCAGTCCCGAGAAGACCCCATGCCATAATCTTTGCCCCCAAACACAACCAAGGGAACACCTTCATCTTGATATCTCATGGATGCATCAAACACCGACATTTCTTCTCCATCGGGCATGTGCTTAGTGTAACCGCCCTCTATCCCGGGTACTATCTCATTTCGTATCCGTATATTGGCGAAAGTGCCCCTCATCATAACTTCATGATTACCGCGTCGCGCACCATATGAGTTGAATTCTTCTGGACGTATTTGCCTTTCAAGCAAATATTCAGCTGCTGGCACCGCTCTACCAAACCCTCCAGCAGGCGAGATATGATCAGTGGTTACAGAATCCCCGAGAATGAGAAGGGGTCTCGCCCCGACAATATCCGAAATTGCGTTTGGTTCTGCTGGGACATTCTTTAAGTAGGTTGGATATCGAACATAAGTCGACCCCTCATTCCACTCATAAATCTCCCCCTCCGGTACTTTCATTGTGCGCCAGGCTTCTGGGCCCTCCTGAACATTGCCATACCGACTTCTAAATTGCTCAGGGGTAACCGCCTTCGCAATCGTCTGCTGAATTTCCTCATTCGAGGGCCATATATCCCTCAAATAAACCGCATTTCCTTGATCGTCATGACCTAGGGGGTCGTTTGTAAGATCAAATTTTAGCGACCCCGAGAGAGCATAAGCAACACAAAGAGGCGGCGAGGCTAAATAATTTGCCTTGACCTGTTGGTGCACACGACCCTCAAAATTTCTATTACCCGAGAGTACAGCGCCAACCACCAGATCACCGGAGTCAATTGCATCACCGACCTCTAGTGGCAAGGGTCCAGAATTCCCAATACATGTAGTGCAACCATAGCCTACAAGGTTAAAGCCAAGAGCATCTAAGTCGTCCTGTAATCCCGCTGCGGCCAAATAATCTGTCACAACCTGACTACCCGGCGCCAAAGACGTCTTTACCCAAGGCTTTTTTGCTAGCCCTTTTGCGACCGCATTTCGAGCTAAAAGCCCAGCAGCGACAAGCACCGATGGATTCGAGGTATTTGTGCAACTCGTAATGGCCGCAATAACTACGTCACCGTCTGAGAGCTCGTGATCCATGCCTTCAACTTTCGTGGGACCCTTACTCGACTCCCAGCTAGGCAACGCCTCTTTAAAGCTTTGTGACATTTCCGACAAAAGAACCCGATCCTGAGGACGCCGAGGCCCAGCGAGTGACGGCTCGACTGTGGAGATATCCAATTCCATGGTATCTGTAAAAATCGGATCTGGACTGCCCGCTTCACGCCACATTCCCTGCACCCTTGCATAGGTCTCGACCAATTCGATCAGAGCTTCGTCGCGACCACTTAGCCGAAGATAACGGATCGTCTCTTTATCAATCGGGAAAAATCCGCATGTTGCTCCGTATTCAGGCGCCATATTTCCAATGGTTGCGCGATCAGGCAAAGATAAATTATCTAAACCAGGACCATAAAATTCCACAAATTTAGAGACCACCCCTTTTGCACGAAGCATCTGCGTTACTGTCAAAACAAGATCTGTGGCTGTTGTGCCCTCTCGAAGCTCTCCGGTAAGTTTGAAACCAATTACCTCTGGAAGCAACATAGAGATAGGTTGTCCGAGCATTCCTGCCTCAGCTTCAATACCACCGCAGCCCCAACCCAGTACTGCAAGACCATTGACCATAGTGGTGTGACTATCGGTGCCAACCAATGTGTCTGGGTAAGCCATCCGCCGACCATCCTCATCAACACCAGACCAAATGACTTGGGCAAGATATTCCAAATTTACCTGGTGGCATATTCCTGTACCCGGGGGAACAACCCTGAAGTTACGGAATGCAGTCGACCCCCATCTTAGAAATTCATAACGCTCGGTATTACGCTGAAATTCTATTTCAACGTTCTTTTCAAAAGAACCTGTGTCACCAAAGTTATCAACCATAACCGAATGATCGATTACTAAATCAACCGCGGACAATGGATTAATTTTTTGCGGATCCCCGCCTAGCTCTTCCATTGCCTCACGCATGGCAGCCAAATCCACCACCGCTGGGACACCAGTCAAATCCTGGAGCAAAACACGAGCCGGCCGAAAGGCAATTTCACTATTATTTGGGTTCCCATTCCAATTTGCAGCCGCCTTGACATCCTCAATTGTGACCGACCGCCCATCCTCATAGCGGAGAAGATTTTCCAATAAAACCTTCATCGAATAGGGAAGACGAGAGATTTGCCCGACCCCGGCCTCCTCAGCCGCCCGAAGGCTAAAGTAATCAAAGTCCTTGCCGCCAGCAGTAAGAGTGCGACGCACAGACAGCGTATCATTGCCAGATAAAGCCACCGTTGGTCTCCTTTTCTTAATTTAATTTCTTGACCCTGCTAACTAAAATAGCGGAGCACAATTTTGAGCAGAAACTACGCTTTTCAATCACCTTCCACAAGCACTAGCCCAAAATCATTTAAATGGAGCTATAATAACTATATTAATTTTTTTTGAGGAGAATGAGAGCTCTTTCAATGCTTGATGTTTGAATTTTAAATTAAAACGCTGCAACAACCAGTTTCAGGCATTGTTTCTGATCGGAAACAACGTCTCGATTGAGGCCACTACCTCTGTTATGATCGGCTGTATGAAATTTGTGGGGGAAAATCTTACCTGTAACAGGAGTGGGCGAGAAATTTTCAGCAGACTTCACTTCGAGGTAGGGTCTGGAGAAGCCCTCTTGATAACAGGCAAAAATGGGGCAGGAAAAACCAGCCTTCTGCGATTGATGACTGGTCTATCACGACCCGTAACGGGTTCCATTCACTGGGATGATGGGGATATATCTTGCTTTCCAGAGAGACATTGCCAGAGGATGTCATATGTCGGTCACGCCGACGCATTAAAATCTGTATTAACGGTCTCCGAGAATCTCCACCTGTGGATTGCGATTAGGGGCACCACTCAGAGTAAAGAATTGGTGAACGAGGCACTCTCGACTTACGGACTATCAGATCTGCGGGACACTCCGGTTGGAGAGTTATCCACTGGGCAAAGGCGGCGTGTTGCTCTAGCTCGACTTTTAGCAGCTGACAGCCTGATGTGGCTACTTGATGAGCCAACTATCGCGCTTGATGATGAAGCAATTGTCATTCTTATCAATTCAATTAATCAGCATCGACGTCAGGGGGGTATGGCAGTTATTGCAACTAATGCTCCAATTGATATTGGTCCAGAAAGATTGCTCGATATGAGAAGGCATCAGGGGGACGATTTTGATAATAGCTTTTAAGTCGACCATTCACAGAGAATTGATTTTAGTATTTAGACGGGGAAGCGACTTGTGCCTGACAGTTATTTTTTTCTTACTGGTGGCCATTCTATTTCCACTCGCTTTGGGTCCTGACCAGAGGCTTCTAGCGCAGATCGGTCCTGGCGTGATCTGGGTATCCGCTCTCCTATCCTCAATGTTAACAATTGATAGGCTTTTCAATGCAGATTTCGAGGATGGATCACTGGAGCAATTAGCGACTTCTCCTCACCCCTTTATTATAATCGTATTTGCAAAGCTTTCTGCTCACTGGTTAACTTCAGGATTACCCATTCTATTTTTTTCGCCCGTGATTGGTATCTTTTACGGTATTCCTCTGTCTTCTTACCCTGTCCTTATTTCAAGTATTGCACTAGGAACACCAGCGCTCAGCATGATAGGAGGCGTGAGTGCTGCGCTTTCTTTAGGGGCCAGGCGAAGGGGCGTTTTATTACCGTTATTGGCGCTCCCACTTCTTATCCCTGTTTTGATATTCGGGACTGCAGCCGCCAATGCCGCCATCTTGGGCACCCCAGTGGCCCCGTCTCTACTTCTGTTGGGTGGCGTATTGATGGCGACCCTGGCTGTTGCACCCTCAATTACCAGCATCACAATAAAACAGGCCCTTAATTAAAAGGTATTCAAAATTGCAAGAAACACAGAATAACGCTTTGAAAATCTCTCCCACCCACCCTAGTTTTGGAAGTGAAGGCGAGAAAAATTCCAAGGACCAAAAATAGCGACATGTTTAACTTTTTGGCAAATCCCATGCGTTTTAGCCGATTGTCCTTAAAAATGAAGCCCTGGATTGGTTGCTTTACACTTTGCTTCTTACTCTCTGGCCTATGGTTTGCTCTTTTGAGCTCACCAGCAGATTACCAGCAGGGCGATACAGTGCGTATCATGTATGTGCATGTCCCGTGCGCATGGATGGCAATGTTTGTCTTCTTATTTTTAGCCACATTCAGTCTAATTGGCCTGATATGGCGACATCCCCTAGCATATGTTATTGCCCAGTCGGCAGCACCGATTGGCGCCTGCTTTACGCTGTTATGTCTGATTACTGGATCGCTCTGGGGAAAACCAATGTGGGGCACGTGGTGGGTCTGGGACGCCCGCTTAACTTCTGTATTAATTCTATTTTTTCTCTATCTGGGCGTAATGACCCTGCACAAAGCTTTTGATGATCCGATACGGTGCGAGAAATCCGCGGCAATTTTGGCAATATTCGGACTGATAAATCTTCCAATCATTAAATTTTCGGTGGACTGGTGGAATACGCTTCACCAACCGGCCAGTGTTATAAAAATGAGCGGTCCATCGATACATTTTTCTATGTTAACCCCACTATTTTTGATCGCTTTCAGTTTTATATGCTTTTTTTTCTATGTATTGCTAATCAGGATTGAGACTATTCTTGCCTCAAAACGTCTTGAGGCCCTGCATCGCCAGTTTGGTAAGAGAGCCCAGTGATGCCTGAAATTTTTGAGTATTTCAGCATGGGCGGTTACGGCTGGTTTGTATGGCCTTGTTACCTCGTTGTTGGGGCAGGATTGATCGGTATTTGGTTTCAGAGCAAAAAGAGCCTAGAAAAACGAAAAGAAGAAATCTCCGCCCTAGAAGCGAAATTCAAAGACTGAAAAGGCGGGTAAGTAAAGTATGGGGCCAAAGAGCAGAAGATTAAGCTTTATTTTGATGGTATTGGTGCCTCTGGGGATTTCAGTAGCACTCGTTCTAGCAGCATTGAAAGATAATATCGTATATTTTTACAGCCCCACAGAACTCTTGGTGAAAAAACCGCCAATGGGCCAGCGTCTGAGGGTTGGTGGTCTAGTAAAGCAAGGCAGTTACTTGCTTGAGGATGACGGCATAACCAGCAAATTTGTAATAACCGATAAAAAAAATGAGGTCACCGCGATTCACAAAGGAGTTCTTCCTGATTTATTTCGGGAGGGACAGGGCGTAGTTGGGGAAGGGCATTTCAACACAAACGGAATTTTCGAGGCCGATAAGGTACTCGCTAAGCATGATGAAAATTATATGCCCCCAGAGGTTGCTGAAGCTCTTCGGAAGAATGGTGTATGGAAAGGTTCCGAAAAACCATGATCGCTGAAGCAGGACACTTTGCCCTTATTCTTGGACTGGTGATTGCTTTAGTCCAAGGAACCTTCCCGCTTTTTGGGGCTTCTAGAAGTAATTATGGCTTGATGGCATTGGCCACCTCATCAGCACATGCCCAATTTTTTGCCGTTTTAGTAAGCTTCCTTTGCCTGATGTATTCCTTTCTCATTTCAGACTTTTCGGTCGTAAATGTCGCGCTGAATTCTCATACTCTGAAACCATTGATTTACAAGATAACCGGGGTTTGGGGCAGTCACGAAGGTTCCATGCTACTTTGGGTTACAATTTTAGCCTTATTTGGAATTGCCGTTGCTATATTTGGTAACAATTTACCTGAGACCCTGAAAGCGCGAGTTCTAGCTATTCAAGGCTTAATCGGAGGTGCGTTTATAGGATTTATTTTATTAACCTCAAACCCCTTCAATAGATTAGATCCTGCCCCAGCTCAGGGGAACGGACTTAATCCCATTTTGCAAGATCCTGGTCTCGCATTTCATCCCCCATTCTTATACCTCGGATATGTTGGGTTTTCAGTCGCATTTTCCTTCGCTGTAGCCGCACTTATTGAGGGCCGGGTTGATCCTCCATGGGCGCGTTGGGTCAGGCCCTGGACTTTGGCAGCCTGGTGCTCCCTGACAATTGGCATTGCGTTGGGAAGCTGGTGGGCCTACTACGAGCTAGGTTGGGGGGGCTGGTGGTTTTGGGATCCCGTTGAAAATGCGTCATTTATACCTTGGCTCCTCGGCACTGCCCTACTGCATTCAGCAATTGTAGTCGAAAAACGTGATGCCCTAAAAAGTTGGACCATTTTCTTGGCCATTTTGACATTTTCCAGCGCTCTACTAGGCACCTTCTTGGTTCGCTCTGGCATTCTCACCTCAGTACATGCCTTCGCAACAGATCCAGAGAGGGGGATATTTATTTTATTACTTTTTGTCCTAATCACTGGGGGCTCGTTATTTTTATATGCTATGCGTGGACCGGTTTTGAAGGGGGGAGGTCTGTTCTCACCTATATCAAGAGAAGGGGCGCTAGTTTTAAACAATCTTCTGTTAACAACCGGCGCTGCAGTAGTGTTGCTGGGAACCCTCTACCCATTAATTCTAGACGCCATTGGTGGTGGAAAGGTCTCAGTTGGCGCTCCGTTCTTCAATGCCACATTCGTGCCTCTAATGGTGCCCGTTCTTCTTTGTTGCACTATTGCTGCAATGATGACCTGGAAACGCGCTGATCTGTTAGGTGTTCTGCAACGCTTAAGGTTCGTCGCCCTCACCGCCGTGATCGTCACTTTGATGGTTTTATGGCTCCAAGGAACAAAAGCAATACTCTCGGCTATGGCCTTGGGCGTGGCTGCGTGGTTGATAATAGGAAGTGCTGTCGAGCTATCGGAGCGTATAGGTCTCTTTAAGTTGTCCCTTACAAGATCACTAAAAAGAGCCTTTGGTATGCCACGAGCAGCCTGGGGTATGGCTATCGCCCACAGTGCATTGGGAATATTCGTAATTGGTGTAACAGCTTCTTCAGCTTGGAAAATTGAAATGATACAATTGATGAAACCAGGCGAAATAATATTGGTCGAAGACTACAAAATTACTTTCTTGGGAACATCTCAGATCAAAGGCCCAAATTATAGCGGGATACAAGGTCAATTCGAGGTTAATATGGGTGGTGATGTAATTACCATTTTAAAACCAGAGAAACGGCGTTACGAGGCCGAGCGCAGTGAAACTACAGAAGCGGCTATTTTCACGACTCTAAAGGGTGATCTTTACGGTGTTCTTGGTGAAGCATCAGGTAAGGGGGCATGGAGTACCCGTTTCTACTTTAACCCTCTGGTCTCTTGGATTTGGGCAGGAGCAATATTTATGGCTATAGGAGGGCTTATATCTCTCACAGATCGACGTTTGCGTGTCGGTGCTCCCAAATTGGCCTCCAAACCAATTTCAAATGCGGCGAAATAAAATACGTTTCATCTTATCACTGCCACTGATTTGCCTGCTGGCATTAAGCATCCTCCTTGGATTTTATCTCTGGCAATTGGGGTCTGGGCAAAAGTCTCTGAACGAGCTGCCGTCGGCATTAATTGATAAACCGGTCCCAACTTTTAACCTGCCGCCAATCTTGGGGGAAGGAGTTGGATTATCAGAAAAAGATTTGGGAGGACGAGTAAGTTTGGTCAATGTTTGGGCAAGCTGGTGTCCACCATGCCGCTTAGAACACAAAGTATTGATGAAAATCGCTGATACAGGAATTCCCATATTTGGCATTAACTACAAAGATACACCAGAGGCTGCAACAAGATTCTTGAAAAATTTAGGGAATCCATTCAGGGCCGTTGGTGCAGACCGGACAGGGCAAACCGCAATCGACTGGGGCGTTTATGGGTATCCTGAAACCTTTGTTGTCAATAAACGTGGACGCATCAAATATAGACATGTAGGTCCGCTCAATGAAGATGACCTGCATAACAAAATACTACCTCTAATTAGGAGGCTTCAGTAATGAGAAGCTTGCTACGATTATTATTAACGGTTTTTTTTCTCACAACAGAGGTGCTTGCGTTACAACCCGGCGAAATTTTAAAAGACCCCGCCCTGGAGGCTAGAGCTAGATCTATAAGTAAAAATTTACGTTGCCTTGTTTGTCAAAATCAATCTATTGATGATTCTGATGCAGCGTTAGCTAAAGACCTCCGTATAATGGTTCGCAACCAGATTGTGTCCGGAAAAAGCAACGAACAGATTATTTCAGATATAGTCGCGCGATACGGTGACTTTGTCCTGCTTAAACCTCCCATCAACCAAAAAACCCTTATTTTGTGGTTCAGCCCCGTGCTAATTTTATTGGCTGGCGGAATGAGCATTTATATTTATTTTCGGAAAAGGAAATCAGCTGCTGCAGAAACCCTGCTTTCCGATGCAGAAAAAGAAAAGCTCGCGGAAATTTGGAAGGGAAATAGATCGTGACCCTCTGGGTTATAATTGGCCTTATCGCTTTAATCCTCACTTTTATCGTGATAATTCCCCTTTTCAGAAACAGCTCAAAGAAACTATCCCAACGGGATAATTTCTCACGCCAAATATATATCAATCAACTGGATCAATTAGAGATAGAGGTGGAGCAAGGCCAACTGCAAGTGGAAGCGGCTGAGTCGGCGAGAGCGGAAATTGCGCGCAGATTACTTGCAACAACCAACGTTAAATCGAGACAGGAAGGAGCAGAAAAAAGCGGAAAATTTACAGCGTTCTATCTGGCTACCGCCATACCTACTGCGGCTTTAGGATTGTATTTAACCTTAGGCGCGCCACACATTATATCCAAAGATCAGGGCCACTACAAAAACATCGCCAAGCAATCTATCGAAATAGAACAGTTGGTTAATAAATTAGCTGAAAAATTAGAGAAGCAACCCGACGACCCGCTAGCCTGGAGTACCTATGCCCAAGCGCTCTTCTTGCTCAAGGATTACGCAAATTCAGCAGAAGCATGGGAGAAAACTTTATCTCTTGACCCCGACAATCCTGAATCTTACGCCAAATACGCGGAAGCACTGATATTACATGATAAAGGATCTGTTAAGCAGGCTGCCCGACAAGCTCTAGGCAAAGCCCTTGCCCTGGATAGCAGTCAACCTTTGGCCCGTTATTACGCAGGTTTAGCCGCTTCGCAAGCCGGAGATCTTGATGTAGCATTACGAGTATGGATTTCTTTGCTCGCTGAGACGAAGCCGACCGCTCCCTGGCGACAAGCACTGGAGACTCAGATTAAGCAAGTTGCGAATAAGACAGGGATCCCCCAAGAAAGTTTGAGAGAGATGCTCAGCCGCCCCAGAGAAGCCATCAAGAAAGAATAATCTCTTTATGAGATGTGCGGGAATTGGAATTGGTCCAGACGCTCAAATTATTGTTCAAACTGGAGGATCTGCACAAACCAAACCCCAATCAAACCTTTTATTCAGTGCACCAAATCTCTCAAATACATCATAAACTCTATCAAGGGCCTTTGGCGTAATCTCAATGTGGGGTGTCCAACAGCCAAGTTGTTGGTAAGTTGAGATACATTTCTTAAGGGCCGAAAGGCTAGTATCTGGAAAATATGGGCTCAAGCAATGCGCGATGTCTTCCGGTGCAGTCTCACCGATCCAAATTCTAGTTTTCGCATAGGCCCGCGTGAAACGCTTTGCCGTTTCGGTTGATAACCATTCCCGGGTCGCAGCGACGCTTGAAAACGCGTTCGGGCCAATTAACGGGCCTGATTGTGCAAGGATGTAACCGAGCCCATCTTCCTCCAACTGTTGCGGGTAAGGTCCTTGCTGTTGAATATATGAACCAACCCCTTTCCGAAATGCGAGATCCATCTCAGAGACACTGCCCGGGGTCACAAAATTGATCTTAGAGATGTCCACTCCAGCCTCAAAGCAGGCATACTCAAACATGGCCCTCGGTTGCCCCCCGCCAAACGATATAACCTCCGCACCCTCTAATTTTTTCCAATTAAATTCTGGATCATCGATCTGACCAGAAATGAAAAAACCATCCATCTCATTAATTTGAGCAAAGTGCACAGCCGAGGGTTTTTTCCCGGCTGAAAGCTCGCTGAAGGCTTGGCTCGGAGCAGTCTGAATTACATGAGCGGTCC
>Ga0255761_10005220_pt1 | contig 11366 bp, 12 predicted proteins | sample 071ome_29_FD_179961 | JGI IMG/M metagenome (GOLD analysis project Ga0255761, IMG submission 179961) | Coastal salt marsh microbial communities from the Groves Creek Marsh, Skidaway Island, Georgia - 071407BT metaG (version 2) | ecosystem: Environmental > Aquatic > Marine > Intertidal zone >... | reverse complement strand
CGCAAAACCGCCCTCGTCGCCGACAGCTGTCGACAAGCCTTTGTCTGACAGGCCCTTTTTGAGGGTATGGAATATCTCTGCGCCCCAACGCACCGCTTCGGCCAGGCTGCTTGCCCCAACCGGCATGATCATGAATTCCTGAATATCGATCGGATTGTCGGCATGTTCGCCGCCATTGATGATGTTCATCATAGGTACCGGCAGGACATGCGCAGACACACCGCCAAGATAGGAGTAGAGCGGCAGGCCGCGCGCATTGGCCGCTGCCTTTGCCACCGCAAGACTGGTGCCCAGAATGGCATTCGCCCCGATCCGTCCCTTGTTCGGCGTCCCGTCCAGTTCGATCATGGCGAAATCGACGTCGCGCTGATCTTCCGCATCCAAGCCAAGGATTGTATCGGCGATCTCGGTATTCACTGCATCCACCGCCTTGAGCACACCCTTGCCGAGGTAGCGATCTGCGTCACCATCACGCAGTTCTACCGCTTCATGTGCTCCAGTCGAGGCGCCTGATGGCACTGCGGCGCGCCCGAAACTTCCGTCCTCAAGCAAAACATCGACTTCCACTGTCGGGTTTCCGCGGCTATCAAGAATTTCTCGGCCATGGAGGTCGATAATTGCGGTCATTTTCAGGCTCCTGGATCGGACTGTTGTAATCAGGTAAAACACCCCCATATGAGGGTTGCAATCGCGCTCTATGCGCCCGCTCATCGTGGTGCAAGCCGCGTTGCAGAATTAGTAGGTTCGGCAGACGTATTCATGCCGAACGCGTTAACACAATAGGCAAAGGACGGATCATGGCAGAAACCAGCAAAACCAAGACCCGAAAGTCTGCCGCCAAGAAGCCGGAAACAAAGAAAACAACCAAGGCAAATGCGCCTGAGAGCAATACCGCTGAAGCGAAATCGCGCTTCAACGCGGCGCTTGACGAAGCAAGGGCCGGTGCTGCCGCATTGAAGGCGGAGGCTGGCGAACGTGCAGGCGCCTATCGTCAACAGGCCCGTGAGAAAGGAACGGATCTCGTGTCGGAAGCAAAGAATTACGGCAATGAAGCCAAAGCAAAAGCCAGCGATCTGGCGGTTGAGGGCAAGACTCGCGCGAGCGATGCGCTGTCATCTTTTGGCAAGATTGTAGCAGACGCGGCTCCTCAGATTGACGAGAAGGTCGGCGAGCAATATGGCGACTATGCTCGCAAGGCATCGCGTAGCCTTCAGGAAGCCTCCGCCAAGCTGGAAGCCAAAAGCGTAGATGAGATCGGCGAAGATGCGCGTGAATTCGTGCGGAAAAGCCCGGGCACAGCGCTTGGTATCGCAGCTATTGCAGGCTTCATCATTGCTCGGCTATTCCGTGGGAGCAAATAAAGCGCCACACGGAAGGGGCTGATCATGAGCGATACGGATCGGGCTGAACGCAGCCCGGCCGAATTGGAGGACGAATTGAACGCTGCGGTTCGCGGCGAGAAGGATTCTGCGCCTCCTGATTCCTCTTTGATCGATGATCTGACCGCACTCGCTGACGATGGTAAAACGCTATTCGAGGCTGAGATTGGATTCCAGAAAACCCGTCTTGCATTTGCAGCGAACCGCAGCAAAACCGCAGTTCTGTCCGGCCTTATGGCGATCGGGTTTCTTCATCTCGCTTTGATTGCACTCGTGGTTGGAGCGGTGATTGGATTGACCCCCTACCTTACCGCATTCGGGGCCACTGCCGTAGTTGTAGGCGCATTGCTGCTTGGCGCTCTCGCGTTCTTGAGTCGTGCACGTGGATCCGCGCGTGACATTGGTGAAGCATTCGACAAAAGTTCGGGTGGGACTGATGACTGATCTCAAACGGCAATTAAGGGAAGACAAGGCCATTCGCAGCGCGGCCCGCTCGATATTGTTGGCGCAGATAGCACAGGTTCGCCATGGCCTGTCCGGTCAACGTATCGGGGAAAAACTAGCGGACAAGATTGGTGATCCTGCGCTGGAAAAACTCGAAAACGCGGGAACACCTGCAAAGGTGATTGCGGCTGCCGTTGCCGGGGCCGCCAGCGTCGTTGCCGTCGCACTGGCCTGGAAACCTTTAACTGAACTGTTTGCGACAACTGCCGAAGAAGAAGCTTTGGAGACCGACGATGACGCGTGAACACAAGCGCGAGGCGCTTAAAGAACGGATCGCGGCTGCTCAAGCGCGCTTCAGTGACCGGCCTCCCGAAGAGATCGTGGCGGATGCTGCCGGTGCAGCCTCTGATTTTGCCAAACAAAATTCATTGGTGGTGATCGGCGGGGCGGTTGTTTTGGGGTTGACGATTGGAAGCCTTAGCCGGCGTGGCCGCAAGGCAGCCACGACAGGCGGAATTCTCGCCCGGATCGCTACCGACGCCGCAACAGGATTTGCGCTGGCAATGTATGAGAAAGCCAATCATGCACCAAAGGAAGTTGGTCTTGCGAAGGGCCAGGATTTGATCGAGCAACAAAAGACCGATCAAGAATAGACCTGCACAAGCCCCTCCCCTTGCCTCTGCGGCACACTTGTTTATTTGGCGCGGCATCAGAACAAGCTTACAGGACAATCCATGGCCGAACTCGAAACCAAACAACGACTCCACCTTGTTATGGGTGGCCGCGTCAGTGATCCGCGATCATACGAATTTCAGGACCCGGAAAGCATCCACGTCGTCGGCGTGTTCAGCAATTATGAGGACGCGGTTGAGGCATGGCGTGGCCAGGCCCAGCGCACCGTTGATGATGCTGAAATGAAGTATGTCGTGGTGCACATTCACAAGCTGCTCGAACCGGACGCATAAATCCAACTAATGTCGTATTCTCTTCGCCTGTTCCGGAGCATCGATGCCGCACGCCTCGGCGAAATCTTCGCGGAAGCTGTCCGCGTTGTGGGTGCGCATGGCTATACGAACGAGCAAGTTGCAGCATGGGCGGCGAGGTCACCCGCCGCAGAATCTCGCATCTTTGAGCGCATATCGGCAGGCGATTGGATAATGGTCGCAGTTGGCTCAGACGATGATCCTGTCGCCTACGCCATTCTCGAACAAGACGGACATCTGGACCACCTCTACTGCCACCCGGATCACACTCGGCAAGGTTTGGCTGATTTGCTGCTAGAAGCGGCCGAGGAACAAGCACGTGCGCGGGGGTGTTCGCGCCTATACACCGAAGCGAGCGAGCTTGCTCGCCCGGCATTTGAACGTGCGGGCTATATCGTTACGCATAGACGCGACTTTTCCATCGCACATGCCGGGCAAGATGTGCCGATCCACAACTACGCGATAGAGAAAGCGCTCGATTGAGCGCCGCTCAATTCGAGATCAGATGAATTCGATCTTGCTGACGAGATAAAACTTGTCGCCTGACGGGACAGTCACTTCGATCTCGTCGTCGACCTCTTTGCCGATCAGGGCGCGCGCAAGCGGTGAACTGTAAGAGATGCGGCCCGATGCCACATCAGCTTCTGTTTCGCCAACGATCTGATATTTGATCGGTTTATCGTTTTCATCAAGCAATGTAACGGTCGCGCCGAAAACAATCCGGTTCCCGCTAAGTGTTGCAGGATCAATAATCTGCGCGCGGCTCACCTTGCTTTCGATGTCGCCGATCATGGCCTCAACCTGGCCCTGACGCTCCTTCGCGGCATGATATTCAGCGTTCTCGGACAGATCGCCATGAGCGCGAGCTTCCTCAATCGCATCAACAATCTTGGGTCGTTCCTCGCGCAGCACTTTGAGGTCGGCTGTCAGCCGTTCGTAACCCTCTGCCAGCATTGGAACCTTTTCCATCGTAGCCATCCAGTCTTTCCTTCAGCGCTCTTCCCTACTGAAATCACAGTCATTTCGAACGTGACCGCTTCTGTCGAAACGGCTTGGTCACGCTTGAAATGTGGGGAAAGAGCTAAGTTTCGCTAGCTATAATAGTCCTGCAATGACCGGACTTCAAGGTCACTTGCGTTTACAGCACGAATTGCATTGGCAACGGCCAGCGATGCAGCGGCTGTTGTATAGTATGGTAATTTCGCCTCCAGGGCCGAAGCGCGGATCGATTTTGAGTCCAGCAGGCTCTGCCAGCCTTCGGTTGTATTGAAAATCAAATCCACATCGCCATCGATGATTTTGTCGACAATATGCGGCTGTCCTTCGGCAACCTTGTTCACGCGCTCAACTGCCAATCCTTGCTCGCTCAGATAAGTCTGCGTGCCGCCTGTGGCGATTGCGCTGAAGCCTTGCTCGATCAGAGACTTTACTGCCGGAAGGATGTACGCCTTGTCGCTATCCTTGACCGATACGAACACAGTGCCTTCAGACGGCAGTTTCATGCCGGCCCCGAGTTGCGACTTGAGGAAGGCCGCTTCGAAGGTCAAATCGATGCCCATGACTTCGCCGGTCGATTTCATTTCCGGAGAAAGAATCGGATCTGCACCGGGGAAACGGCTGAACGGGAAAACCGCCTCTTTCACTGCCATGTATGGCAGGTCGCGCTTGAACGGCTCAAAGTTAGAGAGCGGTTCGCCCGCCATTACCCTGGCAGCGATCTTTGCCACCGGCTGACCGATTGCCTTGGCGACGAAGGGCACCGTGCGTGACGCGCGCGGGTTCACCTCGATCAGATAGACATCGCCATCCTTCACCGCGAACTGGACGTTCATCAGGCCCACGACATTCAGCGCCTTGGCAAGCGCATCTGCCTGGCGCTCCATCTCTTCAACGATATCGGCCGGAAGCGAATATGGCGGCAATGTGCAAGCGCTATCGCCTGAATGGACGCCCGCTTCCTCGATATGCTGCATCACGCCCGCAATGCGCACTTCCTTGCCATCACACAGGGCATCGACATCGCATTCAATCGCATCGCGAAGATATTGATCAACCAACACGGGACTGTCGCCCGATACGTTCACAGCCGTGCGGATGTAGTCATCGAGTTGCGCTTCGCTGTCGACGATTTCCATCGCGCGGCCGCCCAGCACGTACGACGGACGCAGCAGCACCGGATAGCCGATCCGCGCGGCCACAGCTGCGGCTTCATCTCGGCTATATGCAATGCCATTGTCCGGCTGCTTCAGGCCGAGCTTGTCGACCAGTTTGGCGAAGCGTTCGCGATCTTCGGCCAGGTCAATCGCATCCGGCGAAGTGCCAAGGATTGGCACACCTGCATCTTCCAGTGCCTGTGCCAGCTTTAGCGGCGTCTGCCCGCCAAATTGCACGATCACACCTGCCAGAGTGCCCTTGGACATTTCGACCCGCATGATCTCCAGCACGTCTTCTGCGGTCAGCGGCTCGAAATACAATCGATCGGATGTGTCATAATCAGTCGACACCGTTTCCGGATTGCAGTTGACCATGATGGTTTCATAACCCTGCTCGGCCAACGCAAAACAGGCGTGCACGCAGCAATAATCGAACTCGATCCCCTGCCCGATCCGGTTCGGGCCTCCGCCCAGGATCACGACCTTCTTGCGTTCTGACGGATCAGCTTCGCATTCCGGCTCGCCGAATGTCGGTGCCTCATAGGTAGAATACATATACGGCGTGATGGCTTCGAATTCCGCCGCGCAGCTGTCGATCCGCTTGAAAACCGGTCGCACGCCCAGCTTCTCTCGCAGCGCGCGCACTTCGGCTTCGCTGGTCGCACCCGCCATCGCCTGCAAGGCATCGTGCAGCAGGCCGGAACGTTTCGCCTGTGTTTCGCCCAGACCGCCTGCAACGCCGACCGAACGCACAGCCAATGTTGCCAGGCGCTTGTCAGAAAAACCCATCGACTTAAGCTTGCGCAGCCCCGCCGCATCGCGCGGCAAGCCATCTTCGGAAATCTGCTTCTCAGCAGCCATAATCTCTTCGATCTGGCGCAGGAACCACGGATCATAGCTCGTGATTGTGTGGATCTCTTCGACGCTCATGCCTTCGCGGAATGCTTGCCCCACATTGAGCAGCCGGTCCGGCGTACGCTTGCTGAGCGCCGCGGTCAGCACTTCGCGCGATACACCTTCCAGCCCGGTTACGCGATTGAACCCATCGAGATCGGTTTCCAGCCCGCGCAGCGCCTTCTGCATCGATTCCTGGAAGTTACGCCCAATCGCCATAACCTCGCCGACCGATTTCATCGCGGTCGCAAGCTCGTTCTTCGAGCCCTTGAACTTCTCGAACGCAAAGCGCGGGATCTTGGTAACGACATAGTCGATAGTCGGCTCGAACGATGCCGGGGTTGCGCCGGTAATCTCGTTGGTAATCTCGTCGAGCGTGTAACCAACCGCCAGCTTTGCCGCGACGCGCGCAATCGGAAAACCGGTTGCCTTGGAAGCGAGCGCAGACGAACGCGACACGCGCGGGTTCATCTCGATCACGATCAGGCGGCCATCCTTGGGATTGACCGCAAACTGGACGTTGGAGCCGCCAGTTTCGACGCCAATCTCGCGCAGCACGTTCAGAGACGCGGTGCGCATGATCTGATACTCTTTGTCGGTCAGCGTCAACGCTGGTGCGACAGTGATCGAATCCCCGGTGTGCACGCCCATCGGATCGACATTCTCGATACTGCAGATGATGATGCAGTTGTCATGCTTGTCGCGGACAACCTCCATCTCATACTCTTTCCACCCCAGCAGCGATTCTTCGATCAGAACTTCTGTGGTGGGCGATGCATCCAGCCCTTCGCGAACGATGCGTTCAAACTCGGTCTTGTTATAGGCAATGCCGCCGCCGGTGCCGCCCAGAGTAAAGCTGGGGCGGATGATCGCGGGGAGCTTGGTGCGCTCGAGAACTTTCAGAGCATCGTCCAATGAATGCGCGATCCCGCTGCGTGCGCTTTCCAGGCCGATCTTGTCCATCGCGTCGCGGAATTTCAGCCGGTCTTCGGCCTTGTCGATGGCTTCGGCATCGGCGCCGATCATCTGGACGCCGTATTTCTCCAGAACGCCCATCTTGTTGAGCGAAAGCGCGCAGTTCAGCGCGGTTTGCCCGCCCATCGTTGGCAGCACAGCGTCTGGCCGTTCCTTGGCGATGATCTTCTCGACGATTTCGGGCGTGATCGGCTCGATGTAGGTCGCGTCGGCAAAATCGGGATCGGTCATGATCGTCGCCGGGTTCGAATTGACCAGAATGACGCGATAGCCCTCTTCCTTCAGAGCCTTGATCGCTTGCGTGCCGGAGTAATCAAACTCGCACGCCTGGCCGATGATGATCGGGCCTGCGCCAATAACGAGGATCGAGGAGATGTCAGTGCGTTTGGGCATCAACTAGCCTTTATTTCGAAGGAAACTGGCTCAGGCGAGTTTCCGAAGTTCTCTACGAGACAACCCAAAGAGGGCTCGGTTTCCTCCGTAATAGGAACGGCATAAGCCAGACCATGACGGTTCAATTCAATCTCGAATGCTTCCAAGCCACATTGGCTAATAACTTCGCCCACTTTCAAACTAAGGTTCTCGAGTTCATCGAAATCTGACTCAGCATAACGAATGTCAGGAGCGCCGATCACTATGTGAGGCATTGGTGCCTCTTCTTCAGCCTCAAATAAAGAGACCGAAATAGCCCAGCTTGCGAGAACCGAAGAAGCACCAAAAGCAAACCAGATAAGTTTGGTTCGCCTCACCCCAACATCCCCACGAATTTCTCGAACAGGTAGAAGCTGTCTTGCGGGCCGGGAGAGGCCTCGGGGTGGTATTGCACGCCAAAAGCTTGCTTGCCTTTGATCGATATGCCGGAATTGCTGCCATCGAACAGGCTGACATGCGTCTGCTCAACCTCCGGAGGCAGGCTGTCCGCATCAACCGCAAAGCCGTGGTTCATGCTGGTGATCTCGACCAGTGTTTCGCTGTCACCCCAGCCCGCGCCCACACGCTGAACCGGATGGTTTGCACCGCGGTGCCCCTGATGCATCTTTACCGTTTTCGCGCCGGCTGCCAGCGCCAGCATCTGGTGCCCCAGGCAAATGCCGAACAGCGGAATGTCGCGCTCAAGCAGAGCCTTGATCACCGGTACGGCATACTCACCCGTCGCCGCCGGATCGCCCGGTCCGTTCGACAGGAACACGCCCGCCGGTTCCAGCGCCAGCACATCCTCCAGCGAGGTATTGGCAGGAACCACCGTTACCTTCGCCCCGGCGCGCACGAGGTTGCGGAAGATGTTGTCCTTCGCGCCGTAATCGATCGCGACCAAGTTCGGGCGATCGGCGCCCTCGCCTTCGCCATAGCCATGACCAAGCTGCCAGTACGAGCCGCTCCAGTCTTCGCGGGCTTCGCGCGTGACAACCTTGGCGAGGTCCATCCCCTCTAGCCCTGCCCAACCTTGCGCCTTCGCAACCAAAGCCGGGATATCAAACTTACCCTCGGGCGAATGTGCGATCACCGCATTGGGCGCGCCGCTCATGCGGATACGCCGGGTCAGTGCGCGGGTATCGACGCCCGATAGGCCGATCTTTCCATTCGCCGCCATCCACTCGGTAAAGCCTTCGATGCTGCGGAAATTGCTCGGCTGCGTCACATCTTCGCGCACCACGCAGCCCACTGCGCCTTCAACCTTGCTTTCAATGTCTTCAGGGTTCGCGCCGACATTGCCGATATGCGGGAATGTGAAGGTTACGATCTGCGCCGCGTAGCTCGGATCGGTCATCACTTCCTGATAGCCGGTCATCGCGGTGTTAAAGCACACCTCGCCCACTGCATCGCCGCTCGCGCCGAACCCCTTGCCCCAGATTACCGTGCCATCGGCCAATACCAATACGCCGGTAGCTCCAGAGGGTTGCGCAGGCGTAGAGGCAGAAGCCATTCGGGCTCTCCAAATTCAAGGGTTTTCCGGCGATGTCGCTAAGACCCATCCGCTAAGCTTGCGTAACGGGTCCGTCAACCTATCTGTGCAGGGTATTTTGCGCTATCGGCGCTTGCATTCGAATCCATCCACAAGAAAGACAATCAAATGCCCGAAGCGAAACTGCGCGATGACATCAAGGCCGCCACCATCACTGCCATGAAGGCAGGTGAGAAGGATCGCATCGCCGCGCTTCGCCTGATCGCCGCCAAGATCAAGGATCGCGATATCGAAGCGCGTACCGGAAAGGCGCCGGGTAATGACGACGATCTGGTCATCGAAGTGCTGCAGAAGATGGCGAAGCAGCGCAAGGAATCGATCCAGATGTACGACGACGGCGGGCGCAAGGAACTGGCGGATCAGGAACGCGCTGAGCTGGCAGTGATCGAGGAATTTCTGCCCGCAATGATGGACGAGGCCGCTACCAAGGCCGCAATCGAAGCGGTGAAGGCGGACGTCGGCGCCGAATCGATCAAGGATATGGGCCGCGTCATGGGCGAGCTGAAGAAGCGCCACGGCGCCGAACTCGACATGGGGCTCGCCAGCGGAATGGTAAAAGCCGCGCTTTCTTGAGATTGGCACAGGCTGGTCCACAGCCGACGCTTGAACATGGCGCGCATCCCGCGCATTGGTAACCTATGTCGATAACCCCGCAATGGAAGGATGAACTGCGCGCACGTGTGACGCTGTCTTCCGTCATCATGCGGACGACCAAGCTGCAACGTGCGGGGCGTGAGTGGAAGGCTTGCTGCCCGTTCCACAATGAGAAGACGCCCAGCTTCACGGTCAATGATCAGAAGGGTTTCTATCACTGCTTCGGCTGCGGCGCGCATGGCGATGTCATTTCATGGATGACCGACCAGCGCGGGCTGCCCTTTATTGACGCGATCAAGGAACTGGCGGCGCAGGCAGGGATGGAGGTTCCGGCTCCCGATCCTGTGGCCGCGAAACGCGCGGAGAAGCGAGCCGGTCTGGTCGATGTGACGGAAGGGGCACAGAAGTGGTTTGTCGCTAATCTGCATGGGCCGGACGGAGAGAGCGCTCGCGAATATCTGCGCACAAGAGGTTTCAGCCGCCGCATCGTCGAAGAATTCGGCTTCGGCTATGCGCCAGGCAGCAAAATCGCCTTGAAAAGCGCATTGTCCGACTTCGATGACGCAATGCTGGTCGAAAGCGGAATGCAGATCAGTGTTGAAGACAAAGCACCCTATGACCGCTTTCGTGACCGGTTGATGCTGCCCATACAGGATCAACGCGGGCGCGTGATCGCATTCGGCGGGCGCGTTCTTGAGTCCCGCGATGGCATGGCGAAGTACCTAAACTCGCCCGACACTCCGCTGTTTGACAAGGGCCGCACGCTTTACAATCTGCACCGCGCAGGGCCCGCTAGCCGCCAGACCAATCGTTTGGTCGTGGTTGAAGGCTATATGGATGTCATCGCGCTGGCCAATGCGGGCATTGCCGATGCGGTGGCGCCCCTCGGCACCGCGCTCACGGAAAACCAGCTGACCTTGTTATGGCGCTTGGTCGATGCGCCAATTTTGTGTTTCGATGGCGACAATGCCGGGCGGCGTGCGGCGATGCGAGCGATCGGACGCGCTTTGCCGATGCTGCAACCCGGAAAGACATTGTCGATTGTACGCCTGCACGCCGGACTCGATCCGGATGATCTGATCAAAAAACAGGGCGCGGGTGCGCTTGAAAAACTACTCGCGAGCCCGGCCAGCCTGCTCGACACCCTGTGGATTTTTGAGCGCGACGCGCAGGAACTCAGTACGCCAGAAGACAAGGCCGGCTTGAAGGCGCGTTTGCTGGAGCATGTCGATACGATCCAGCATGCCGATATTCGCGCGCTTTACAAACGTGAATTGCTGGAGCGTTTTTCCAATTTCGCTTTTCCACCACGCCCTAAACGCGATTGGAAACCTGGCTCCCGCTCAACTTGGCAGCCCAGCCCCCGCCTTTCCAGTGATACCGCCTCCAAGCTAAAGCACGCTCTGTCTGGCGGCGCGCGTGACGAGTTTACGCGCGCGGTCATCCATGGGCTTTTGCAGCATCCAAGCGAAATTGTCCGGCACACCGAAGCCTTGGGTAAACTCGCACAGAATGATGCAAAAATGACAGAAACTGTCGAAAGCTTGCTTGAACTGTCAGAAACGCTTGATTCGCACGGGCAAGTCGCCATATCAGGCGCAGAAGGCCTTCCTGCCCCACCGGATAACAAACGATACGCTTTCCTGCGAGAAAGCACCGACCCGGTAGATGCGCGCGAGGAATTGGCTGAAGCCGTTGCGTTACTGGTCGAGAGGCCGGCGCTCTTGTCTGCCCTCGAGGCTGCAAAGGCGCGGTTTGATGTAGACCCAGAAGGGGCGTTTGCAGAGCAGACGCGTTTGCGGGAACGGTTGGCTACACTGAATTTACGTCTGAAGGAATTTGGACGACGCAAGGCCGGGAAACCGGCCGAGACAGAAATTTCTCGCGAGGTTGCTGAATTCGAGCAGCTCTCCGACATGAACACGGACTGATTTGGACCTATGGCGTCGAAGAAAAATGGTGGGGGCAACGGCAAGGATGA
>Ga0255761_10005214_pt1 | contig 11374 bp, 21 predicted proteins | sample 071ome_29_FD_179961 | JGI IMG/M metagenome (GOLD analysis project Ga0255761, IMG submission 179961) | Coastal salt marsh microbial communities from the Groves Creek Marsh, Skidaway Island, Georgia - 071407BT metaG (version 2) | ecosystem: Environmental > Aquatic > Marine > Intertidal zone >... | reverse complement strand
TTCCCGTTATAGATTATAAAGTAACTATTTTAGATGGCTTACATCATGATGTAGACTCTAGCGTATTAGCTTTTGAAATAGCATCCAGAATATGTTTCAGAGAAGCTTGCACAAAAGCAACATTAAAACTGTTAGAGCCGATGATGAAAGTCGAGGTTGTGACACCCGAAGAATTTATGGGTGATGTTATAGGTGATTTGAATAGTAGAAGAGGTCAGGTTGCATCAACTGAAGCAAGAGGTAATGCTACAGCTATTAACGCAACAGTGCCATTAGCCAATATGTTTGGTTATATAAATAATTTACGTTCTTCAACTCAAGGAAGAGCCCAATATACAATGCAATTCAGTCATTATGATAAAGTACCTCAAAATGTACAAGACGAGGTAACAAAAAAATTAGCTTAACCTATGGATAATCAGAATATCAGAATACATTTAAAAGCTTATGATAACAAAATCCTAGATTTATCAACTGAGGAAATTGTTAACACGGCAAAAAGAACAGGTGCTCAGGTAAAAGGCCCTATTCCACTGCCAACAAAAATTGAACGTTATACAGTTCTTAGATCTCCTCACATTGATAAAAAAAGTAGAGAACAATTTGAGTCAAGAACACACAAAAGATTAATAGATATAATAGAACCAACTCCACAAACCGTTGAAGCTTTGATGAAACTTGATCTGGCTTCTGGAGTGGATATTGAAATTAAAATTTAATTATGAGCATTGGTTTAATTGGAACAAAAATAGGAATGACAAGGGAATTTATGGAAACCGGCCAATCTATCCCTGTAACTGTCATTAAAGTCGAAAAAGGAAGAGTCCTTGACGTCATTACAAAAGAAAAAATGGGATATAACGCAGTAAAAGTAGGTTTTTTTAAAATTAAAAACTCAAAACTTACTAAACAAATGAAAGGTTATTTTGCAAAAAAAAATACAGAACCTAAAAAAATTTAGAATTGAAAACACTGATCAATACAAAGAAGGTAACGAATTAGGGATAGAGATTTTTAAAGATAAAAAATTCTTAGACGTTAGATCAAAAACTATTGGTAAAGGATTTGCTGGAGTAATGAAAAGATGGAATTTTGGTGGTTTAAGAGCATCACATGGTGTTTCAGTTTCACATAGATCACATGGATCAACAGGACAAAGACAAGACCCAGGAAAAGTTTTCAAGGGAAAAAAAATGGCAGGACACATGGGTGATAAACTAAGGACAATGCTTAACCTTGAAGTAATAAAATCAGATTTAGAAAATAATCTATTATATTTAAAAGGATCTATACCTGGTTCTAAAAATACTACGGTCTTTTTAAGAGAGTCAGTCAAAAATGTCAGAAGAAAAACTATTAAAGAAAAACATGAAGCTCAGGTTAAGGCTGCACAAGCTAAGAAAGGAAAAAAATAAATGAAATTTCCTCTTCTAAATATTGACGGTTCTAAAGCAGACTCAATAGAAATTTCTGATAAATTGGTCAAACTGAAAGTTAACCATAAGTTGATTAAGTTTGTTATTGACTGGCAACTTAACCATGCAAAACCTAGAACTGCAAAAACAAAACAACGAAACCAAATTAAAGGATCTACAAAAAAAATAGTTCCACAAAAAGGTGGTGGTGGTGCGAGACATGCAAGTAAAAAAGCACCATTATTTGTTGGTGGTGGTATAGCTCATGGACCAAAAGGCGCTTATTATAAAATTAAAAAAATTAATAAAAAAGTCAGAAAGTTAGCTTTAGCTCAGACATTATCGAAAAAAAACTCTGAAAAAAATCTTCATATATTAGCGGACGTAAAGAAAGAAATTAAAAAAACTAAAGAGTTCAATAAATTTTTAATAAAAAATAAATTAGCAAATGTATTAATTATTACAGATACAGACTCAATGAAAAATATTGATAAATCAGCTAGAAATATAAAAAATTTAAAATTAATTAAAGAAGAAGGGACAAATATTTATGACTTATTTAAATATAAAAATGTAATCATGACATCCTCTTCTGCAAAAAAAATTCAACAAAGAGTTTTGAATGAAAAAAATTAACCATATAGACTCCATTAGAAATCCGATTATTACTGAAAAAGCTACTATTTTATCAGATCAAAATAAAACTGTTTTTAAAGTACACGAGGGTGCGAATAAAAAAACAATTAAAAAGAATATAGAAAAATTATTTAAAGTTAATGTGGTTAAAGTGAATATAATTAACCAAAAATCAAAATTAAAAATTAAACAAGGAAGAAAATCTGTAAAGAGTGGTTATAAAAAAGCAATAATTACTCTAAAAAAAGGTCAAAGCATTGATCTAACAACTGGGATTTAATTTATGACACTTAAGACTTTTAAACCATATACAAAATCTACTAGAGGCACAGTGGTGCTTGATAAAAGTGGTTTGTGGAAAGGTTCTCCTCACAAACCTTTAACAAAAGGACAAAACTTTACAGGAGGAAGAAATAACAATGGTAGAATTACCTCAAGACATATTGGTGGTGGTTCTAAACACAAATACAGAGTAATTGACTTTTATAGAAAGAAGAAAAACGTACCTGCTACTGTAGAGAGAATTGAATACGATCCAAATAGAACAGCACACATTGCTTTGATTACGTATAAGGATAATGAAAAGGTATATATTATAAGCCCTCAAGGCTTAAAACAGGGTGACATAATTGAATCAGGAAAAAATGTAGAAATAAAAATTGGAAACTCTTTAGAGCTAATGGATATACCGCCAGGAACTTCAATTCATAATGTTGAATTAATACCCGGTAACGGTGCAAAATTAGCTAGATCAGCTGGTTCATCAGTCACTTTATCAGGATACGATGGAGATTACGCGATCTTAAAACTTTCTTCAGGCGAAACTAGAAAAGTAAGTAGTTCTTGCACAGCTACGATCGGAGTTGTTTCAAATCCTGACCAAAAAAATATAAAAATTGGTAAAGCAGGTAGGAATAGATGGAGAGGAAAAAGACCTCAAACAAGAGGAGTTGCAATGAATCCAGTAGATCACCCACATGGCGGTGGTGAAGGAAAGACTTCTGGTGGAAGAAGTCCAGTTTCTCCATGGGGTCAATCAGCAAAAGGATTAAAAACAAGAAGACCAAAAAGAAGTGATAAACTAATTATTTCAAGAAGAAAGAAAAGGAAAAAATAATGACTAGATCTGTATGGAAGGGTCCGTTTGTACACCCAAGTTTATTAAAAAAAATTGACAAACTGAAAGAGTCACCTGATAAAAAACCAATTAAGACTTGGTCTAGAAATTCAACTATCATTCCTGATTTTGTTGGTCATAGTTTTATGATTCATAACGGCAAATCTTTTATACCGATAACAATATCTGAAGAAATGGTTGGACATAAATTAGGTGAATTTGCTCCAACAAGAACATTTAAAGGTCATACACCTGCAGATAAGAAAGCAGCTGCACCAACAGCTAAACCAGCTGGAGATAAAAAATAATGGAAAAAAATAATTCTTTAGTAAAAGCTATAAATAAAAATGTCAGAACAAGCCCTAGAAAATTATCTTTAGTTTGTAATTTTATACAAGGAAAAAAAGCGGACGTAGCCTTAAGAGATTTGGAGTTTTCTCGAAAAAGAATTTCAAAAGATGTAAGTAAAACAATAAAATCAGCCATTTCTAATGCAGAAAATAATTATCAATATGATATTGATAATCTTTTTGTTAAAGAGGCATATGTTGGCAAGTCTTTGGTAATGAAAAGATTCAGACCGAGAGCTAAAGGTAGAGCCAGTCCAATAAAAAAACCTTTTAGTAGAATTACTATCGTGCTTGAGGAAAAAAAAGAAACAAAAGAAAAGAAGGTAAATAAATAATGGGACAAAAAATTAATCCAATTGGTCTAAGATTAGGTATTAATAGAGGTTGGGACTCAACCTGGTTTGCTAAAAAGAAAGATTTTGGAAAATATTTGATAGAAGACTTTAAAATTAGAGATTATATCAAAAAAAATATTGTTAATTCTGGAGTTTCAGAAATTATTATAGAAAGATCATCAAAAAAGTGCACAGTTTCAATAAATACGTCACGTCCCGGCTTTGTTATTGGTAAAAAAGGTGCCGATATTGAAAAAATAAAGAAGAATATCATGAAAATAACTGATAGTGATGTTAATGTTAATATAAAAGAAATAAAAAAGCCTGAGCTGAATTCCAACTTAGTTGCAGAAAATATAGCACAACAACTTGTGAAAAGAGTTGCTTACAGGAGAGCAATGAAACGTTCGATGCAATCTGCAATGAGGTTAAATGCTAAAGGAATTAAAGTAATGTTAAGCGGGAGGCTAGCAGGTAATGAAATAGCTCGTACGGAATGGTTACGAGAAGGAAGTATACCAGCCCATACTTTAAGAGCAGATATTGATTATGGTTTTGCAGAGGCTCTAACTACTTACGGTATAATAGGAGTAAAAGTTTGGATTTACAAAGGTGAATTAATGGCGAAGGATGTTGAAAAAGAAAAAAAAGAAAGGGTAAAGAATGCTACAGCCAGTAAGAACTAAATATAGAAAAGCTTTTAAAGGAAGAATTCACGGAAACGCTTCTAGGGCAGTTAAACTTAATTATGGTCAGTTCGGTTTAAAAGCAACTCAACCAGAGCGAATAATTGGTAAACAAATTGAAGCTGCAAGAGTTGCACTCACAAGGTATATGAAACGATCAGGTAAAGTATGGACAAGAATTTTTCCTAACATACCAGTTTCTAAAAAACCAACCGAAGTAAGAATGGGTAAAGGAAAAGGTTCTCCTGAATATTATGCTTGTAGAGTAAAACCAGGGAGAATTATTTTTGAAATAGATGGCGTAAGTGAGGAAATAGCAAGAGAAGCACTTTACAAAGCATCAGCGAAACTTCCTATAAAAACAAAATTTGTGAAAAGATAATGTCGAAAAAAAAAGAAGATAAAAACTTAACAAAGGATCAAGCTGAAAAAAAGATTTTAACTCTTAAGAAAGATTTGTTTAACATAAGATTTAAAAAAGTTAATAATCAAATAACTAATCCTGCTCAATATAATCAAATTAAAAAGAGTATAGCTAGATTATACACAACATTAAAAAATTCAAAATGACAAAAAAAATCTTAAAAGGAATAGTTACAAGCGCCAAAAACAACAAAACTGTTGTTGTAGAGGTTACACGGAAATTTAAACATCCTTTTTATGAAAAGGTAATTAAAAGATCAAAAAAATATCATGCACATGATGAAAATAATAAATTTAAAGAAGGAGAAAAAGTCTCAATCATTGAATGTAAGCCTTATTCAAAAAAGAAAACTTGGCAGGTAATAGAAAAATGATACAAATTCAAACAGAGTTAACAGTAGCTGATAATACAGGAGCAAAGAGAGTTGAGTGTATAAAAGTTCTTGGAGGCTCGAAAAGAAGGTACGCTTCTGTAGGTGATATAATTGTCATTAGTGTTAAAGATGCAATACCAAAAGGTAAGGTTAAAAAGGGCGCTGTACATAAGGCTGTAGTAGTTAGAACAAGAAAAGAAATTTATAGGAATGATGGTTCTAAAGTTCAATTTGATAAAAATGCTGTTGTATTAACTGATGACAAAGGTGAACCAATAGGAACTAGAATTTTTGGGCCTGTGACAAGAGAATTAAGAACTAGGGGACACACGAAAATAATTTCTCTAGCCCCGGAGGTACTTTAATGCATCTTAAAAAAGGAAATCAGGTAAAAATTTTGTCTGGGAAAGATAAAGGAAAAACTGGTGAAATTCTTGAAATAAATCGGAAGTTGGAAAAAGTAAAAATAAAATCTATCAGCATGATTAAAAGACACACAAAACCAACAAAAGAGAATAAAGGCGGCATAATTACAAAAGAAAGTTTTATTCATCAATCTAATGTTAAAAATATTGATATAAAAAAAAATGAAATTAAAAAGGCAGGGAAAAAGAAATGACAAGATTAAAAACAATATATAAAACTGAAATAGTGGCTAAACTTATGAGTAAATTATCTTTAAGAAACAAACATGACGTACCTAAAATTGATAAGATTATTTTAAATATGGGTTTGGGTGAAGATGCATCAGATGGAAAAAAACTTAAAGCTTGCATAGATGATCTAGCGCTGATAGCTGGACAAAAACCAGTGATAACTAAGTTTAAAAAATCTATATCTAACTTTAAAACTAGAAAAGGATCAAATGCAGGTGCTAAAGTTACGTTAAGATCAGTAAAAATGTATGAATTTATAGATAGACTAGTGAATATAGCTTTGCCGAGAATTAAAGATTTTAGAGGTTTATCTTCTAAAGGTATAGACAACTCATATAATTATTCTTTTGGCATCAAAGAACATATTATTTTTCCAGAAGTGAACTTCGATAAAGTTGATAAAATAAGAGGTTTAGATATTACAATGGTAACAAATAGTAAAACTAGAGAGGGAACGTTAGAACTATTAAAAGAGTTTAACTTTCCAATAAGTGAGAAAAAAAACTAAGGACACATATGGCAAAGACAAGCGCGATACAAAAAAATCTAAAAAGAATTAAGTTAGTAAGAAAGTATGCAAAAAAAAGAGCAGCATTGAAAAAAATTATAAATAATAGAAAATTAGAATTATCAGAAAGATTTGAAGCTCAACTAAAGTTAAATAAGCTTCCAAATAATTCATCCAAAATTAGAATTAGAAACAGATGTGAGGTTTCAGGTCGTCCTCATGGAGTTTATAGAAAATTAAGAATATCAAGAATAGCTTTAAGAGACATGGCTTCGTCAGGAAAAATTCCTGGTATAACTAAGGCGAGTTGGTAGGAGGAAATATGACATTTACAGATCCGATTGGTGATATGTTTTCAAGAATAAGAAACGGTCAAATGAGATCATTGAACTCTGTCTTGATTCCTTCGTCTAATTTCAGAAAAAATATTTTAGAAATTTTAAAAAATGAAGGCTATATAAAAGACTATTTTATAGAAAAAAGTGAAAACAAAAAGATAAGTTTAAAGGTTTCATTAAAATATTATGAAGGTGATCCAGTAATAAAAGAAATAAAAAGAATATCCAAACCTGGTAGAAGAGTTTATTCACGAGCTAACAGCATACCAAAAGTTATGAATGGTTTAGGCGTAGCTATATTATCTACTCCAAAAGGTGTTATGAGTGACGTCGAAGCTAGAAAGAAAAACTTAGGTGGAGAAATTATTTGTAAGGTTTTTTAATGTCAAAAATAGGAAAAAAAAATATTACCATACCAAAAGAGTCTTCAATTAAAGTTGAAGGTACAAACTTAGTGATCTCTGGTCCTAAAGGTACAAAAAAATTAACTATTAATGACAAAATTTTTTCTTCTAAAATAACAGAAGGTGAATTTCAAATTATGCCTCTAGAAAAGAAAATTGATAAAAAAACTTCTATAATGTGGGGCACTTACAGGAGTTTGATTAATAATGCAGTGATGGGTGTTTCAACAGGCCACGAAAAAATATTAGAGTTAAGTGGTGTTGGATTTAGAGCTAATTTAAAGGGCGAAATATTAAATTTACAAATTGGTTTTAGTCACGATGTAAACTTCAAAATACCAAAAGATATAAATGTTTCTGTAGAAAAACAGACTGTAATAAAAATTAACGGTGTTGATAAAGAATTAGTTTCCAAAATAGCTGCAGATATTAAAAATTTAAAACCTGTAGAGCCTTACAAAGCCAAGGGAATAAAAGAAAGAGGACAATTTATTCTCAGAAAAGAGGGTAAGAAAAAATAATGAAAAAAGAAATAATTAAAAATAAAAGAAAATTAAGGAACAGAAAAAAACTTAAAAATGTAAATTTAGATAGATATAGAATTTCTGTTTCCAAATCTTTAAACAATTTATCAGCACAAATAATAGATGATAAATTAAAAAAAACTTTAGTTTCAGCATCATCAGTTGAAAAAGAGGTTAAAACAAAAAAAATAAATAAAATGGATAAATCAATTTTAATTGGTGAAATATTGGCTAAAAGAGCTAAAGATCAAAAAATTGAAAAAGTTTACTTTGATAGAGGGCCAAATAAATATCACGGAAGAATAAAAACATTTGCAGACTCTCTTAGAAAAAATGGATTAAAATTTTAATATGAATGAAAATAAAAAAATAGATAGTGACATAAAAGAAAAGCTAGTCGCAATAAATAGAATAACCAAAGTTGTAAAAGGAGGTAGAAGGTTTGGTTTTGCAGCTCTTGTGGTCGTTGGAAATCAAAAAGGTAGCGTTGGAATTGGTCAAGGCAAATCTAAGCAAGTCCCTGATGCAATAAAAAAAGCTACAGAGGTTGCAAAAAGAAATTTAGTTAAAATACCTTTAAAGGATGGAAGAACCTTGCATCATGATGTTAACGGCAAAAATGGTTCCGGAAAAGTTTTTTTAAGAGCAGCACCAGCTGGTACTGGAATAATAGCAGGTGGAGCTATTCGTTCAGTATGTGAAGTTTTGGGAATTCAAGATGTTGTAGCAAAATCACTCGGATCTGCGAATCCTTATAACGTCCTTAAAGCTTGTGTAAATGGATTAAAATCTCAAAGCTCCCCTAAAATTTTATCAGAGTTGAGAGGTAAAAAAATTTCTGACATAGTTTTGAAAAGAGAGGCTAATTAATGAAATTAAACAGTTTAATTAAAAACAATAAAAAGAAAATTAGAGTGGGTAGAGGCATAGGTTCTGGCAGAGGAAAAACTTCTGCTCGAGGTCACAAAGGTCAAAAATCAAGATCTGGAGTTGCAATAAAAAGTTTTGAAGGTGGCCAAATGCCATTATATAGAAGATTGCCAAAAAGAGGCTTTAAATCATTAAAAAATATTTCTGTAGCTGTTTTAAATCTTTCAAAAATTCAAAACATTATAGAAAAACAAAAACATGATATAAAAAATAATTTAAATCTAAAAATTTTAAAAGAAAAAAAAATCATAAACAAAAAATTTAAAAAACTTAAAATATTAGGTGCTGGTGAATTGAAAAAAAATATAGACATATCAGCGCATTTTGCATCTAAACAAGCTTTAAATAAAATAGAAAAAGCTGGAGGCACAATCAACATAATTAAGAAATAAATATTATGTCAAGTGAAGCACTCAATACAGCTGGTGTTTTTAGCCAAGCAAAAGATCTTAAAAGTAGGATCTTTTTTACAATTTTAATTCTAATAATTTACCGTTTGGGGACTTATGTCCCGTTATCAGGAATAGACCCTCTTGCTTTAAAAGAGATCATGGCGTCGAGTCAAAAAGGCTTATTAGGTATGTTTAATATGTTTTCTGGTGGTGCTGTAACTAGAATGGCAATATTTGCCTTAGGAATTATGCCTTACATATCATCTTCAATTATCGTTCAATTAATGACAGGAGTTTCTGACTATTTCAAAAATCTTAAAGAACAAGGTGAAATAGGTAGAAAAAAAATTACACAAATAACAAGATATGGAACTGTTTTGATTGCTTGTTTGCAGGGTTACGGTGTTTCTGTAGGGTTGGAAAACGCAGGAAATTTAGTTATTGAACCTGGTATGTCATTCAGAATTATTACTACTATTTCACTAGTTGCTGGAACTACTTTTCTAATGTGGTTAGGAGAACAAATAACTTTAAGAGGTGTGGGAAATGGAATTTCGCTAATAATTTTTTCAGGTATAGTGGCAGAAATACCTCGAGCATTAGCATCAACTTTTGAATTGGGAAGAACCGGGGCTTTGTCAGCACTTATGATTATTGGTATTTTTATATTGGTAATACTTACAGTCTTATTTATTGTCTTTTTTGAGAGAGCTATGAGAAAAATTCTAATTAATTATCCTAAAAGACAGGTTGGAAATAAAATGTACGGAGGAGAATCCTCTCATCTTCCTTTAAAAATTAACACCGCAGGTGTTATACCTGCAATTTTTGCGTCTGCTTTACTTCTTCTTCCAATAACTATTTCAAATTTTGGTTTTTCAGAATCAGATACTTTTTTAAAAATATCTTCGATGTTCACTCAAGGCCAACCACTTTATATGGCGCTTTATGCATCAGGAATAATATTCTTCTCTTTTTTTTACACTTCAATAGTTTTTAATCCCTCAGAAACAGCCGAAAATTTGAGAAAATATGGGGGATATATTCCTGGTATTAGACCTGGTGAACGTACCGCAGAATATATTGGAACAATTTTAATTAGATTAACTACAATAGGTTCACTATATTTGACATTTGTATGTTTGATGCCAGAGTTCTTAATAGCAAATTATCCTATACCATTCTATTTAGGGGGAACATCAATTTTAATTGTAGTGGTTGTAGCCATGGATACAGTAACTCAGGTTCAAACAAGATTAATGAGTTCACAATACGAGTCTTTAATTAAAAAAACAAAATTTGGAAAATAACTAAATAAATGAACATAGTTATCTTCGGACCACCTGGCGCTGGTAAAGGAACCCAATCTAATTTTATTGCAAACAAATTTAATTTGCATCAACTATCCACAGGAGAAATTTTAAGAAAAGAAACAAAAGATAGAACAGTATTAGGGATAAAGATCTCCAGAATTATTAATGAAGGAAATTTAGTTTCAGATGAAATTGTAGGGAGTTTAATTGAAAAGTACATTTCTAACAAAGTATATGAAAATAAATTAATTTTTGATGGCTATCCGCGCAACTTAAATCAAGCCAGATTTTTAAACAATTTATTAAAAAAAAATAACCAAAAAATTAATTTAGCTTTAAAATTATCTGTTAGTTTAGAAACAATAAAGGAAAGAATTCTTGATAGAAAAGCATTAGAAAAAAGAGCTGATGATACAGAAAATATAGCTATTAAAAGATTTGAAACTTATGAAAATAATATAAAACCGGTTATAGATTTTTACGAAAAGTCCAAATTATTGAAAGTAGTTAATGGAGAGGCATCAATTGAAGAAATTAATGATGAAATTAGCGGTTTAATTGAAGGTATCTAGGGTTGACTTTAAGACAGAGGACAATATAAATACGCAGAATACAAATTCATGAATTTATGGCTCGGATTGCAGGAATAAACATTCCACAAAATAAAGTTGTTAGCATAGCGCTAACCTACATACATGGTATAGGTTTACACTCGTCGAATAAAATCTGCCAAGAACTAAATATTCCAAAATCTACAAGAGTTAATGAACTTTCAGAGGAACAAGTGTTAAAGATTAGAGAATTTATCGATGCTAATCATAAGGTTGAAGGTGATCTCAGAAGAGAAATTTCAATTAACATAAAAAGACTTGTAGACCTAGCATGCTATAGAGGATCAAGACATAAAAAAAAATTACCAGTGAGAGGTCAAAGAACACAATGTAATGCTAGAACAAGAAAAGGTAAAGCAATT
>Ga0255761_10005197_pt1 | contig 11398 bp, 8 predicted proteins | sample 071ome_29_FD_179961 | JGI IMG/M metagenome (GOLD analysis project Ga0255761, IMG submission 179961) | Coastal salt marsh microbial communities from the Groves Creek Marsh, Skidaway Island, Georgia - 071407BT metaG (version 2) | ecosystem: Environmental > Aquatic > Marine > Intertidal zone > Salt... | reverse complement strand
TCGGAGGTCTTTCTTCATCGTCAATATTGGGAAAGAGTCCTTGTTGGTCGTCAAGCGTCCCGTGACTGTGCCGTAGATGTTATAGTCTATGTAACTGCCGACACTTAAAATTCTCTGCAACTCGTTTCTGTTCATTGTCCGCGTAAACAGCGACTTGCTGTTAGATATATCAATATTCAGCTTCTGGTGCCTAAGTTTTTGTGTGAGTTTTGCTATATCGCACATAAACTCATAGTTTTCTGGCTTTTCGTATGTTTCAAACACGTGTTGAGTGATCTTGTTTTTGATCTCGCAAAACTGGATCAGCGAGTCTTGCGGAATAAGGTCAAAAATGCAGTGCTCGTTGAAGTCGATCTTGGCGATCTGAAATGACTTGTAAAATGCCGACATCTTGCGTCTGGAGCCTTCATATTCCTTTTGCAGATGTTCTGGGCATACTTCTCCGAGCGACTGGCCGTTGCAAATAAGCCAAGCGTAGTCGATGTTGTCGTCAGAAATAAAGCCGCCGGGGCGCCAAGTGCGATCAAGCCCGTCTGGGATATCTTGGAAGTATAGCCTTCCGTCTTTATATACTCCGACACATTCTGTTTTATCATCAAGTGTTTGAAAGTACATTTACCCTCTCTTGTTCTGATACTTTAACACGATAGATCAAGTCTGTCAAGGAACCGCTGTTATTATACGTCTCGGCTATCAGTTTTTCAAAAATATTGACAACTCTGCTTTCAGGCACGTTTCGAAGCATCTGCTCGCAATCTCTTTGAAGATGTTCTTTTTGCATTTGGTCGAGATTCACTTCTCTCTCTTCCATAAGTCTAATTTTCATATATAATTTAAAGAAATCTGCTTTGGTGAAGTTTTCCATCAAAGTTTCTGTTGTGTAGTTAAACGGTCTGACCACTTTAGTTATTGTTGAGCCATTTTGGCAGTATTCTCTAACAACATAATCGCTTTTAGTCGCATTGTACAGTTCAAGAAACAAATTAACAAAGTTTTCATAAAATGTCACATACGCTGGAGCATAGCAAAAAGATAAAACCGAGTCCGTGCTCAAGTGACTGTATCGTCTGGCATATTGAATCATCTCTGGTGAGCCGAGATCTGCCACAAGACGCCATGGGTTATTTGAATCAACCGAAAAACCATAGCTTCTACAAGCATTTAGGTAAAACTCCCAGTTTGGGCTATTTTTGAACCTGTTAACTTTCTGTTCGTCATTTGTAGAGTCCAAAGAGGCAATATTTATAACCAACCCGGTTGCTTCCATCGTGCATAAGCGACTTTTTACGAAAGCAGGATAAGAAAATGGACCTATGTCGGTTATCTCTTTCAATATTGTTTCGAAATGAGCCATAAATTCTTGGAAGTTCTTAAATCTATATTCGCGACCTTCAAACGTTTCTGTTATAAAACTCTTTACGCTTCTAAAATAGCCGCTGTATTGCTTACGCGGACTATCATACGCCTTTTTAACCTCTAGTCTTGTCAAATATTGGTCATTAGCGGAGATTTGACCAGCCATAACCTTTTTTCTGAACTGCGCATTCAGATCATTGAAAGCATCAGCAACAAAATTTAATGCCTGAAACCCATTAGCGTCACTTTGGTTGGTTACCGGCAAACCTTTAAGCGATGTTGCGTTTAAATTAAGCTCAATTGGGATATAATTGCGACTTACTCTCCCATAAAGATATTTTTCAGCAAATAAGAAGTTTACTAAATTTCTATAATTCGGATCAGCCATCTCATCAACGTAGATTAGCCTTTTGTCGAAGAGATCTTCGATACTTTCGTTGTTACTATTTTTAAAAAAAACTGACATTCTTTATTCCTACGTTGGCTGCGCGCCAACCTGATCTTCTTCGCTGCCTTGTTGTACTATGTTACATACGGAGTTTGTGCTTTCCACAACACCGCACTTCTTTGTAGAACTGGCAGGTTTTGCTTCCACATCTTTTGTTTGTGCCGGGGCTCCATTTGCTTGAGACATGGAATGTAGCCATATACCCCGAAGCTGGGTCACCCTTTCACCCTCAGCAATCCTGTGGGCGGCGCTGATAACCATATAGTAGCCGCCTACGCCATAACGACTCAATTCGTACCTATTGAGACCTATTTGCTTATTAGTGCCTTCTAAATTTATTTGTAACTCGGTATCAGGAGCAAAACCTCTTGGATCAACAAAGATAATAGTACCGGGATATACACTTGGATACAAGAACATCTCAATGTTTACGTTATACACTTCTCTTAACTGTAGTAAACCGTCGTAACCTTCTTGCTCATATCTCAATTCTTTCAACATTGGAGCAGACGTTTTTTCCAATCTTATGTTCTTTACAATACCAGACGACTGACCCATAATATAATGCCTAATTCCCTTTTGTCTATCTGCCACTCTATCACCCGTCATCGTGTTAGATGGAGAACTTCTGCCGGCATAATAAACCATCCAATTCGTCTGAAAGTTTTGTCCTAAATTGTTGCCGGCTTGAGGCTCTGTTCTCGCACCGTGAACTTGAAGAATACTATTATTTATTTGTTGCGAATCTGTATTGTTTCTCGTCGAGGAGACGCACCAAGAGTCAATTAGCGGCTTGTTTTTCTCAAACAAACTTTTATCCACATTGTAGTCTCGTGTTTTTCTATTCTGCTCTACTATTTTACTAGTTATCTCATCTAAGCCTGACTGATCCTTTCCGTAAGATACCAACGTAGTGCTATGAAGCACGACCGGCTGAGTTGCTTTGACTCCTGCATAGGTTTTATCATTCAAGGTCACAGAAACATAATTTTTCATGAATTCTTCTATAAACGTAGATAACGTATACGATCTTCTATCTTTCGATAGCATCTTATCAGCCATCCATTCTGAAAAATACTTTGCTGATATCGGGATCTCACCTATTGAAATATTTGAGTACATTTCTCGCCCAACAGAAGAGCCAGACTCACTGTTTTTGGCTGCTGTACCCGGATCTCTGATTTCAATTGGTCCGAGCAGAATTCTTAACCTTGAAAAGTTTTCTCTGGCTTTCTTTAAGTTTTCTCTCTCCAGTTGAATGACCTCTCTAGCAGCATCAAGGTTGTATTCTCTTCTCAATTCGTTGAGGACTTCTTCTTGAGCGGAAAAAGACGAGTTTATTCCCTCTAATATGGTGTCTATTAGATCATATAAAAAGAACGTTGTAACTTGTCTGTGGTCGCTTGAGTTGAAATTTTTGTTTGCCTCTGAAGAAATAGACGAAGGTGCGTCTAGTTGTTCTTGTAAACTCTTAAGTCTTTTTTGTTTTTCATTTTTCGTTGCTTGTTTGAACTCGGTACCAGCAATATCCTTCTTTAATGAAGTTATCTCTTCTAATATCTGTTCTTCATTTAAAATAACTCTTTCAGAGCTATAGAAGGGAGCCACACTATTGCTCGACATCGCAGCGTTCAAGTCTTCATAAGGGATATTGTAGAAATACATCTTGTCTTTTTTGAACAGCTTTGTCAACAATATTTTTAGATTTTCGGTTTTGAGTTTCTTAATTCTGTTTGCGTCTTCTTCTTGAGAACCTTTCGATGAATCCTCATCGATAGCAGACTTTATTTTTTTCTCAATCTTGTCTCTATAGACTTGTCTAGTGTTAGCGTTATCATCAGAAAATATATCGAAGTATGATGCATCGAAAAAGTCCTGCACATAAGCTTGGTAATTTATTACAAACGATACTCTTCCGTCATCTTCGAAATTAAACTCGTGAATAGTGGGTATAAGATCGTATGTCGCATAAGATGCCTTTATTGCCTTGTCGTATTTATCTTTCATAGCACGAGGTATATCAAGTCTTTTTGGGATCGCATACCCGACAACCGCCTTAAGTCTGAAATTTACATCGTAAGAGCCGTCAAAAGATATATCAGCAGATTTTGTAAAACATTCGGACGCATCTTGTTCTTTTTTCAATGTCGAAGTTCCAGTTTTTATTGCCAGATCTGCGTATCTGAAAGGTTGTCCTTTGTTGTTCTTTCTGTCTCTTAGAATTTCTGTGAAGGTGGTGGCGTGTAGCGTTAGAGTTGCCGAGATCATCTTCTTTGCTGCAAACGGGTCGCTACCTTCAAGAACCCATTCAAAGCTTTTCATACCTATACCATAGCCTCTGCTTCTCTTGTTCTTAAATGCTTGTTTGATTTGTTCTTTTGTGTTGGTAGCAGGGAAGGTTATTTCTATTTCTTTAAGTTCTTTTCCATTTTTGTCTAAAACAACTTTATAAAGTCTAATTTCTGGTTGTAGATTCGATAACACATGATGTGGGATATCAAACATGTCCGATGGTGACGTTGGTTGAGTCAGACTATTCATAAATGCATAAGGATCACCAGAACACATTACGCAATAATTCTTTTTGTTTCCCCCAACATACGGAAGGTTAGTTTTTCTTGGGAAGTTGCGAGAGTTTCTTATCTTAACTAAATTGAATAAGTTCTTTTGAATGTATCCCTGCTCTCTAAATCCTAAGTTTAGATAGTTTTCATTTGGATCCAATTCTTTGGGAAGTCTCTCTATGTCTCTTGAAAGTGCTTCTTGTGTTTTTTGTCTTTCCTGAGCCTTTTCTTTTGCTTGCTTGGTGTTTCGTCCCCAGAAGGCAGCCTGTATGTCAAGCTGTTCATCGAACCACTCACCCAAAGTCGCAGGTCCGACGCCATCCTCCACAACTCCATCAATCGTCAACCCTTCCTCAATATATTCTCGAACTGTTTGTGCATTGTTTGCTTTTTCAAGGCTAGCCTCAAGGGCGCTAATGGCCTTGTCAGCTTCTTCAGACTGGCTTGGGTTACCTTCTTTAAATTCTTGTAAGGATGCGATGCTTCTTGCTATTTCGTTTTGAAAGTCTTGTCCATTGTTCCTATAAACACCCTTTTCTAGCGATGCAGTTCCACCATCGATGAGGCTTTTATCTACCAAAGCATCACTGGCGCTAGAGCCAAGACCATTTATTATATTATTTGCTTCCTGTACGAATGCGCTTGCTTCGTTTGAATATGTAGATAAGTCATCTCCCACTAGTTCTATGCGTCTTGCGGTTTCGGGAGTATTTTCTTTGTTTATATATTCGAACTGTTCTATATCAGCCATTTATCAGTCAACTCCCAATAAATCTAAAACTTCCTGTGCGTCAAGAGGAATTGTTATCAAATCGCCCGGATAGATATCTCCTTCCGTTGGCATTCCATTGTACCATGCGATGATCCACCACAGTTTCGGATCTCCATAATATTGGTTAGCTAAATTATAATACCTATCCGATGTAGTCCAAACGTGTGTTGTTGTTGCGATATTAATTCTATCACTCAATGTCGGATGATATAGCACAGGCGTCTCGTAGTGAGTAAGACCTTTTTCTTTTCCTCTGCTTTTTCTAAGAGGCTTATAATACTCACTAGCGTTCAATAATTTTCTATATGCGTTGTATCTTGACATTGTTTTATTCCGTTATGAGGTGAAGTCAGCCATAGCTCTTTGTTCTTCTTCGAGAGCCTCTTGTCCTCGTAAAGCACTCTCTAAGTACTGAGAGTTTCTAACATCAACTTCTGTTGCTTCTCCGGCTTGAATTTTCCTATCGAGCTTCTCTAAAGTTCTTTCATCTCTCCGTTGTGCTGCTTTCCCAAACATCCCGTTATATCCACGAGCAATTGCATTCTCGCGAGCTTGCTCAGCAGCAACCCTATCGTTCTCACGAGCTTGTCGAGCAGCAATTCTTTCATTATATGAACCCGGTTCAACGTTATATCTTTCCGACTCCAGTACAGCATTATATGGAAAAGACTGATCCATAAAGTTGTTTTGCTCATCCCAACCCAGCACAGACTCGTGAATAACTGCAAAGTCGATGCTGACTTCGATCAACTTCGGTAATATTGTGTTTGTTGCTGTCTGAACAACACCAGCATCTGGATTCTCAAGGTTATGGTTCACATTCATGCTTGTTATTGCACCAAGAAGTCCCTGCGAAGGGTTATTGGCGGAGATGTAACGACTAAGCAAAGTTCTTGCATTTGGAGCATCTATATCTTCATTGATGGCTTGCTCATTACCGCCTTGGATCAGGTTCATCATCTTTAGCCTAACAAGCGGACTTTGAGAGAGCGTATTAATGTTATCACCGAGACCAGCATAGTTGGGATAAAGGAACTGGGCGAGTTTTTGAACTCTTCCTAAGTTCTCATAAGCCTCGCTGATCGTTTCAGCAGGGATTTTCCAAGACAAGGTTATGTTTCTTGTTGTGTTCTTAAAAGTATAAATTGGGTCAGTTCTACCAAATACAGTATCAGGAGTCCAATCTGAAGAGTACGACTCGTTGAAAGTAGTTATGAAAGCCTTGAAAAACACATCGCTCTCAGATGGAACATGAAAGAAAGACAGAACAGCTTCAGCGTTATTCGCTATGCCGTCTGTGGTTGCGGGACTAAGATGCCCAGCAGATGTCTCGTTTCTGTCATTGAGCGTTATCTCTTTGTATTTTTGCTGCTTAAATATTCCTAAACTGTCTGGCATTTACTATACTTTCCTTCCCGGTATTATAACAGAAGTTCCCTTTCCTGTTACTCTCTTTGTTATTTCGTTGTTGACTGCAATGACAGCTTCGCTAGCCATCTGCTTGCCGTCAATATATACTTTAACATCAATATTTGTATCTTTTTCTTTTTGTGCTGTCACTCGTGGTGTGGTTGTGCCGGCAGTAGCGTTGTTGGCGGCAGCAGCGGTGACCATTACGGCTGCTGCTCCAAGTTTCAATGTATCGACGCCGTTGATGGCGTTCATAATAGATTCAATATTAGTAGCAACTCCATCGGTTGTGACTCCGACATCTACACCGCCCATTTTTGATAACTCTTTAATGGTATCTATATTAATCTCATTCAGCGCGCTAGCAACAGAAGATATTCCAGAAGCCATTGCAGCCAAACCAAGACCCGCTGCTGCAAAGCCAGCAGAACCAAGCACAAGTGTGCTAACGAAGTCTGTAAAGAGTGTTGTATTCTCGGCGTTCATTGCGTTAAGCATCGATGCAAGACCCTCTCCCATATATCCGATACCAGCGGCTGCTACGCCTATACCACCACCAATTAGCGCAACTGCCAGTCCGGCTTTCATCAGTCCACCGGCAGCAGCGCCGCCGGCTTTTCCGACGAAGAAGAGCCCAGCCCCGAATAGTAGCATTGTACCCATTAATGTGTCAATTGCTTGATTGAACCCAGAGATCTGCTCCGCACTCAATGACGAAAAGGCTTCAGCCAAGTTTGCTAAACCATTTGCAGCAATACCAATTCCGAAACCCGCTATACCAATAGCCGCACCAAACGCAACCGTTGGTCCGACTAGTTGCTTCATTCCGTCAGCAGCATCGGGGGCAGCTTTCCCAAGTCCCTTAAACCACATCACTATACTAGCAGCTAGCTTTATTACTGCAAGCCCTGCGAGTCCATACGCTACTTTATCTATGTTATTGATTAGCAAGGAGGCTATACCAACCACATCCTTTACTACCGATTCAAATTTCTTAAACGCCTCGTCATTTCCTTCAAGCTGAGCGGCGAGTCCTTCAAACGCTGTGATAAGAGTGGTAGCTACAGGGATAGCTTTCATAAGAAGCGTTGTAAAACGCTCTTGAATGCTTTGAATTGCTTTTGTGCGATCTTGGAGTGCCTTAATGGAAGCTGTGGTTTCCTTGGAGCTATCTTTCAGTGCATCAAGGTCGCCGGACATCAGAAGAGCAAGGTCGGAAGTTGTTTCAATTCCTTCAATAGCATTAACATAGAACTTACGCTCGAAGTAAGACATGTCATCAAAAGTCTTTCCTGTCTTAAGCACAGCATCACGGATCATCTCAAAGCGTTTGGCTGGCTCTTTCGCCATAAGCAAATCCATGGCATTCACAAAGTTACCGCCTAACGCAGCGTTAAGTTTACCCGCTTGCGTTGCGGCTCCCTCAAAAGTATCAAAACCCTTGGAGATCCTCAACAGTTTATCGATCTCCAAGCCAGTTGCCTTAGATACAACGGCAAGGTCTTTGAATGCGCTTACACCAGCGCCGCCGAACGCAGCTACTTCATCTCCAGCGGTAACAAAATCTTGAGCCATCTGCTGTGGAGTTATTCCAATTTGCAGTGCCAGACTGTTCAAATCCCTACTTGCTGCCGCGGCACCTTCAGCACCCAGCCCAAATGCCTTCATTCCCAACTGAGTGGCTTTTGCGTAGTCACCCATGGCAACACCCTGCTTCTCCAGCAAAGCGCCTGTATTCGCAACCTCGCGCTGCATTTCTGGTTGCAGCATGCTGAACTCTGTCATTTCGTTACGTAACGCAGCATGAGCAGCGTATAGCTGGTCTACTTGTACGCCGTAGAAAGACATTGCCTGCACATCATTCATAATGCCATCAGCAACGGCTTCGGAGGCTCCGGTAAATGCCATAAACCGTGAAGCAGCTTCATCGGTCTTGAATGCCAAACTAATCATTGTATCTACAAGACCAACAAAGGCACCCCCGAGAAGACCTGCGGCAGTTTTCATTATTCCAGCTTGTTTAATTTGTCCAGCCATGCTAATGATGTTTTGGGTACTCACCATGCTATGAGTGTCGTAAACAGCAACCAGACCTTGCATGGAGGCAGCAAGGCTATCCATAGCTGCTTCTTGTTCTTTTGTTTTTCTGGTACTCTCGTCGCGCTGTTCGTTTAAGCCTTCTTCGATTTCTAACAGATCTTCTTGTTTTTGGATTTGTTGCTCTAGCCTATCTATTTTTGCTTGATCGAGCGTTGCTTTCTGTTTCTCCAGTGCAATTTCGATCTTTGACTGTTCTATTATATTATTGGCGCGGTCGATTGCTATTTGATCAAGTTCATTTTGGCGTTCCGTGGCGTTTGACGAGTTCCTGATTCGAGCTTCTTGATTCTCCAAAGCTTTGCTCGTTTTTTCGAGTAAAGAGAGGCGCTCATTTAGTTTATTTATTTCTTCTGGATCAGGTCCTGTTGAAGCACCAGAAGTGCCTGCGGCACTATTAATAGCGGCGATGATAGCTGCTTTAATTGCTTCTAAATCTGCTCTATTGATAGCCACAAAAAAGTTCCTTACTCAATAAATAGTTGCCACAAAAAAAGACAAGGTTTTACCCTTGTCCATATTTTTTGTTAAATGTTTGTGGCATCTGCGGTTGATTGTTTTCAGACAATGTATATGACTGAGAGCTTCTTCCGCCTTTGCTCTTAGAGGCATTTTCTATTGCTTCTTTTTCTGCTTCTAGTTGTTTTACTAGCCTCTCAACAAACCACTTACGCAGACCTATAGGTAGGTTATACGCTTCCGATAATGACCAGCCTCCTGAGTATTTTAAGAAGAAGAACTGCTCATATACGTTCTCCATATAATCAGGTGTTAGGCCAAAAAAAGTCTGCCGTAAGTGGCACCTCCAATTCACTTTCGTAATCACACTCTGAACATTCAAAGTGTTGAGTTAAATCAACGTTAGGGCTGGCTGCCTTATACGCATTACGAAGGTGACGCACGTCTACTGATGGAATGTTTTGTACAACATAGTTGACTGCCTCTGATGTTGTATTTCCGTTAACTGCTACAATCATATTAACAAGTTGTCTTGTAACGTTCTTCTCGTGTGTTCGCTTGTTCTTGCGATCAAGTTCGATACCTTCAAGAAGAAACTTCTCATCTGCTCCCGTCATGATCTTGAATGTAATTTCTAGACCTGTTCGGGGGAGACGAGTAACAAATGTTCCGTTGCCTGTGGGGGTTGTGTCCATTCCTTCGTCGGCTAAGTCGTCTCCGGAGTAAACACTGGCTTTGTTTAAGTCAAAACTGTACTCTTGTGCTGTTGCGCAAGAAGGACACGTGACTTTTGTGTTGTAGTCGTTGCCATATGCTGAAATACGCGCTGCAATAATGAGCGCGTTTCTATCACCGACCAATAAGCTATCAGCGTTGATGCTTTTATCGGTAATAATGCTGCTAAGAACTCTGTCCAAAGCAACTCCCTTTCTAAGCAATGACCTAGAAGTCAGCATATCCTCTTCTTTTGCGGTCATTTGCTTAATTTCGATTGAGTCTCTGCCGTGCAGGGGATGCCCTACTGGGTAGAAGGCACCTCTTGAAGGTAGATCCACGATCTCCGTTGGAATGATGAACGAAAAGTCACCACTCTCTGTGTTTTGAGCTAATTGTTGTGGCTCGGCAGTGTCTGAAGTAAACTGCGAGCCCAACCTATCACTATTTCTTGACAATATACACCTCTTTTGAAATATTGTGTGAGACTATTATAGCATGTTTAAATGTTGTGTTGTACTATGATTGGAAAAATGTGCTTTGACCATCACCAGCGGTAGCGCGTGAAGGACCACCGGGGGTTTGAAGTCGTGCCCAGTCGTATCTGATCTCAAGGGTCATCTCAACCAAGTCATCATTTCCATAAGCCATGTCGCCATACTTCACGGTTGTAATGAAAGCGTTCCAAAGAGTCCACTTCTCAATCTCGTTACCGTCGCCATCAATTTGTGAGATGTAAACTGCACCGAGAGCGCCTGCTGATTTTGCCTTCGACATAGTACCGAGTGAGTTCGGGTTAGAAGGAGGGTTGTAGCCAGAAAGGTTAACAATGTCTGAAAGTGTAGCGGACATGTCGGGATCACGGGGATCAACAAGAGTCATACTAATCGGATCCCAAGTCACGGTACCGGGATAGTAGAACGTGTGGTTCAAGTATTGATGCTCCGATGTAGCAACAGAAAAGGACGGCTTGTTCACTGTCTTAGCATACCAGAGAAGAGAACCTCCTTGTGGCGCACTAATTCCTGTGAATTCTACCTTGAACCTAAACTGACGCTTAGGATCTTTGAGTTCGGTGTTTTCGGCAAAGTTGTCTGACCAGAATGGCATTTTAATTGGCTCCTATATTCAATTTTAAATAGTATTCAGATTATTTTTAGTCATCAAATGATGCGCCGGTAGAGGCAATCACGAAGTCGATCGCAATGTATTCGATCGCACGTGCTGGCTTCACCATGATTTTCGCATACATGATGTTTTGATCAATAAGATCGGGGGTTGTTGTTGACTCATCAAGAATCAACTTGTAGTCAGAGATACCGAAGTTACTCTTAACATTTGCAAGGAACGGTTCAACAAGACCGATGAAGCGGTTCCATGTAGTTTGGACATTCTGCTCAAAGAGAATTTGTGTAGAGATTCTGGAGATTTCCTTCTTGAGGTAGATAACCAGTCTTCTCACATTGATTCTATCAAGTGCAGATTGACCTTCTTGGAGGGTTTTCTGACCGAAGACCACAATTCCGGTTGATGGGAAAGAGGCGATCGGGTTGATGTTGGCTTCGTAAAGAAGATCTC
>Ga0255761_10005194_pt1 | contig 11402 bp, 8 predicted proteins | sample 071ome_29_FD_179961 | JGI IMG/M metagenome (GOLD analysis project Ga0255761, IMG submission 179961) | Coastal salt marsh microbial communities from the Groves Creek Marsh, Skidaway Island, Georgia - 071407BT metaG (version 2) | ecosystem: Environmental > Aquatic > Marine > Intertidal zone > Salt... | reverse complement strand
TAATTCTGGGTCGAGATGGCCTTCCTCTCCTGCGGTTGTGATGAGGCTGGAAGCCTGTGAAACCGCAGCCCCTTGAGATTTGAGAACGAGGATTTCAGTTTCAAGTTGATTTAATTTTGATTTGAATGTCTTCCGTAGTTCTTTATGCTCGTCACCTGTAAACCAAGCAATAATTGCATCGCCTATGGCAAATGCAATGGCGATGAGTGCAAGCAATGAAGGGTCCAAATCGAATGATATCGTCGTGCTTGTCATGAATATGACAAGTCCTGTTCCTGAGCCTATCGAAGCGACAATCGCACGATAGCGAAGAACATCGAGTGCTCCATTGAGAAGTTGATGTGAAATCCGATAACAATACACGGCGGGAATGAGGATGCATATAGATGCCACAATGTCATCTGTTTGGGCAGAGATATTCATCGTACCAACAACCGCGAGGACAGGAAATGCAAATGTTGTAGCAGAAGCAATTCGAGTTCTTGCCTTTGCATCATTGAGAACAGCATCTTGGAGAACCATGCCCCAAAGAATGAGCAGCACCGTTGACCCAAAGCCCGAAAGGATGCCGCCTTTCCCATCGAGCGTTGATTGCAACAACGGCCATAGAATCCAAATTGCACTGAACAGTAAGATAAGTGCAGAAAACAATGTGAGTTTCTCAATCCTTTGAACACGGGTGGCGTATTCTTGTTTGATTGCATCTTCGTACGAGCCCCAATCCATTTTCCCTGCCCCTACTTCAAGATACATCGAGCATACCGCATAACTCTTTGAGGTTTTTTCAACCATGTTCTCTTTGGCAAATGTTCAAAGGACTTATTGTCTCACTTGCGAAGTGAGGTATAACCATGCCTGGCTTAATCACGATGAATGACCTATCGAATGATGAGATTTTAGAAATTCTCGACACGGCAGAACGACTTCTCCCCGTTGCACGAGGGAATACATATTTGCCATTGCTGCAAGGAAAAATTTTGGGAAATTTGTTTTTTGAACCGAGCACAAGAACTCGAATGTCGTTTGAAACTGCAATGAAGCGACTTGGTGGCGATGTGGTGAATTTAGGTGATGTGAGCACCTCATCGGTGGTGAAGGGCGAAACATTGTTTGACACGATTCAAATGGTCGATGGATACACCGACATCATCGCTTTGCGTCACCCGCGACAGGGTGCTGCACAATATGCTCAAGATTCTGCTCAGTGCCCGGTCCTCAATGGTGGCGACGGAGCAGGCAATCACCCGACACAGACCATGCTTGACCTGTTCACCATCCGACAGGCCCACGGTACGCTTGAAAATTTGGATATCGTTCTGGCAGGAGATCTCCGATTTGGTCGAACAGTTCATTCCTTGAGCCACGCCCTCATTCGATTTGGTTGCAATTTAGTTCTTGCAAGTCCTTCGATTCTGCGAATGCCACGAGAGATTGTTGAAGATTTACAATCTCATGGTGCTACAATTGTTGAGACAGAGGACTTGATTGGAAGTCTCGACTCTGCGGATGTCGTCTACATGACTCGAATTCAAAAAGAGCGATTCAACGACGAAGATGAATATAAGAAAGTTGCGGGAGCGTACAAATTACACGCCGACCAGTTGTCAAATTGTCGTCCAAATATGATTGTCATGCACCCATTACCGAGGGTCGATGAAATTCATCCATCAGTTGACCACACTCGACATGCACGATATTTTGAACAAGCTTTCAATGGTGTTGTTGCACGAATGGCACTCCTTTGTCGATTGTTAAATGTCGATGTACCTTTACACATAGAAGGTGGTGAGTGAAATGAGCAATGAACAAAACATGAGAAGAGTAACGGCAATTCAAAACGGGACGGTTATTGACCACATCCCCGCAGGTAAAGCTCTTCGTGTGCTCGAAATGTTAAACGTGAATGATACAACTTCAGTGCCGGTTTCCATGGTCATGAATGTACCATCGAAGAAAATGGGTGCGAAAGACATCATTAAAGTAGAGGATAGAGAACTTACACAAGATGAACTCAACAGACTGGCCTTAGTTGCTCCAGATGCACATGTCGCTATCATTCGAGCATTCTCAGTTGCAGAAAAATTGACGATTGAACTCGACGATGAAATTACCAACGTCGTGCGTTGCACGTTCAGCAACTGTATCACCACCAACCCAAGAGAGCCTCTTCCTCATCGATTATTTGTGGCCCGTAGGGAGCCAATCGAATTGCGATGTCATTATTGTGGCAGACCACAAGAAGTGGAGAAACTCATTGAGAATCTTCTTTGAATTCGATACCGAGTAATGTTCTCATATCGCACGCTTTGCATTGATTTCCTGATGTGAGTTCGCCACATTGAACACAAGGGGCAGGGGGTGCGAGTTTTGTTGGGCTTCCTCCTAATGCAGTGATCTGGTCTCTCATCACTTTGATGTGATCTGCAGCACGCACGAGCCCGTGCCTTGTTCCAGCCACATCCTCTTCCATTCGAGCGACCAATTCTCGATGACGCCAGCGCAGCGCACCACGTGCATGTGGGCACTCTTCATGATGAATTGGTAAATTCCTGTGCAGAGCATAAAGGTGGATTTCTTGCTCTGGCACCCACCGGAGTGGGACGATTCTCGGAGCCATGCCATCGAGAGGTGTTGTGGTGTGTGGTGCGAGCCGAAGCGTTCGCTCAATGTCGCCATTTGTCAAATTCATGAGGACTGTTTGGGCCATATCGTCGAGGTTGTGGCCTAAAGCGACCACATCTGCACCAACTTTACTGGCGAGATAATTGATACCTTGTCGTCGAAAAACACCACAATAAGCACAAGGCATTCGGGGTGCATCGTTGTCATTTTCAATAACCATTGGTAATTTTTTCACAACATCATCCATGTCCATAAATTGAAGTTCTCTGTAGGATACTGTTACAAATTCAACATCTAATTTTTTGCATAACTCTTCGGCACAAATCAATGAGGGGGGTCGGTATCCTTCGATACCTTCATCCACGGTTCCAGCAATAATCTTGACATCTCGGCGTTGCCCCAAAATGTCGACCAAACTATCGAGGAGGACAGCCGAATCCTTTCCTCCTGAGATGGCGACAAAGATTGTTGTCATGACACCTTTTTCGATTTCAAATTGTTGACGCAACTCGCGGCTAATCTTTTTCCGTACAGATTTCGCTAAATGCTTGTTGCAAAGCACGCGGCCCGAGTATTCTTGAAGAATGACCGCAGGGTGTTCACAAGAATCACATGAAGGGATGTCGAACATGCCCTCTGGTGCATTCATAGTGTGTCCACAGAAGAACTACCTATGAAATGAGCGGTTTGTTTACGGAGTTTTTAAATCTTATTTTTCAATTGCAGATTTAAATTTCAAATTGAAAAATTTAGTCTCAATTAATCACTGAGAAATCACAAAAAAAATCGATAATGAAAGTGCGACACAGGAGCGTGGTTTTCAAAAATAGATGTTGTATTTTTCAGTTGGAAATTACCATTACATGCTGAAATCGGCAAAAAATCCATCTTGAGCGCAAAACTTCTTGAATAGTACAGCGGTGTGGTGGCATTTGAGCAGTGATGTTGAACCATCTCCTTTCCTCGTTTTTACAAGTAAAGGGGGTTGAGCATGCTTCAATTCTCAACGGTTCAGGAGAACTCATCGCCGGCGTTGGAAAAGAAGGTTTTATTCCCGATGTTCATGCTATCATTCACCACATATCCTTACAATTGCAAATTGCTCAAGCACTTGATGGACAAGATGTGAAAGAAATTTGGTATGAGGCCGAAAAAGGACAGTTTATCGAAATTCTGTCCTTCGATAGAATCATCGTCATACAAGGCAAAAAGCAGAATTTGCAACTCTGGCGAAATCATGTACAGACACACCGCAAGGGATTGCAAACCATAGAAGGAGTAGCGTGATAACCATGTTTGAATTACCGCCTGGAAAAATAATACAAGAACACATCGAGGTGACCGATGGTGCAATTCAACCATTCGATTTCGGCGTCATCACAACATGGGTCGGTCGAAGAAAGACCCCCAGTGGACATCGACTCGTCCGAGCGGGAAGGGTGGTCGGTTACATCGCAGAAGATGTCGATACAAAGCAAATTCTTGGAGGAACAAAAGCAAAAAAAACACTTGAGGCCATTGAGTCTGAGAATAAAACACGACACACCGCCGATGGATATTCTCAAAGAGGTCTAGGACAAGTTGCCGAACTATTCCCAGAGGCTTTCGAACATCAAGCCGATCGACAAGGTTTGCTTCCTCAGGTTTCTGGAACAGGACATCTTCTTTCAAAGAACGCATCAGCGATTCTATCGTCGTTGGATTCGATGCCTTCGGTTCGTGGTGCAGTTGTTGCAGAAAATGGTGTAGTTATCGATGCAACTGGTGAATTGCCAGATTCTGCGGACAATGTGGCCATTCTGCTTGCAAACATGCTTGCTGACCAAAATAAATCGCTACAATCAGGTTTCATTGCACCTGCATACGTGTCACTTCGAGGCGAGCACGATGCCCTTATGATTGTTGAAAATGGCCAATTACTTCTTGGCGTTTGGACAGAGGCAACCGCCGATCACGCATCTATTCTCAGTCGAACAAACGCAAGCCTTGAAGGGGATGTGACCGGTATAATGTTTTCAAAAGAGGTACCTGAGGGCTTCGTCATTCGTGAGGGCAAGGGTGGAACTGATGCCATCATTTCCATGCTAACATCGGCTGTCGAAGAACAGGTTACAGGCCACATCACCGCAGGAGTTTCGTCGAAATCCATTTCATTACTTCTTTCAAAAGGTTTGCCAGTAGGGATGTTCAATGCAGACGGAGGGGAATTTTCTGACGTTCTGATGGATTTTACAGATGCTAAAAAGATCATGAAACTTCACAGACTTCCTGCAGGTACTTTGTTATCTGAAAATAGCGGCAATGTTGACCAATTTTCCTTGGATGCTCTCTTTACCGTATTACCAACTATTCGGACAACATCTGAGGCACGACAAGAAACACTGACAACCAAACTCAAAACCTTGTTTGGTTTTGAACACTCTTTAGCAAATTTACGAAAAAGCAGAAAAGAAATCGAAATTGAAGGACCCAAAATCGAATCGCCAACGAAGAGCGAAATGATTGGCGAGGAAAAAATCGCCGCTGTTGATCTTGGCCTGCAAAGGAGACTTGAGCAATCCGAGGCGAAAGTTAGTGAATTAATGCATGATAAATCACAATTGGAAGCACAATTGTCATCGAGTAGAAAACAAAAAGAGGCCGCTGAAATTCGAGCACGCCAATTAGAAGAATCAAAACTTAACCATCAAAGTTCAAGAGAATTAGCCAATGAAGACCTCAATGGAATGCAATTGAGATTGTCAACTGCACAAGCTGCTCAAGAGGAAGCAGAAAATTTAGCTGATAAATTGATGAAGAGGGTCAATGAACTGGAACATCAAGTGTCCTCGAGAGCAGAAGAACTAGCAAAAGCACTCGGGGAAGCATCATCTGCAGCAGCACTCCAAAATGAGATTGAATCGATGGCATTACGAGAAGCCAATTTACAATCTGAAGTCACAAGCAACAGTGAGCGCCTCCTTCTTCTTCGTCAACAAATTGAAGACGAAGAACGACGACTTAGGATTTTGAATGAACAGGTTTCGAATGTACGAGACAGACACGTCAATGCACAAGCGGAAACGATGGTCCTCGAAGAGAAAATCCAAGCGCAAAAAGCAGAATTGGACGGGATGCATTTAGAAACCAAACAAGCAAGAGAGCGAACCCTCGATGAACATCGGCGTTTGTCTCAAGACGAGGCCCGTAGAAACAACGTTGAAGCAGAATTGAAGGAATTAATGAATGAGCGTCGAACAATTCTTCGAGAACTCGGCGATATTGGAGCCCGTCGAGGGCATGCAGAAGCAGAACTTGCTTCACTCATAGACCAAGCAACCCAATTATCACAGGCTCACGAAGAGGCACTTGAAGATATCAAGGAAGCAGAGAGGCTTCGAGCTCGCCTTTCTGAAGAACCACTCGCACAAGTTCTGCTCGACGACGATACGACATTCAAAGGCCTTGGCCCGATACTTGAACGTCTGGAACATTCGAGAACATTGGGGTATTCGGTGGTGTTACTTGACAGAGCCGTTGAGCGTGCCCTTCAAGTCATTCAAAGTACAGTTGACCATGTAGCAGCAACGCCACGCCATTTGCTCTCATCAGAGGTCATGACGATGCTGGAGCGACAAGTTCCGGATACTGCTGGAGCCGTTCGTGGTTTGGCAAGATGGTCAGTCCAACAACGACTTGAAGTTCAACTTGGAGAGACGGTAACACATCTTATTTTGGACCTGGAGCATTTGCTGGAAGATTACGACCGCTCAATTACCATGTTACGACGTATTCGAAATGTTCTCGAACAACTTGCTCGATTAGGTGCACCCCAACAAGATGTCGATGCACTTCTCGCCAATTGTCAACGCCCTGAGTCGCTTCCAATGCTCGCTCAAGGAACTCGAAAACTCATTCAGGTTGCTCTTGATGACATCTATATTGAAGCTGACCAACGAGACGCTGGAGAGTCCATTATGCTCGAAGATACAGCACAAGTCCTCGAAGAACTGATCACACAACTCGATGCCTCCGGATTGACAGACGGCGTTCCTCGAGGTATGCTTTGGGAATTCCAGAGAGATGGCTTCCTGCCATTCGAACGAAATGCGATTCCTGTTCAGCAGCGAATTCCGGTCGATGAATCATCCCTCGAGGGCATGGAGTCGAACCTCGTTCAATCGGAACATCTCGACCTTCAATCTGAAGATAAAGATGAACTCGATGACGAGGGATGGGCCAATCTTGAAGCTCCTGAAGAACATGAGGAAAGCCAGGCTTTTGACCACGCACCACCTCTATTGCATCAAACGGATGCAGATTTCCATGACGAACGAGCAGCACTTGAAGAGGAATTAGCACGGCTTGACTCAAATTGGAAACATTACAGAATTGCAAATAGTGCAGATGAAAAACAGAAAAGAGAATCGAAAGCATTGGACGACTTAGAATCCAAACTTGCAGATGTTGAATTCTGAGGGCAAAACATGTCTGACCAAGACATCACCTTGTTGAATCGAGAGGAAGAGAGGGGTGCATTGTATCCACTTTGGATTGAACGCATGCTCATGGTTATTTTTCTCGTGACGTTGATTTTCATTCCATCTCAAATTCTCGAACGAGTCGATGGTGGATTCGGTGTTATAACGGCCTGGTGCTTGTACCCAATTGTTGCGGTGAGTGTGATTGAACTCATTGGTCGATTCATTCAGTCCCGTTAAAGTTGGACGATGTCTTTCTTTTCAACTGTGCCTTGTGTTGAGGGTGTTGATGAAGGACTTCGCCAATTCTGAAGTAATGCTGAAATTCGTTGCCATGGAATGAGAAATCGGAGTACTGACATCAGGCTGAGGAACAAAAGTGCAGAAATGACAAGCCCATATGTGAGTGATAATTCAATCGATTCGGACACTTGACCTGCCCATTGGCTACCTGTTGTGTTTTCAACAAATTGGAGAAGAACCTTGTGAAAGCCGAGAGCGATCATCGTTGCCAATCCTGTTAGGCTAAGGTAGCCGAATGTATGGCGAAGATGTGTGTTGAGGACATTATCCATTTGCCGAACATATTCAGGGTCGCGCTTGCAGGATTCTGGTAATCGGTATGCATATTCTAAATTCTTGATGACACCGTATGCTGCTTCTTGGAATACCATGATGAGAACGGCGATGAGAATAAGGTTGAACTGTTGTGTGGTCACAAGGTCGAGGCCAAAGAGACCAATCGTTGGATTGGAGATTTGTCCATCCAATGCAGTTAGTGTACCTCCATATGTACCGAGTTGGCTCTTGATGAGAGGGAATGTGAGAATAGCGTGAATTGCGAGGAATACGAGGGTAATACCAATCGAGAATGCAATCGACCGACGATGAAGGGACCAAATGCCTCTTGTTCCAAGAATTATTGGACTTAGATAAATGAACAGAATCATAATTGACATCACCATCAACAACGGCCACTCAAGTGTTTGTAATTCACTATCACTTGGTAACCTCAGGTTAAATTCAAACAACATACCAGCGAGCCATGAGAGCAAGAGTTGACCGATCATAACAATCATGAGACCTAGATAAAATCCGAATTTGATACGTTGCTGAATCTTAGGCGTTTGGAAAGCGAGCAAAGCCATGAGGCCTCCTAAGCCAAGACCGAGAATCAAAGGAACTGTGAATCTTGAAAGGCCATCCCTTCCTTCACCGGTTAGCCAATCACCGAGAGGTAATTGATTTCCAATGAGAAGTTCAATCGTATCAAATAAAATCGTATGGTCAATTGAACCGACGACATACGTTGAAACAACTTCGAGGTACATCGTGATGAGTGCGATTGTCGCAACAATTTGCAGAGTGAGGACCTGCCACTGTTTTCTGAGTTGGGCGATATGCAATGTCCTTGGCTTACGGTCATCGCCGAGCAGGACATCGCTTTGTAATTCGACTTCACCTGCCATCTTAGTACCCCCTGACCTGCATCAAAGCTTGTGATAAGTCCATGTCTGGCATCCAATCGATGACCTGTGCACCGAATCCAGCGAGTGTTGTCAGACGATTTTGTCGTTCAATCTTGAGCACCTCATAGGACATACGTGGAATTCGACTTACTAATCGTTCGAAATCGATGCTTGCAGGTGATAAAACGGTGACTTCATGGCCACGGCCCACAAGATCACGGACAGCAGCAGGCACCGTGCCATCGCCTTCGCAGGATGAAATAATGAATACAGGGCTACCACGACTAAATCTTCCACTGATTGAGTTTGTTACCGCTTGGAGTGGCATTTCCCCTCGTGCTTGGACACCCGCTAATGAACTAAGGATCTTGAAATACTGCTTATCTCCGGTATCTGGAGGTAAGTATGATAATTTTTCATCATAAATTGCAAGTGCGACAGAATCTCTTCTCTTGAGGAAAAATGATGCCAAACTTGCAGCAGATAATGTACCCATTTCGAGTGGATTCTTGAGCACTGTACCAATTCGTGCGAGGTCTCTTGAGTCGAGAATGATGTAAAGGTCTGTCACAGCATCTCGACATTTTTCGTTGACCATGAGCTCGCCAGTTCGAGCAAAAGCCTTCCAATTGATGTTCTTGAAAGGGTCACCGGGAACATACTCTCGTAGAGAATAAAATTCAGAACCTTGACCTGGGGTACGAAGAGTCGTTGCACCTGTGTACATCTTGGGTGTTCTACTTCGTAGGAACGCCTCTTCGACATCTTTGATTTGTGGGAAGATGACGATATCACTATGATGATCTACATACATCTCCTCAACGCCGAGGTTGAATGTGTTCTGTATGCGAAGAGAAACTGGGCCAATTGAATAATGACCTCTGAGTGGGCATCGCAAGACATAACGAATTCGTGCGCTTTCACCCGGTTTGAGATTCAAACTCATTTGATTCAATCCGCTTCTCAATTTCATTTCATGAGGGATGTTGTCGTACACCTCCATGATTTGTGTCTTTCGATGACTTCGGTTTGTAATGAGCAGTTCAACATACAAATCGTCTCCTTTGTAGAGGTTATCAGCCGACAGTGTTCGTTGAATTTCAACATCGCCATGGCCACCTATCCACGAATTTACTGTGATAAATGCCACGAGTGCTAACCCGAGAATCATCATTTGTTGGTTCGAAATCATCATACCGATGAGGACCAAAGCGATACCTCCAGTGAAGGTGAATGCTGCTTTTCGTGTCCACATACCAATCCCTCACTGACGCCCCCAAGCTTTGATGCGTTTGACCAGCGCTACCGACTGTTCCAAAGTATACTTTTGCGAAGTATCAATTGCGAACTTCGATAGGACTGGATCATTGATGAGTTGAATGAGTTCATTGGCTTGCATCGAATTAAATTCCTCTTGACTCAAACCGTTTTGATTTCTTACCTTCGATAAGAATACTTGACGTATTTTGTTGACTTTCGAATAATATTCGTACCGATTCGCATCACCAAAGCCGTAGTAGATAATGCTGAACACATGTCTCCAACTTTCAGGGTCCCGTTTCTTGATGAGGACCGCTTCAAAGGTCATGAACAGTATAACGAACAACACCAACATAGCCAAACCCTCACCTGTGAAGTACACCAAAAGAAAGTACACCGTGTTATATGAATCAGCGAGCATTGCGTTTTGTGGATGTCTTGATTCATCGAAAATGACCATCGCATTCTCCGATGCTTGACCTTCCTCACCGGGGACTGAACTCATCAAAGCCTCTGCTACGAAGTCGAGGGCCCACTTTCGATTATCGTTCGCTGGCACGAGAATGTCGGTTTTCTTGTTGTACTTTCCATCGTTGAAGCCTTCATAGTCGTAAATGGCGTTAATGAGGGCGGAACCGTCTGCGATGAAGACAACCCGCCCCCCATCTTTTGGATTGCAACTTGCACGCTCACAGACTTCGATGCTCAGGTTGAACTGACCCCATCGGTCAGGTGTTTCGGGTGTGATTTCATTGCTCACCCAAATCTCACCATCGCCGTTTACATCGACTGTTGCTTCGTTGCTCGTAAGTGCTCGAATCGCAATTTCTGGGAGTGGGGTTTGTTGGCCTGGAATGACTTCCAACGCCGTGATGTTGTTCAACAGCAACTGATAGGAACCGTTGTAGTTGATGACGCCGTTATTCCAGTGTTGTCGACACAATCCCGCATCTTCAGCAGTTGCAGCCGTTTCGCCGCTGAGCAAAGAGCAGGGATGTTGGCCTGGAGCATTCGCTTCAGCCCATCGCTCATGAGTTCCAATAGTGGCGACATCGAGTTCTGTTCCATTCATACCGCAAGGATTGGATTGAACGCACATCCAGATGTAGTTATAATCGAGGGATGGAACATAATTTGTGTCGAAGACTTGCTCACCAGTGAACCTTACACCAAAGGCTTCAGCGATTGTATTTGCGTATCCATAATCTTCGAGAATGAGAGCAGTACCACCGGCCTCAACAAATTCAACCACGGCGTCTACTTCGGAAGGGGAGAAACCAGAATCAGATGCAATCGTGATGAAGCCTTCCTCATCAAATTGTGGCAAGGTGAGTGTATCACGTTCAACTCCGGCGAGAATATAGGTCGTGTTTCTCGGGTCTTCAATGTCGGCAAGAAGCAGTGGGCTGGAGACGAGTGACCTCGTTTCGATACCCATGTCGTTCAAATCATGCCGAAAAGCAGACATGTCGTTCCAATCATTATCATATGCTGAGAGTTGATTCGAGGAACTTAGATTGACAAAACTCGAGAGCACGGAGAACAGCAAAACAAGCATCACAAGCCAAAAAGAAGATTGGAGAACAATGCG
>Ga0255761_10005193_pt1 | contig 11405 bp, 6 predicted proteins | sample 071ome_29_FD_179961 | JGI IMG/M metagenome (GOLD analysis project Ga0255761, IMG submission 179961) | Coastal salt marsh microbial communities from the Groves Creek Marsh, Skidaway Island, Georgia - 071407BT metaG (version 2) | ecosystem: Environmental > Aquatic > Marine > Intertidal zone > Salt... | reverse complement strand
ATGGCGATGTATGAATCGGAGGAGGATGAGTATTTCGACGGGCCGGCGTTTCTTTTTCGAGCGCGCTCGGAAACGAGGGATCAAGAAAACTCTGAGGAAGAAAACGAAGATCGGTACGACGAGAGAAGAGAAAATTATCACACTCAAAGAATACAACACGAGGAAGAGCCGCATTTTGCGTACAAAGATGTCGCCGAACGTTTAGCTTTGGAGTGTTTTCGTCGACGAGCAGATTTGCAACCAGAGATTTATAGAAACCGCCAACTTCCCACGTCCTCCGCAGGGGCGGGCGGCGCAGAGAGAACGCCAATGAATGCACGAACAGATTCTGAGAATAACGTCAACATGCAGAATGCACCGAACACGGTGGAACATATGGTGAATGAACCGAACGAAGCGGTTAACTGCGACGCGACCGTGGCGGCATCGTGCTTGGCCTTCTTCCCGGCGGTTGGTACGCCCGGTATCGTGGCGACGAGACAGAGAGACGCGATATGCGCGACGCCGCCGGAACCGACCGAAGCCTTTTCGCGAGCGAATTTATGGAAAATCGAAGTTGGTATGGTGAAACGCTTGGAAGGGTTCGAAGCTCTCAATGGCGGAGTCGCTCACAGAGGTGGTTTGAGCGCGGCTTCTTCTCAACAACAACAAGAACGAAAGAAGACGACCGCAGGGAACAAAAAATCGAAACTTGGAGACAAGCACCAACAGCAACAAAATAAACCGGCGGCAAAGATGAAGAAGACAAGCAGTGATAATTCCATGAAATCGCGAAGCGCGAGTGGAGAAGAGACGTGTTATCATCGACTCCCTCGATGGGTTTTGGATCAATACATGGAGTCTCACAACGTCGTCACCAACCAGTGATACGAAAATGTCTTGGAAAAAGAAATATTACATCTCTATACATTTAAAAATATAATAATAAAAAGAATACTTTCGATGAGAGCGACGATGAGAGGTATTCGATAGGTAGGCTGCGGGAGGCTGCCTCCTTCTAAACTCTCTCGTCTGCATGCATCATTGAATTTTTGAGTTGAAAACGTGTTGATTTTGATTGTGTGTGTTTGACAAAAAACATATACATCTTGTAATAATAATATTAAAAAAAGAATTTTACTTCGATATCAGTAAATATAATAATAATAATAATGACACGAGCACGCCCTTTAACGAAGTGGCGTGATCTCACACCTCGCACTCACATATTCCTTCCCACTCGCTCTGCTTCATCGTCGTCGTCGTCGTTTATTGTTGACTCGCGGCGAGCGCTTGTTCAAAGTCGGCGATGATATCGTCGATGTGTTCAATACCGACAGATACGCGAATCATCTCGTCGTTTACGCCACTCGCGGTTCTCTCTTCCGGAGATAACTGCTCGTGCGTGGTAGAAGCTGGATGAATGACCAAAGTCTTCGCGTCCCCGACGTTGGCCAACATACTCGCCAATTTGAACGCGTCGATGCACTTGGTCCCGGCTTCCAAACCACCCTTCACGCCAAAGCACAACACGGCGCCGTAGCAACCCTTACGGAAGTACTGCTCCGCAGTTTTGTGCGATTGATGCGATTTCAACGATGGGTGCGACACCCACGCAACGCTCTTGTGTCCTTCCAAATACTTGGCCAATTTGACGGTATTTTCGCAGTGTCGTTCCATTCTCAAGCCCAACGTCTCGACGCCTTGAAGCAACTGAAACGCCGCCATCGGATTCAAAGCCATACCCAAATCTCTCAAACCTTCAAATCTGGCTTTGATGATAAACGCCACGTTGGCACCTAACACGCCGTCTGGGCCAAACGTATCCCAAAACTTCAAGCCATGGTACGCCGGAGACGGATCGCAAATCTTGCCGTGCTTGCCGTTGTTCCAGTTCATGCTTCCGCCGTCGACGATGATCCCCCCGATGGTCGTACCGTGACCACCGATCCATTTCGTGGCAGATTCGACGACAATATCCGCGCCCAACTTCAACGGTTGGCAAACGTAGCCACCACCACCGAAGGTGTTATCGCAAATCAACGGAATCCCGTGTTTTTCGGCGACGGCTTTCATGCCTTTAAAATCCGGAACCAAAAACGACGGGTTCCCGAGAGTCTCGATGTACAAAGCCTTCGTGTTAGCATCGATCAACTTTTCAAAGCTCGCCGGGTCTTCTTGACTGGCGAATTTCACGTTAATCCCTAAACTTGGGAACATCGTCTTGAACTGATTGTACGTCCCGCCGTACAAGTTTGCGCTCGACACGATGTTATCGCCGGCGTTGCAAATAGTCGAGACGGCCAAAAACTGCGCCGACTGTCCACTGGACACCGACAACGCGGCCACCCCGCCTTCCAAAGCGGCTATTCTCTTCTCAAAAACATCGTTCGTAGGGTTCATGATTCTCGAGTAAATGTTCCCGAACGCTCGAGCGCCGAATAAATCCGCGCCGTGTTTCGCGTCGTTAAACACGTAAGACGTCGTGGCATAAATCGGCACCGCTCGGGCATTCGTCGCCGGGTCCGGCACTTGGCCGGCGTGGACTTGCATGGTTTCAAATTTCGGTTCGTCGGACATCGTTGGTACGTATCTCTTTTTTTAAAGGTTTGTTTGTGCAAAAGGCGTTTATGTAAGCGCGTCTGATCAAAGAAGAGAAAGGAAAGGATTGTTAGTTACAAATCGGAGAGAATTGGCGGCAAAAAAGTGATCGAGGAATGCAAAATTGTTCCAAAATCTCTCTCTCTCGTCAAAGAGAAGAAGAATACGCGCGGGAAGAAGAGAAAGAAGGTTCGAAAATACAAAAGCAAAGCAGAACAGAATTTCTCTGCGCGCGCGCGAGAAGACCGCGCGAGAGCACGCGCGTCGCGAGACGAAAGAGAGAGTTTGTTTACCTGTTTAAAGTGTGTGTGAAAAGTAAGGATTTTTCCCCCAGATCAATTAAAAAAGTGCCCAAAAATATCTTCTGTGATGGTTTTTGTGTTACTTTTGATTTTACAAAATATTACGACGCTATATAAAAATCACGTGTTCTTGACGTTCAACGAATCGCTTTTACCGCCGCTCCCGCCGACGGAAGAAGAAGATGCGCCTACGCCGCCGCCGGTGTTCCCTCCTCCCGCGATGATGATTCCGCTCAGCGGTTCTCCACCGATGGCGGAAACGCCGCCGCTCGCGGAGGCGGAGGAGGAGGAATAAAAGAACATCTCCCGCTCTTCCTTGGCCGAGGCGGCGTTGACGGCGTTGAATTTGTGGAACGCAAATAAGACGAGGAGCGAGGCGAAGGAGCTGACGAAGAAGATCAAATCGTACCAGGATTGGTAGAAGGTCTTTTCTGGTTTGCTTTGCGCGCTCGCGTCTTCTCCGTCTCCTTCTTCCATGCCGAAGAAGGTGTCGCTCAAATCGTGCATGTCGCCGCCGAATAAGGAGAAGGTTTTACCGTCGCGGTATTGGCTCGGGAGCTGTTCGCGGACGAGCAGGACGGAGGAGAGGAAGTATAAACCCACAATTTCCGTGCAGAAGAGGACGAGTGAGGTGGTGGTTTCGGAAACGTTGGAGCCGCCTGAGACGGAGGAGGCGATGGTGCCCAAAGCGTCAAACGCGCGAGAGAGGAAGTATAAGAAATTCCTGGTGGACGAGCCGACGAGAAACGCGATGAACGCGAGGGAGAGGTATTGCGAAAGCTGTTCCGCGGTGACGTTGACGGAGTGGGAGAGGAGGAGGAGTTGCAGCGTTTTCGTGACGACATCGACGTTTTTTGCTTTTCCCAAAACGATTTGGCCAAACACCGAGAGGAGTTTGACCGCGCAACACACGGACATCAAGACGCCGCTGGTGTTTTTCGCGCGACCGAAGGTGGTTCTGGATTCAACCGCCCGTTTTTTCAACGCGCGACGTTCTTTCAATTCCAGAAACAGAGATCTCACGACGCGATCTAAAGCGACGACTTCAAATTTCGCGTTTTGCAATTTTTGTTCGCTCGTCATCGCGCCGCCGTTTCTACCGGAAAAGACGAATTGCATCGCCGAAGAAGCGAGCTTGCTCAGCAAAGATGGCGCCCCTTTGTCTCTGCTAGAAGCTAGCAACTGCGACGCGTTCGTCTCGCGCGCGCTGGAAGTCACGACGTCTTTCAAAAAGTTATTCGCCGCCAACCTGCTGTTGTTGTTGTTGTTGTTGTCGTTGTTATTGTTGTTCTTCGCATTGTTTCTGTTCACCGCGTCGTTCTCGTACGGATTGTTGCTGATACTACCAGTGTTCCTCTTATCGCTAGCCTCGTCTTCCTCGAGCGGAATGTTGAAATACATGCTCGCTCGCGTTCTTTGTTGCCTTCGTTCGTTCGCTGATCTCGGAAACAACTCTCTCTCTAATAATACCAACCGTTTCTTCCTCTCCACGGCTGTTTCCAACGCTTTCACCAATCGCTCCTCGTCTCGTTCAATTTCCGCATCGCTCACCGGTCTCGCGAACAACGACATGGTCGTGTACGGATAATGTATGGCCCCGAAACCGGACAAGACGCCTAACACGATCACCCCGACGACACCGGCTCGAGCGATGAGTCGCGACACCGTGAAAATGTTGGTACCGTTCGCGCCTTCGCCTCCATTACCGTTACTATTACTATTACTACTACCACTACCACCGCTAACTTTACTAAATATGCTCCCTTTACTATAAATAGGATCCCCATCTAACGCTCCAAACTCTAAAAAGAACACCAAGGAAACCATGTGCGCGCACACGCTCGCGAGTATGACTTTCCTCCTCCGCTTACTCTTCGCCCGCCGTATCGCCGCTTGATTCAACTGCATCATCCGACCGCTACCACCGACGAGATTCTCCAACCCGTACCCCCTCACGGGAACAATCATCGAAAAGAGCTTGTAAAAATGGAAAAACGGCACGACGACGATGACCATAGATATCGTCATCCATATCGAAAATAAGCTCGCCACGGTTAAAAACGTCTCCGTGAACGTGTCCGACACCTCCCCGAGGACGAGCAAAACCATCGAAAACGAAGACGCAAACGTCAGAGAAAAGAGAAACGCGACGAACGCGGGGACTTTATCCGACGCGTCTCGGCACAGGACTCTTCTCAGAAACTGTTGTTTTTGTTGTTGTCGCGTGCGTTTTTACGAGGACAGAGAGAGAGAGAGAGAGAGAGGTGAGTTTCAAACGGTTCGTGCGTCAAACAACACGCAAAAAAAGAAAGAACGAAAATTGAAAACAAAAACGCACCGCGTCGGCGGCACCGTACAGGCCGAAAAATACCACAGTCGCGAGGACGGTTTCTAAGAGCACTCTGAGCAACATCTTTCTCTCCGTCTCTCTTCGCTGTTTTTCTTCCTCGCGAGAGAAGAGAGATGAGAGAGAGAGCGCAGGAAAAACGAGTCCAGAAAAGTATCCAAAAGTCGAGCAAAAGAGCGAGAGAGAAAAACAAAGTAAAAAAAATGTTGTTTAGGGTTTACAAAAACGACCAAAAACCCTAAACGTAAAAAGAAGGCAACTTTTCCTTTTCGAGCCGCCAATCGAATCGCCGGTCTCACTTTTTTTTTTGGAAAAAAGAGAAGAAAAACAAGCACAAAAAGAACAACACATGTCCACCGAACAACCGCAATCCAACCGCCTCTTCGTCGGAAACATCCCGTGGTCGACCACGGTCGAAGAGTTGCAGGGTTTATTCACCGATGCGGAAAACATCGAGATCCCCACCGTGCGTCTTTTTTTTTAATTATTATTATTTTTCCTTTCTCTCGATCATTTTTGTTTTCCCGGACTTTTTTTTCTCCCGAAGACAGCGCCCGCCCCCCCACGCGCTTCGTCGTTCTTCTTCTTCTTCTTCTCTCTCTCGAGCGACGAAAGCCGCGCGAATATTCTTCGCGAGAAAAGAAGACGAAGAGAGAGAGAAGAAGAGGAGCGAAAAACTTCTCTCTTCTCTCTCTCTCTCTCTCGAAGAGAATCGGGCACTCTTTTTTGGGTCCTTTTTTCCCTCTCGCGTACTTGTTCTCTGATTTTTTTTTTCTCTCTCTCTCTCTTTTTGGCCGTGGGATGAAAAAAAAATAAAACACAGGGCCGCCAAAACCGCTCCAGAGGCTACGCGCTCGTGACGTTCGCGGACGAGTCCGCGGCGCAAGCGGCGATGCAATCGATGAACGGCCACGCGTTGGGCGACCGTAACATTTCGGTTCGCGAAGATAGCGCGCCGACGAAGAAGCCGAAGTCGTCCTCGAGAGGCGCGTCGGTACAAAGACCGACCAACTTGCCGGAAGCCGAGGAAGGGTGCAGATGCTACGTCGGTAACTTGGCGTGGGAGACGGACGAGCAAGTGTTGATGGAACACTGCCAAACGATTGGCCATCCGGTGTTGAGATGCGAAGTTGCCAGACAATCCGGCGGGAGATCCAAGGGTTGGGCGTTGATTGATTTCGGGAGCAAAGAAGCCGCCGAGGCGGGTGTCAAAGCGTTGCACGACACCGAGTGCAGAGCGAGATCGATCATCGTGCGCGCGGAAAGACCGGGCGGAGCGGCGGCGACGAAGCCACCGAGAGAAATCCGACCGGAAAACAGTTCTGGTTTGCAAATTGTGGTGAGAAACTTGCCGTGGTCGACGACCTCGGATGATTTGAGACAAGTGTTCCAACAAGTCGGCACCGTCGTGGACGCCAAGTCCACTTGCCACGAGGACACCGGCCGATCCAAGGGTTGGGGTACGGTCTTGTTTGAAACGCAAGAGCAAGCGCAAGCCGCGATTGCTGGCTTCAACGGCGTTGAGTTGGAAGGCAGACCGATGCAAATCAAGATCGATCGCTTTGAATAAGTACTTTTTTAGTGTGAAGAGCTGGTCACTTTTTTTGGAACCACCACCTTAATAATATTATCTTCAATAATAATCACGAAGAACATAACATCAACAACAACATGAAAAGAGAACACAAACACGAGAGAAATGCGAGAGAGAGAGAGAGAGAGAGAGAGAGAGAGAGAGAGAGAGAGAAACAACAGAGAATGAGAAAGAATATTTTAGCACGCTGGCGGAAGAGAAGAGAGGGAGGAGATGAACGTTTAATTTTTACAAATGGAGAATCAAGTCACAAACATCGACGAAGACATGCGTGTGTTTTTTAAAGTTTGAAGAGGAAAAAGATATATAGAAGAAGAAGAGAAAGAGAGAGCAGAATATAAGAAGAAAGAAAAAGAAAGAAAAAAACATACGACGAGAGAGAGATACCATGGGAGAATGGCTTACCCGTTTGTCGCGTTCATGAGAAAAATAGAAAACACCACATCATTTATTTTTTGTAGAACATGAGACGGCGAGTGAACGAAAACAAGTGTAAGAGAAGTTTTCACATCTATTAGGTATTTGATACCGATTTTAATGCAATTACCAAACGAATTTAACGCTCTAAATAATGTTATAAATACCCTTCTTTACTACTGCGGTAGTTTTTTGTGTTCTACTTCAATTCTCCCGATTCGCTGCTTTCATTTTCAGGGCTCTCATGCGCACGGCGTTGTTTCGATCTTTTCTCCGCCATCCTGATATCTCTGTCCCCATCTCTCGAGCGCTTTCTACTGCTATCATCTCTACTGCTATAACCACGACCACTGCTGCCGCTTTGTTTCTTGGCTAACTTTCTCAAACGGTCCTTCTTCACGTCCTCGAATATCTCCTCGAGCTTTTCATCGCTCACGTTGAACTCTTTCGAACATTTCGTCCACCACGCGGAGGATTGAAACGCTTTCTTCGTTTCCGAATACGTTTTATCGTTCAATACTTCGTCGAAGAGTTTCATCTCGTCGTATAAGTAATCCTCGAAATCATCCAACGCATCCCGTAACTTTCGTTTCTTGCGTCGGTGAATCCTCTCGATGGTATCCGCAACTGCTTCGCAAACAAAAACGGATTGCTTGCTTGGCAATAAAGCTGCCTTGTTCGATTCCACGTACTCTTCTAAATATTTGACGATATCGTCGAACGGCGGTAATTTGTTCCCACTGCTCGCCGTCGCCATCGCGCTTTCGTCGAGTAAGTCGACGATGCTCTCGTTTTGAAAGCCGGGAAACGGGCTCTTCGACGCGTTCTCTTTAATAAAAGCCTCCAATCGCTTCGCATCTTCCATCACCACCTCTTCTAATTTCATTACCTCGTCGTCAAACAACTCTCTCGGCGTGCTCCCGCTCACGTTTCCATTACACATGCCAAACGAGGCTGTCGATTCGAGCTTCTCGGTTTTAAACTTTTTCCAAAGAGTCCTCGGCGTTAAGATTTTATTCTCCACCAACTCTTTCAACGTCTCGCAAAAGCGTTCTCGATTCTTCCGCTCCTCTCGGAACCGAACGGCGTTTTCGCGGTTCATTGTTTCGATTTCGTTTTGATCGAAAGATCGAAAGAGTTCAGAGAACACAGTCAGTTGGTCTTGCCGATCGCAATGTACGGCTCTCGTATCGTTCTGAATCGCCGGATTATTCATCACATCCCGTCGCCACTGCCAATTGAAATTGCATCCTTTCTCCAACAGCAAGCCTTTGAACAACTCTCTGCTTTGCTCCTTCTTCGCGAACTTTTCATTTCTTTCTATGACGTGTAATCCAGAGCAAAATTCACGAAACAAATGTTCGCGTTCTTTCAACGATTCGATGTTCGTAAACCACGTTTGGGACATTAAATTCCGCTCCAACGGCGAGTCTCGAATAATTCTTGATTTCGACGTGATGTCGTACTTTACTCGGCAATCTTGCAAACCGTTTCTAAACGCCACGCGCTTTCGTTTCTCGACTTCTTTCATTTCTTCTTTCTCTGCTTTTAATTTCCTCGATCGAAATCCATTGAACAAGTTTCTCTTTTCGCCGTTTTTCTTGAGTGCGTTGAAACGCGCGTCGCTGGCGGCCAACTGCGCAAACTGCTCGAACGTACCCGATGTCGGCATGTTAATATCATCTAAAAGTTTATTGAACGCCGCTTTCCTCTCCTCGTCGTTTGCAAATGTCAACGCCGTCTCTGAATTCGTCTGCAAAGGGACGTACGATTGGTTATGCGTCTGTTGTTGTTGCCGAATCGGAGGAAGACCAGTCGACGACGACGGTACCGGTACTTTCATCTCCTCTCTGTTCGCACCGGCACCTCCACCCTCTCTTCTCGTCTTCTCTTCGCACAATCGCTCCCATTTCTCCTCCGTCCTCGTCAACTCCTCCGGCTTCTCCCACTGCGTCTTCTTCGTCTCTCGATTGTAATAATAATACTTCTCCGACGTCTTATCGTACGTCGCTTTCCACGAGCAGTTATCGAACACGAAATTCTCTCTCGCCGTGTACAACTCCCTCGGTTTCTCGTACGTCGACTTCTTCGTCACTTGATTGTAGTAATATTTCCTCCCGTCCGGCGCGTCGTGTTCCGTCCACGTCGGCCCTCCTCCGGCGGTTGGTGGAGGAGGAATACCCGTAGCAGCAGCAGCACCAGCAGGTGCTGCCGCCGCTGCCGCCATCATCGGTCCACCGCGCATCATCGGCATCATCCCAACTGGTGGTTGCATCATCATCGGCATCATCTGACCAGCAACTGGTGGTGGTTGCATCATCATCGGATTCATCATCATCATCCCCACGCCGGCGTTCGGAGGCGGAGCTCCACCCATCATCATCGGCATCATCATCCCACTCATCATCATCACGTTATTACTATTATTATTCGGGGGAGGAAGATTGGAACGCATCGGCACTCCCGACGCGATGTTGTTGCTGTTGTTGTTGTTGTTGTTGTTGGTGCCGTCGCCCGAGGGTGGTGGTTCTTCCGGTTTCTCCGACATGTGCGTATCAAAAAGCTCCTCTCTCTCGTCCTCTTCGTTTCTCGGGAAATGGAGAATTTGTTTTTTTCCAATTTTCGACCAAAGAGAGAGAAGGAGAATACATATCTCGTCACAAAGAGACCGCACACGAAGAGACAAACGAAGACGCAGAAGACGCACCAATCTCTCTCTCTGTTCCGTCTCTCTCTTTTTGTGCGCGCGCTCGTGCCTTTTTTGGTCCTACATGAGCGAGGACAAAGGAGAGACGGAAGCGTTGTTGGCATCATCTGAAACAGAAGACGAACGCACCATGCCGCGTCTTCAGAAGAATCGATTCCAAACGCCTTTAGCGTTCGTGCTCCTCTCCGCGTCGACGATTTTAGCGCTCGGGTTATCCTGCGTCGCGGAAGAATACATCATAAAACAGATACCCGGGTTTGATTTCTTTTGGTTTCTGGCGTTCTCGGAGTTGGTGGTGTTTTCGGCGCTGACGATTGTAGTGCAAAAGCTTGGGTGGGATCCGAACGGAGAAGAGGGCGAGGGACAGGCGGCGGCGGGGAAGAAGGCAAAGTCGAGCGACGCGGATTTACGCGGAGCGAAAGAAGAAGAAGAACAAAATAACAGTAGTAGTGATTCATTTTGGTACACGAAAGCGCCGAAATCGACGCTTATCGCCGGCGGGATTTTGATCGCGTTGTACACGAGTTTGGGCAAGTTCGCTTATAAATACGTGAACTACGCGACGGGGACGGTGTTGAAAAGCGCAAAGTTAATTCCGGTGATGTTTGTCTCCGTCGTGTGGTTGAAGCGGAGATACCAATTGATCGATTACATCGCGTGCTTTTTGCTCGTCGCCGCGGCGTGCGAGTTCGGTCTCGGGGAGCAAGAGAATTCGGACAAGACGGAAAATCCGAGTGAAAACTATGCGCTCGGTTTGGCGTTGAGTTTGATCACCATAGGTATCGGCGCGTTTCAATCGAACGTGACGGATAGAATCTTGAGGGATCACGGCGCGAGCGTTGGGGAGAACATGCTTTGGACGAATGCGGTCGGTGCGGTGTTCATATTCTTCTTCGTCGTCGTCTTCGAACCGCACGCGTTCGCGTTCTTTTGGGAGACTCCTTCGTATTTCATGTTGTTGACGTTTCGATCGGTTTCCTTCTTCTTCGGCGCGTGGTTGTACACCATCATCGTGAAATATTTCGGCGCCGTACCCGCCGTGGCGATCACGACGACGAGGAAACTGTTAACCGTCATTGGGTCCTTCGTGTTCTTTTCGAGCGATAAACCGTTCACGACGACGTACGCCATCGCGCTCGGTTTGTTCATCGCCGCCGTCGGCTGCGAGTACATCAAACACTACCAAAAGCACTCCGGCGGGAAGAAAGCGTTGCCGAGATGACGATGTCATTTATGTATTATATATATATCAGTAGTCTATTATTATTTAGTAAATTGTGAATGTTAAATCTTGATTTTGTACAACAGTTATTATACTCGGTTTAGACTTTCTCTCTCTCTCTCTCTCTACTCTTCTACTTCCTCTTCTACTTCCTCTTCCTCCTCTTCTTCCGTGTCGTCTTCGTTGTCGATGGCCTCTCGAATCCTCCCTAAAACAACCTCTCTGAACTCCTTCAA
>Ga0255761_10005165_pt1 | contig 11448 bp, 10 predicted proteins | sample 071ome_29_FD_179961 | JGI IMG/M metagenome (GOLD analysis project Ga0255761, IMG submission 179961) | Coastal salt marsh microbial communities from the Groves Creek Marsh, Skidaway Island, Georgia - 071407BT metaG (version 2) | ecosystem: Environmental > Aquatic > Marine > Intertidal zone >... | reverse complement strand
ATATTTAAAGTAAGTTAATGTAAAATGAACTAAGGTCAAATGGTTAGCCCATATCTGAAAAACAAGGGGTCGGCAGTTCGATTCTGCCTCTGGCCACAGAATGTTTATAAATGTTATTAATTACTTTATTTGGCAGTTTAAAAAAATTTCAAGAAAAACCTTTGCAAAAAATAAATATATTGAAACTTTAAATCTTAGAAATCCATATAGATATTATTTATTTGAAGAACTCAAAGACCTCTATGGCTCAGATATTTTTTCCAATAAAAAAATCTTAGAAATTGGACCTAAGGATGGTGAAGATACTTTGAGATTGCAAACTCTAAAACCAGCTAGTATTACTTTAATAGATTTACCTCTATTAAAGAATGAAAACCACCACTTAAATAAATATTATAAAGAATTTTTAAAACCCAACTTAGATAAGTTAAATGTAAAAAGTAATTTAATTTTTGCAAACTTTAATTATATGAAAAAAGAAGAATATGCTGAATTAGGTAAATTTGACTTAATATGGTTCACTGGAGTTTTATATCATAATCCCGAACAATTAAAAATGCTAAGAAAATTATATAACTTGCTAAATGAAGAAGGAGTTTTAGTAATGGAGACCTCCACAACAAGAAATACAAAATTAATGAATCAGACAGCAATAGAAATAGAGGTTGGGGGTCAATATCACTTTCCAACAAGAAAAGCCGTACATTTACTTTTAAAAATGATTGGGTTTGAAGAAATTTACCAGTCAAAATGTTTTAATAGAGAAAATTATAATAAAAACAATATTCGTCTTGCGATTATCGCAAAAAAGAAAAAAAATGATGTCGAGGGAGTTTACCGAGATGGATATTTATACGGAGAAGCTACTTCAATTTCGTAAACCATCAAATATTAAATGTTTTAGGTTTAGAAAAACTACAACAAGAAGTCGGCAGTTCGATTCTGCCTCTGGCCACCAGTATGCTTAGTATTATTTAAAAATGATAAAGACAATTGACAACACTGTAAATGAAATCAAAAGAGTAAAATTTAGAAGTGATATTAATGGGCTAAGGGCTATAGCTGTACTTTCTGTAATCCTATATCATGCGGACATAGACCTCTTTTCTGCAGGATTTCTTGGAGTTGATATTTTTTTCTTAATTTCTGGATTTCTAATTTCAAATCAAATTATTTCAGAACTTAATAGTGGTCAATTTTCTTTTAAGGCTTTTTACTTTAAAAGAATAAAGAGAATTCTCCCAGCTTTACTATATATCTTGCTTCTTACAATTCCTTTTTCTTACATTCTTTTAAGCCCCAGAGCATTAATTGAATTTGCTAGATCATTAATTTCTTCAATATTCTTCTATTCGAATTTATACTTTCAAAATTTAGATTTCTATAATTCTTTGCCGGCTGATTATATGCCTTTGTTGCACACCTGGAGTTTATCTGTAGAAGAGCAGTTTTATATAATTTTTCCAATTATATTATTTTTTTCTTATAGATATTTAAATAAACGATTGTTTTCAATAATTCTTATTATTTTTCTTTTCTCAGTATTTTTAAATTCTCAAACAGTGTCTGTAGCAAAATTTTATCAAATTCAATACAGAGCTTGGGAGCTAGCTTTAGGTGCTCTAATTATGATAATTTCTCAAAAAATTACCTTAGTTAAATGGGAAATCCCAGGGTTGTTAATAATGTTTTCGCCAATATTTTATTTTGATAACAATTGGATAGCAGATTTTGAGCCAAGAATAATTTGTTTACTTGGCACATCAATATTGCTATTAAACAGAAACGAAAAATCTATGTTTCAAAAAATAGTAAATTTTAATTTTATTTCAAAAATAGGGTTAGCTTCATACTCATTATATTTAATTCACCAACCTTTCTATGCTTTTCTAAAAAATTCAAAATATGATTTACTCATCTTTGAAAATTTACTTGTTAAATTTCTTTTAATTGGAATTCAGATTTTTTTTGCAACTCTGATACATGAAAATATAGAAAAACGATACATTAACAAAAAAGCTTTTAAAGAGTTACTATTTCTTCCAGTTTTAATAATTTTCATATTATTATTTTGTTTTTTTGCAATTACTTATTCAGGATTTGAGGAAAGATATAAAGGCACTTTACTTTATGAAAAAGCCATAGATTACTCAAATATTGAAAAATTCGATTTAGTAATAAATGAAGAATCTTGTCACAAAACATCAAAAGATAAAATCGTAAATCAAATTTGTTTCAATAATATTTTATCAGAAAATAAAGAAGTTATTGTTGTTGGAGACTCGCTGGCAAGGTCATCATTGACTAGCTTGTTAAAAGAGGTTCAACAAAATTCGATAAGTTTTTTCACTGGAGATAGTTGTATTTTACTTTTGGACAGAAGTGCTAATAATTGTGTAAGGAGTGATAAAAATAAAATTTATAAAGACTTGTCAAAATCTGAAAATAAAATCTTCATATATTTTGCAGATGTAAGAGACAAGCTAGAAGACGATTCATTGCAATTGGAACAAACGGTTCCTGAGACAATAAAATATTTATTAAAAAATAATCATGTTATTGTAATTTATCCTTTTCCTGAATACATGGATTTAAATGTTTTAGATCAGGTATTGAAAGGACGTGAAGAGATAAATTTTCCAATTGAGAAGTGGAGAAACAGAGATGATGTAATTCGGTCATATAAAATTTTTGAAAATATTGATGATAAAAAATATTTCAAAATTCTTCCTGAGGATATATTTTGTAATACATTTGTTGAAAATTATTGTGTAGGGGTTACAAATGGAAAAATATATGTTCAAGATTCTATTCATTTAACAATTGAAGGTGCACGTTTATTGACAGCTGAAATCATTAATATTATAGAATTAATAAACAGATCGTAAGTTATTAAAAATTTAGTATGTTTTTACTACAAGAATATATATTGCTATCCCTGCTTAAATTTGTATAGATATCATAGAAAATCCTGAGTTAACTTGTGTCCGAACAAACTTAAGAGTGACTATTGTAGGTGGTTGAGTTAAAATGGAATAGACCAAAATGTTTAGCCCATATCTGAAAAAATTAAGAAGCGGCAGTTCGATTCTGCCTCTGGCCACAAACGTGAAATACTTAAATCCAAAAAATTACATAAAATTTATTTTAGAAAAATATAATCTATTTATATTTAGGTATTCACCAAAAAGTATTTATTCCAAAGGTTTCATCAAAAGAAATCTAAAGAATATTAAAAATTCAGATCAGTTGATTAAATTTCATTTTGATACTTATTCTGACATCAATCATATTAACAAAGACTTATTCAGCACACTACTCAACTTACTAGATAAAAAGGCCTCTAACATCTTTGAAACAGGAAGTTCTGCTCATGGAACCAACAGCTCTATTTTGCTTTTAAGTTATGTAATGAAATTTGGAGGTGAGTTCAATACAGTTGATATTAATCCACAAATCAAAAAAAGATTAAACCACTTATCAGATAAAAATATTTATTTTCATAGTAGTGATTCAGTAACCTTCATAAACTCCCTTAATAAATCATATTTAAGCTCTTTTGATATTGTTTACTTGGATAGCTATGATTTAGACATAAATAATCCTAGCCCATCTGAAAAACACGGCCTTGAAGAATTTCTCTCAATCGAAAAATATTTAAAGAAAGGTTCATACGTTGTAATTGATGACACACCTATTGATTTATCATTTTTTAATTTGAAAAATATTACATATGACTATGTTCCAGGCAAAGGAGCCCTTGTGCTTAAGCACATTAAAGAGAATGGTGGGTATGAAAAAATTTTTCATCATTATGGAGTAATCCTAAAAAAACTTTAAATCGACAGAGTTAATATAGTTTTCTTGAGCATTTGGATATTTTCACAAAAACGGTGGCAGAAATGTGGCACATCAATATTGCTACTAAAAAGAAACGAAAAATCTATGTTTCAAAAAATATTAAATTTTAATTTTATTTCAAAAATAGGGTTAGCTTCATACTCTTTATATTTAATTCACCAACCTTTCTATGCTTTTCTAACTTATTAATTTATAATTATCAAATAAATGAAAAATATTAAGTTTTTTGTAATTCATAATAGAGATCCTTTACGAAAAAAAGTTATATTAAATGAATTAAATAAAAATGGTGTAGCAAATAAAGACATTCAATTTGTAGAGTTTCCTAATAAAGAAGAATTAACATATGGAATTAAAAAAATTGCTGTACAAAAAAGAAGAAATAGGCATAACTATAATGATGAAAATTTAAAAGGAAAATCAATTAAAGATGGCTGGATCTGTGTTTCATATAAGCATTATCTTGCCCTGGAAGCTATCGTTAAAAACAATTATGAATTTTCTGTAATAGTTGAAGATAACATAGGCAAATTCAATAAAAATATTTTAGAAACTTTAAATACTTGTATGGAACAACTTCCTAGTGACTGGGATATTGTTTTTGACTCTACATGGGCACATTCATATGAATTTATTGGTGAGGGTAAGGTAAGTAAAGATTGTATTGTCTATGAAAAAAGCTTAAATTATACTTTTAATGAATATGGAAAAATAGTTTCTGCTGGAGGAACTAAGTCTGCACAGTTTTATTTTTTAAATTATAATTCAGCAAAGAAACTTTATGAAAACTATTTACCATTCAACCATGCACCTGATGTTTGGATGAACGAATTATTTAGGTTTTTAAATTTTAAAACTTTTTGGATAGAGCCTTCTATAACTGAAACCAGAAAAAATCATACATCATCAACTAATTTTTCAAAAAAAATTAGCTTATATAAAGTTAAATCTAAGTTGACCAATTTTATATTATCTATATAAATATGAAAATATTATTCATAACAACAAAAAATTTAACTGTTCAAGGAGATTACTTTGAATTAACAATATTAAACGGCCTAAAGGAAATTCTTGGTAAGAATTGTTATGATTTTCCAAGAAAAGATATTATCTATCATGATTTTTCAAAAGTAAAAAAAGAAAGCCTTCATGGCCAAGGATTTACTCTTCTTAATAAACCAATTATTGATGATATTCAAAGAAAAAAAGATTTTAAGAAAAAAGAATTTGATTTTGTTTTATATGGGTGTGGACATGCCTATGGAGAAGAAGTTTATGTTGATGAATTTGATAAGTTATCAAGATATGGTTCGTGGGTTCTTGATGGACATGATTTGTATGGAAAAGCAAATAAAAAAATAATTTATAAGGGTGAAGAAGTTATTTCAACACAATTTGAAAACTCGTTTAAAAGAGAGTTAATATTTAAAGAAGATAACGTTTATCCTTCTGGTTTTGGAATACCTGAACACATGATTAGACCAATTAATTTAAAAAATAAAAAACAATTATTTCAAAAAAGTTATCCTAAATTTGCTTTTTTTGAAAGCCCTTCTGACTTGGGAGGAAGTAAAAAACATCATATTTTTTCTAATGAAGAACTTTATTATGATGATCTGCATAAATCTTGGTTTGGTCTTTCATGTAAGAAAGGTGGCTGGGATTCACTCAGAAATTACGAAATTATTGCTGCAGGTACTGTGCTTTTGTATCGAGACTACAATGACAAACCAAAACTTTGTTCGCCACATGATTTACCATGTATAAATTATTCAACTAAGAAGCAACTAAAAAAAATTGTTAACAAGCTAATTGTCAACAACACTCCTACTAAAGAATATCTAAGGATTTTGAACTCTCAAAGAGAATGGTTATATAGATATGGCACTACAAAATCTCGAGCAGCCAACATTTTAAAAGTTCTTAGCTCAAAAATGGATAAATAAATCAAAATTTTTAATTAAAAGCTGTAATCGCTTTAAGTAAAAAACTAAAGTTCTAATTTTCTCATCTCATGTTGATGATGAATTGCTAGGGAGTTTTTCTTTTTTAAATAAAGGCACTCATGATCAACATAGTTTAAAAGACGTAAACCATCTGAAATTGAAATTTTTTACCATAATTTTGAAACATTACTGCTGAGGAAATTGCAAATAAAACAATTTCATTGTTATACCCTTATCCAAATGTCTTTTATAAAATGTAAAGATAGTTCGATAATGTATTTTACTTCTCCAAAATTTTATAAATTTTTTTTCACATAGTTAATTAATATATGAATTAATTGGTATATTATTTTTTGTATAATGATTTCAAAAGCTTGAAGTATTTTAATTATTTTATGAAAAAAATTGCAATAGTAGACATCATGGGTGGATTTGGAAATCAATTGTTTGCTATTTGTTTTGGTTTACAATTGCAAACTAATGGATTTAAAGTCTATTATTATTTTTCTGATAAAAAAATTGCTAAAGATAAAGAGTACAATCCTAGTGACAGACAATTAGTTATTAACCCAAAAAATTTTGGAATTAAAAAGCTACAAAAATTTCATATTTATTTGCTAAAGTTCTTTAAAAAAAATTACAGGATTATTTTTGAAAGTGAAATTAATACATCACTTGAAAAAATTTTTCCAGACGAATATACATTTATAACTAGTTTCAACGGTCAATTTCAAGATTGTTTATTGTATGAAAACAACAAAGAATCAATTGACAATATCATTCTTAATGACAAAGTCTTCAAAACCACTAATTCACTAGTAGACAAAAGTAACACAATGCTATCAGTAAGAAGAGAATTTGGCCCCAGTTCTTTAGATCTTTCATTTTATGAAAAAGCATTATTATTATGCAATATCAAAGATAACACTAAACTAAAAATTTTTTCTGATGATAAGTTATGGGTTACGAAAAACAAGATATTTGATGAATGCGGTTACATTTCATCACCAAGCAATAAACCAGAAATTGTATTAAAAGATTTTAAGATGATGATTAATTCAAAAAATTTTATAGTTGGCAATAGTACTTTTTCTCTTTTTGCTTCACTAATAGGACATGATAAAGACTCTATAATTGTTATAGAAAAAAATTTTTATGAAAATATTAAAAATATAAAATTTCTTTCAGAAAATGTTCATTTAATATAATTAAAGATGTTAAAAAAAATTACTATAAAGCTTCTAAAATTATTTAATTTAAAAATTCTAACAAATAAAAAATTTGACTTAATTACAAATGAAATTACATTTCTAAAAAAACAAAGTAATGATTTTGATTCAAAAATTAAATACATTTTAAATTACAATGAATCAGTAGAATTTTATACTTTTATATTGAAAAATTATAATAATTCATTTTCACAAAATTATGAAGATTTAATTGCTGCGTATTTACTTGATAAATATAAATTTCAATATCCAATTGAAAAATTTTTCGTTGAAATAGGGGCTTTTGATGGAATTACTTATTCAACTACAAAATATTTTGAAGATAGTTTTAATTTTAATGGAATTGCAATTGAAGCATCACCAGGAAATTATGAAAAGCTTAAGAAAAATAGAAAATGTGTAGTTTTAAATTATGCAGTTGATTGTGTAAGCGGAGAGTCCAAAAAATTAAAAGAAGATGGAGTGTATTCAAAAATTGTTGAATCAGAAGATGAAACTACTTTTACAAAAGTAATGACGAAGTCCATATCAGAAATTTTTGAAGAATTTAATTGCCCTTTAAATATTGATTTTGTAAGTATTGATACAGAAGGCAATGAGTATGAGATATTAAAGGGTATTGATTTAGAAAAATATAATATAAAGATATTGTGTATTGAGACAAATTTTGATATCGATAAATCTACGGTAATCAAAACTTATTTATCTAAATATGGTTATCAAAAGGTTCTTAATAATAAATTTGACTTCAACTCGTGGTTTATCAAAGTTTAAACAATGTAATTAACAATATTTTTTGTTGTGTAGTATTTTTTAACTTTGTTGTAACCATTAGTAGCAATTTCTATTCTTTTATCTTCATTCTTTAGGTAGTAATTTATTTTTTTAACGGCCTCTCTTTTATTTGAATAGAGAACTATTTCCTTATCTTCTTCAAAAAATAAATCTAGTCTTTTACTAAAAGGTAAAGAATTAGTTATAACTAATTTTTTTGTTGCCATGCCTTCAAATATCCTTCTAGTAACTTCATTAAATCTTGATTTTTGAAAAATTATTTTTGAAGAATTGTAAAGTGTAGCATTTTCTTCACCTGTAAGGTCAGTTTTGTTTAAAAATTTATTACCCATTTTTTTGATAACATAATCTACGGTAGAGCCTCTATTACCAATCATACTGGATGTTACATCATAAATATCTTCATATTTTTCATTTGGAAAAAAAATATTCATATCTGCCCAGTGTCCTGTGTGGATAGCATTATATCCTTTTGATTTATAATAATTAAAACAGTCTCGATCAGGTGTCAAAACTATATCTGCATTTTCACTTCTCTCTTTGTTAAATGGTTTTGTTTGGGGTTCATCTCCTAGATCTACAACTAGCTTTGAATTAGGAAATACACTTCTATTAAACATTGAATCATCTCTTGGTCCACAAGACATATAAAAAATAATATTAGGATTAAAATTCTTCATTTCAATATCATTTAATATTTCTACGAATGGATAGTTTGGTAATTTTTCTGGGAATGGATACCATTTTACCTTTTTGACTCTGTCAGTATTAATTAGTTCATTGAATATGCCCTTAGGTGTTGACCATTTATTTTCATATCCAAAGTCTTTATAATCATCTAGACTATAATCAGAAACTAATGCTACATTCATCTTTTTATATTAGTTATGTTGATTTAAATAGTCTTAATTAATACTTTTTTTATAATAATGGTTAAATTGAAAAAAAATATAGCATTTATTAAGTATTTAGGCTGTACAGCTGGCGGCACTGAAAAATTTTTACAAACAATTGCTGCAAACTTAAATAAAAATCAATTTAATGTCGATTATTATTATTCAGACAAATTCACAAATGCAGATTCTAATTATATGCATCAAGATACTAAGCAAGAAAGGCTAGATTACTTAAAAAAAAATAATGTAAATCTATTTAAATTTCAGTTAGAAAATATCGACTTTAATAGCAAAGATAATAAATGGATAAATACAAATTTTTGGGACATTTTTGACGAAAAAAATTATGATTTGATCCAAATTGCAAGCTCTGGTTTAGAAGAATATCCATTTAACCATATCAAGACTAAGCCAATAGTAGATTCAATGCACATTTCTGTAGGTGTTCAAGACCAAGAAAACAGAGTAAAAGTCTTAATTCAAAGTGAAGATCTTACAAAAAAATATATTAAAGCTGGAGGGAAGAAAGAAAAAGTTGTAAATAACTGCACACCCATAGATGAAAAAAAAGAATTTAATCTTAACTTAAGAGATAAATTTAGTTTAAATAATAAATTTATATTTGGAATGCACCAAAGGGTTGATGACTCCATATTTTCTGATGTACCACTGTTTGCTTATTCTAAAATTGAAGACAAAAATACTTCTTTTATAATTATGGGTGGATCAAAAAAATATAGCGATCAAGCAAAAAAACTACAATTGAAGAATTTTATCCAAATAGACTTCGAAAATAATTTAAATACTGAAGAAATATTTTTAAACACCTTAGATGTTTTTGCTCATGGCAGAAAAGATGGTGAAACTTTTGGTTTAGCTATTGCAGAAGCAATGAGAAATTCTTTGCCTATTATAAGTCATAAGAATGTTTATAATAATGCACAAGTTGAGACGATTGGTAATGGTGGAGTGGTTGTGTCAAGCTTAAATCAATATGTTAGGGTAATGAAAAAATTAAAAAATAATAAAAAATTTTATAAAAAGCTCTCTTACAATAGTAGAAGTAGATATCTAGATCAGTTTGAAGCTACTAAAGTTATTAGAAAAATAGAAGATTTATATTTTGAGGTAATTCGTCAATATGGATGAAAAAATAGACCACAAAGAAAACCTTACAACAACTGGACAACACGCTGATAATGATTATGACTTAATCGAAAAAATTCTAAAAAAATTGAATAAGTCTAATGATTTTTCTGAAAAAACTTGCATAGATGTTGGTTGCGGAAATGGTACATTTATGAAAAATTTGTCAAAAAGAGTTAAATTTAAATCAGTTGACGGCTTAGAGGTAAATAAATTTGCTATAGATAATTTAAATCAAGATAAATTCAACCCATTTAACAATTTATATAATTCTGAAATTTTAAACTTTCAAACGGATTTCAAATATGACTTCTGTATTTTTACTGAAGTACTTGAACATCTTTATGATGATGAAATTCTTGAAACTATTCAAAAGCTGAAATCTATTTCCAAAAATATTATCATTACAACACCAGATCCAGTTACATGTTTTCAGCTCGGATTCTATTTAGGAGAGTTAAGACTAGCAAATCAAAATAGCTATTTAATTAATAATTTAGATGAGTTTAGAGGCCTAGAAGCAGCTGTACACAAAAGCACTGTTATGAAAACGTCGATGAGAATGTCAGGGTTTAAAACAAAAACAATTAAATGGAATGACAATAATATAAATTTACATATGCATACAATTCTTTACTACAGTGAAACTCAAAAAATTAATCCTCAAAGAATTAATCATTATGGTTTGCAAAAAAATAATTATTTTGTCTCAGAATCCTCAGATTTTAAAAAAATTTATATGGATATTCTCATAGATGCAGCACAATTTTTCCCTAAATTTAATAAAAAATTTAATTTTTGGAACTTTATAGTTCACCAATATAATAAGCGATTTAAGTAAAAGTAATGAAACTCTAAATTTATATGAGGTTTTTCAAACAACTACATTATTGGTATAGAAAATATTTACCTAAAACCATCCAAGATTTTTTTATTTTCATAAAGAGAACATACAATTTGGTAAGAATATATATTTCTTATTTTAACTTTTTTTTCAATCTTAAAAAAAAAGCACGAAATTCAGATTTAAGCTGGATGGCATCTGTTGACGATGATCTGTCTACACAAAATAATGAATTAATTCAGAAACTTATTAATTGGGCTAAGACAGCTTTAGATATTAAATTAAGCACTAATACAAACTTACCAAGTAATATGTTTTTAAACTTATTTCCCGGAGAGCATTACAAACTCTTAGCTGCAATTGCCCATGATGAAAGTCCACAAAATATTGTTGAAGTGGGAACATTTACAGGAATGTCAGCTAGAGTACTATTGGATTTTTCGAGTAGCAATTCGAAAATTACAACTTTTGATTTAAACCCTTGGGATAGCTACCCAACGTATCTAACGAATAATGATTTCAAAAGTAAGAGAATAGTACAATTTTTAGAAGACTTGACTTTTGAAGAAGTTTTTAATAAACATAAAGAATTTTTTTTAGAAGCCGATTTAATTTTTTTAGATGCTCCTAAAGATGGAAAGTTTGAGAAAAATTTATTAACTAAATTTAGTGAGTTAAACTTTCCTATTAAAAAAAGATATTTAATTTTAGATGACATAAGATATAAAGAA
>Ga0255761_10005160_pt1 | contig 11455 bp, 10 predicted proteins | sample 071ome_29_FD_179961 | JGI IMG/M metagenome (GOLD analysis project Ga0255761, IMG submission 179961) | Coastal salt marsh microbial communities from the Groves Creek Marsh, Skidaway Island, Georgia - 071407BT metaG (version 2) | ecosystem: Environmental > Aquatic > Marine > Intertidal zone >... | reverse complement strand
TTCCTCTAATACTTCAGTTAAAAGAGATGCAGACGCCATTGATATGGCACATCCTTGACCTTGGAAGCCAACTTTTATCACATTAGAGTCTTTGTTTAAAAGTATATCAAAATGAATTTCATCTCCACATACAGGATTTTTATCACCATATTCAATTGTAGGATTATCTAATTTTACATAATTTCTAGGGTATTTATAATGATCAATTATCTGTTGTTGATATATTGATGTCATAATTACTCTGTACCTATATAATCATTAACCTTTATAATTTGTTTCTTAGCTTCAATTATCTATATTATTATTGAACTATAAAAATTCATCAAGTGTAGTTGTACAATCAATACATATTGAATATTCTAATTTGATGGATGAATTACCTCCTAAATTTTGATATTCTTCATCTGTGATCCATTTATCCGAACCATTTGATTGATACTTAACCGCTTTACAAATAGTGCACATTTCAAGAAACTCTGTTTCGCTATCCACATTTTTACGTTTTATTAAATCTACAGCTTCTCTTTCTTCTACATTCAAAATTAATGACTGATGTAGAACTCCAATCACATTATCTTTAGTATTCATATTTTCATAAATAGGAGTTAAATATAGTACATTGTCTCTTAATGCTGCAGGAGAGTCACATTTTGATTTAATAACAATTTCTTTTTTATGTCCTGAAAAAATTTGGTCATATAATGATCGATAATATGATTTAACTTTATTTCCCGCAAATCTATCTAAGATTGATTTTTCTTTAACTCTATTAATTTCAGTTAATTCCGAACCATCATTATTTGAAGCAAATAAATCCCATTTTTTCTTACTGTACAAGGCAATAGAATAATTTCGATCAATAATATAATTTATACCACTCATTGTATTGATCATTTCCTCATATTTATCAAATGATATTTTTTGATCATTTGATTGAGATGTTTCCATTGTCATTAGTTAAAGTATATACAATTGGTATATAGGCATTTTGTCCCGTAAAAGTTTAGTTCACAATATACACTTAATTATTGAATAGAGCATTTACCTCTTTTATTGCTTGAATTGAAGTATCAATTTCTTCAATTGTGTTGTATATATAAAATGACATTCTGGATGTAGCAGGTATTTCTAAATGACGCATTAATGGCTCTGCACAATGATGACCAGCACGTATGGCAATACCATAGTCGTCCATAACTTGTGATACATCATGAGGATGTACAAAAAATCCATTATCACCACCAGTTATATTAAATGAAATTACTCCACCTCGATTATCAATATCAGGTCCATAAATCTTAACAAAATCTAATTCTTTTAATTTTTCTAAGGCATAGTTTGTTAAATAATGCTCTATTTTTCGAACATTATTCATACCAATTGAATTTAGATAATCGATAGCTGCTGCCAAAGCAATAGCACCTCCAACATTTGGTGTACCAGCCTCAAATTTATATGGTAATTTATTCCATTTTGCATCTTCATAACTGACTGTAGATATCATATCGCCTCCAAATTTCATTGGATCTAATTTTTCTAACATTTCTTCTTTTCCATAAAGTCCACCTATGCCCATTGGAGCTAGCATTTTATGTCCTGAAAAAGCCATAAAATCAACATCAATATTTTGCATGTCCATTGTCATATGTGGTACAGATTGAGCACCATCTAAAATAATCATACTATCATTTTCACGACCTAATTTAGATAATTCGTCCACAGGTGCAATACTACCTAATACATTACTCATATGAGGAAATGCAATTATTTTTGTTTTACTATTTATAATTTCAGCAGCAGAAGCCAAATCTATCATTCCATCTTCAGTTATTTCTATAAATCTAATTTTTGCATTTTGTCTTTTTGCTAATTGTTGAAAAGGAACTAAATTAGAATGATGTTCCTTTCGGGTTAAGACAATTTCATCATTTGGTTGTATGTATTTTTCTAAACCATATGCAACTGTATTTAGACTATCGGTGGTGTTATTGGTAAAAATTACTTCTTCATATTTCGCATTTAAAAAATTAGAAACAGTGGAATGAGCATTTTCAAACATTAAAGAAGCTTCTTCAGACAGTAAATGAATACCACGATGCACATTAGCGTTATGATTAAGATAATAATTTGATAAAGCATCAACTACGGATTTAGGTTTTTGTGTTGTAGCTGCGTTATCAAAATATATTATTTGTTTTCCATTTACTTGACGGTTTAATATAGGAAAATCTTCTCTAATTTCATTTATTTGGTCATCAATACTTGAAATATTTGATAATTTGTTACTCATAAGCGACTCAAACTTCCTTTAATTACTAATGTATTAGTTATTTATAATGTATAGGATTAAAGAAATAGACAAAAAAAAATTATATTGAAAAATTAAATGTCAATTTTAAAGAAACTACAAATAGAATTAAAAAGAAACATAGATTAGAGTTAATATGTTTGAGAATTATTTAGAGTCAATTGCCAATTTAGACTCTAAGTATCAATTATATGCTAAAGATGTGACAAAACACATTGAGTATTCAATTGATAAAGGTTTAGAGTTATATGCTACTCATTCACATTGTACAGATGGTGGTGTGGCTGGATCTATGATTAAGTATGCAAAACCAAATTCAGCGATCGTACCATTAGACTATTGGATGATCAATGATGACATTGCCGCCAATATTCTCTCACAGATCAATTGGCAAGGTATTGTTGATTTAAAACCATTTAATAAAACTAAAATTGGTTTTTGGGTGGATCATCATGTATCAGCAATGAGTATTCCACCTAACGCTAATAAGATTAGGTTTGATGCATATGGAGACTCTGGAGCATACCAATTGCTATTATCAAATTTTCTTGGAGGTTTACCAAGACATTTAGTAGAATTAGCAGTTATGACTCGAACTACAGATACGGCAGGATACAAAACAGAACCTCCTATCGATAAATTTGACGATCTAAAAGAATTAAAGGTTCCGGAATTCTATGATCCTGAAAGTATATTAGATAATGAGCAAAGAATTTGGTTACTAGATGATGCATGGAATACTGCTCATTCACTCAAAGATCATTTTGAGTTACACAAAGAATTAAGCAGATATGGCTTTTTAGGAATTAACAAATTTTTACCCAAAATTAATGAATTACGAGGAAATCGGCAAAAAGCATACGAAACTGCAGATCAAATAGCACCTAATGATATAGTTGCATTTTCTTTTGAAAGTGAAACACAAGATAAATTTACAATATTAAGACGATTACAAACTAATGGAGTAAAAGTAGCAATATCATTAAGTATTCAAAATAACGGAGGCGTAAAAATTTCATTTAGACGAAATAGAGAATTAAATAGCCTTGATACTAATAAGTTAAAAGTTAATGAAGTCGCAAGTAAATTAAATGGAGGGGGGCATGAAGGTGCATCAGGAGCATATGCCAATAATTTAGATGACGCTTTAAACATCATTAATGAGTGGAGTAAAAAATTGAATTATAATTTTGAACATGTAAGTATATAATTAAGCAATGTATTAATTTATATTAATTATTTTTAGAGAATAATGTATTATAAATTAGGGATTTCTAAATTTAATGAACATTTGATAGATGTAGAACTTAATTTCCAAGCAGAATGGGAAAATCCGATTTTAGAATTACCTAATTGGACTCCAGGATCTTATAAAATTCGAGATTATAGTAAAAATATTATAAACATCACATGTGATTACCCAATATCTAAATTATCTAAACATCAATGGAAAATCACCTCTGCAAAAAATACTAACATAGTTGTAAAATATCAAGTATATGCGTTTGAATTAACTGTAAGAACCTCATACTTAGATAATTTATATGGTCTGTTAACTCCTGCATCTATATTTTTCTACATATCTGACAATAATAATCAAATTGATAATAAGGGTAATCAAATAGAAATTGACATAAGAATACAAAAAAATTGGAAAATATTTTGTACTCTGAATTATACTAATTCAAAATATTTGGCGATTAATTATGATGAATTAATTGACTCTCCCATAGGTTTAGCACATGAAAACGGATATGAACTACTGGAATATGAGATAGATGAAATTCCTTGCGAAGTAGTGTTGATTGGTGTTAAAGGTAATCAAAATATTGGAAAATTTAAAGATGATTTGATTAAAATACAAAAATACTCCATAAAGTTATTTGGCGAATTGCCTTATGACAGATATTTATGGGTGCTATATGTCGTTGGAAAAGGAAGAGGGGGTTTGGAACATAAAAAAAGTAATTTCTCTATTATTAATAGATGGGCTTTCAATAATGATGAGGATAAGTATAATGAACTAATAGAATTAGAAGCTCATGAACATTTTCATGCATATAATATAAAACGAATAACTTTAGATAAATTTGGTCCTTTTGATTATTCAAAAGAAAATTATACAAAATTATTATGGGTTGCAGAGGGAATAACTTCACATTATGATAAGGTAACCTTACCTCGGGCAGGAATATCTGATGAAGAATATTATTGGAAAAATGTATCTCAAAGTTATCTTACTTTATTGAAAATTGAAGGGAGAAAAATAAAATCGTTGTCAGAAGCTTCATTTGATGCTTGGATAGGGTTGTACCAACCGCATGAAGGAAGCCATAATTTTGACATATCATATTATCTTAAAGGGGGTTTAGTATCATTAATGTTAGATTTAGAAATAAGACATCAAACTAATTGGGAAAATTCTTTAGATACATTTTACCTTGAATTATATCGATTATTCAAAACCGAACGATTCAGATATACTGATGAAAATTTTAAACAAAAATTAGAAGAAATTACAAATACAAATTTAGACAAATTTTGGAAAAAATACATCATTGGAGTTGATGAATTAGATTTCGAATACTACCTTGATTTAATTGGAATGAAGATCGAATATAAATTTGAAAAAACTCCATATTTAGGTGTTGTATTAGATAGTTCAAAACAAAACGTTTTGAAAGTCAGAAGTAATTCCCCTGCCATGAAAGGAGGAATATATTCTAAAGACAAAATTATCTCAATTAATCAATTTGAAATCAATAAAAGCACTTATGATACTATATTCAAAAATTTGAAATCCAATGAGATTGTTAAAATTCATTTTATCAGAGATCAAGTTTTGAAAATGGTGGAAATTCAATTAGAAGATCCTATAATAAGTAAAATTAAAATTATACCAAATGAGTCTTCATCAGATATAGTTAAAAATAGGAGAAAATTATTTTTGATGCAATCTAAATGAAAATTTCTCGAAATATATTCATATAACTAATTATAATTAATATTATGTACGAGCAAGATTGTATATTTTGCAAAATTGTAAATGAAGAAATCCCCTCTATTAAAATATATGAAACTGAAAATATTTATGGGTTCATGGATATTTTTCCTTTGAATGATGGTCATTGTCTATTTATTCCTAAAGAGCATTCAGTCACAATGGATGAAACATCTGATGTAGCCTTGAGTGAGATCTTAATTGCAATTAAAAAGGTTGCTAAAAAATTGAACATAAAAAATTATAATATTTTGCAGAATAATGGATCAATAGCTCATCAACAAGTAATGCATACTCATTTTCATTTAATCCCGAAAGATGATACACATGGATTGCAAATAGTCTGGGATCCTAAACCATCTGTAAATCAAGAGGAAATTGCTAAATTAATCAACTCCAAAGATTAATGAGATAATATATCATTAAATATACAAAAATTAATTATAATTATGAAGTTAACATGATTTGTTAAATTATGGATTGGATCGATTATAAAGACGATATATCTAAATTTTATAGAGGTCCATTAGATTATTTTAATTTTAATTACAAAACCAGTCAATTTGCATTTAATTTTATTGGTAGAATTTCAAAACATATATTACAAAATTTATTTTATAAAGTTGAAGTAGATGGTATTGAAAATGTACCACGAGAACGAAATTTTGTTTTGATGCCCAATCACATATCACATGCAGACTCTTATTTTGCCATGATTAACTTGTATCCATGCAAGGCAGCAAATGCTATTGCTGATGAAAAATTATTTAGATCACCTTTTTTTAGAAAAGCAGCTACTTTATTTAATGCATTTCCAGTAAGAAAAGGGACAAAAAATTTAGAGATAGTAAATTATGCTGCAAAACGAGTAAATAACGGAGACTCATTATTATGGTATCCTGAAGGTCAAAGGCACAAAAATCCCTCTGAAAATAAATGTAATCCAGGTAAATTAGGCTCAGGCATGTTAGCACATTCTGTAGATGCGCCAATAGTTCCTTGTTTTATCGCAGGGACTGAATTTGTAATGCCAGTCGGTAAAGGAATTCAAATTGGAAAAATACCTCGCTCAATTAATATATTATTGAGATATGGTAAACCAATTTATTTAGATGATTTGAGAGAATTACCATCATCTCAAGAAACATCTCAAAAAATAGTAGATAGAATTATGATTGCCATTGAAAAATTAAGACCAAAAAATGAGTATATTGATCAGAGTCATAAATTATAATTTGAAATTTAGATCAGTAGATAATACTCAAACGTATTAGAATTTTTCAGAAATAAATTATATTATTAAAAATAAGAAAGATTAATGAATAAAGTTCTCTGGGAACCCAATCATGATTACATAAAAAAAACCAATCTTACAAACTATATGTTATTTTTACAAGATAATTTTTCAATTAATATCAACAATTATGATGAATTATGGACTTGGAGTGTAAAAGAAAATAAATTATTTTGGAAATCATTATGGGATTATTTTGGAATTATTCATTCAAATACCTATTCCACTATTTTAAAAAATGAAAATGATTTTCCTCCTAACAATTTATGGTTTGAAGGAGCTAAATTAAATTTTGCAGAGAATTTATTACGATATAATGATGATACTATTTCATTTATATTTGAAAGTGAACTTATAGGACCTAAATCAATAAGTTACAAAGAATTGAATGATAAAGTAAGAAGCTTAGCGGTTAATCTAAAGAAAATAGGTATTAAGAAGGGCGATAGAGTATCAGGTTATTTACCTAATTTGATTGAAACTGCTATTTCGATGTTAGCAACAACAGCATTGGGTGCTATTTGGTCATCTTGCGGTACTGAATTAGGTTCTGATGCAGCGGCAGATAGACTTGGACAAGTTGAACCTAAATGTTTGATAACGGTAAAATCTTACTCATATAAATCAATAAAATTTAATCATTTACCTAAAGTAGAAAAATTGAGAAAACAGATAAATTCAATTGAAAACGTGATTTTAGTCCCATATTTGGAAAATTATGATAAAAGTTCAGATAGTGATTATTTAAATTTCGAAGATTTGATAAATGAAAAATTTGAAAACTTCGAATTTGAGCAAATGGATTTTTCAGATCCTGTATATATCATGTTTTCATCAGGGACAACTGGTAAACCTAAATGTATGGTACAATCAATAGGGGGAATATTACTAAACCATATGAAAGAACTCTCATTAAATGGAAATTTACAATACGGTGACTCGATGATATATTTAGCATCTCCTAGTTGGATGATGTGGAATTGGATGATGACAAGTTTATCATTAGGCGTCACAATCTTACTTTATGAAGGGAATCCATTATATCCTGATTGGAAAACAATTTGGAATTTATTAGAAAAATATAAAATCTCATTTTTTGGATGTTCAGCAACTTATATTCATTATTTAAAAAATTTAGAAGTTTCACCAATAAAAGAATTTAATTTAGAATATTTAAAACAAATTTCTCAGACAGGATCAGTATTATCCGATGAGGGATATGATTTTATTTTTGAAGAAATCAAAAAAGATGTATATTTTAATTCAATTTCGGGAGGAACTGATATTAATGGATGCTTTGCCACAGGAGTTCCCATTTTACCGTTGCACAAAAATGAATTGCAAGGGAGAGGATTAGGAATGGCAGTTTATTCATACGATCATAATGGTAATCCAGTATATGATAAAAATGGAGAATTAGTCTGTACGAAACCTAGTCCATCTATGCCAATTTACTTTTGGAAAGATAGTGATGGATCCAAATATCATGATGCGTATTTCAAGTATTATGCTGATACCTGGAGGCATGGAGACTATATAAAAATAAACTCAAAAACAAATGGAATTTCATTTTATGGTAGATCAGACTCCGTATTAAACCCATCAGGTGTAAGAATTGGTACATCTGAGATTTATAATATTGTTGAAGAGTTACCTGAAATAAAAGATAGTTTGGTTATTGGACAAGAGCATGACAATGATCAAAGAATAATACTGTTTGTCCAATTAAATGATAAATTTGAATTTAATGAAGAACTTAAATTAAAAATTAAAAGTGAATTAAAAAATAAAGCATCACCTCGTCATTCTCCTAATTTGATTTATTCTATTTCTGATATCCCTTACACTTTTTCAGGTAAAAAAGTAGAATCTGCAATCACTAATATATTTAACAATACTGAAATTACTAATTTAGACGCATTTAGAAATCCAGAATGCATATCTGAGTTTCATAATATTTCCAAAGAGTTATTAAAATAAATCTGTCAATATACTAATCTATCAAATAGCTTTTTAGGTATACTACTGTATGTAAATTCTCGACATAAGGAGCGTAAATCAGAACCAAATGGCGACTATAGATTTAATTGATCTTTTATACATATTTATTTTAGTATTTCTAAATGGATTTTTCGTAGCATCAGAATTTGCATTTGTAAAAATAAGAATGACACAAATAGAGTCCATGTTGGCCAATAACTCCAGAGGAGCAAAGCGAGCTGCAGAAATTGTTCAAGACTTAGATAGATCAATGTCTTCAACTCAATTGGGAATTACATTATCATCTATAGGCTTAGGATTTGTGGGAGAAGGCTTTTTTGAAGCAGTATTTGTAAGATTTTTTACTAATGTAGAGAACACGCTTGGGTTGAATATATTTGTTAATGAGACATTCATAACCGCACTATCCTTCTTATCTGGGTACTTAGTGATTACATATTTACATGTAGTATTAGGTGAATTAGCTCCTAAATCTCTTTCAATACAATTTGCTACACGAGTCGCACTAATTTGTGCAGAACCACTATATTGGTTTATGAGAATAACCTCTCCTCTACTAAGTTTTTTTGTTTGGTCTTCAAATTCAATTTTAAGGATATTTGGTGTACAACCCGCACCTGAGGAACATCATGAAAGTTACTCTGAAGATGAATTAAAGGTTATAATTAAGGACTCAATTTCTAAAGGAGAAATGGAACCTTATGAGTCGAAACTAATTTTCAATATCTTAGATTTTACTGATGAAAATGTAAAAGCAATATTAACTCCAAGAATTGATATTGAAGCATTATCAAATCAAACAAATGTAGAAGAAATTTTAGAATTATCTATATCAACTGGTTTTAGCAGGATACCAATTTATGAAGATAAATTAGATAATATTATCGGATTTATTCATATTAAAGATGTAGTCCCATTTGTCAAGGATGTAAATAGTAAAAAACAAAATTTTGATATTAATGGGATACTAAGACCTGTGATCACCATACCTGAGGTCAAACCATTAGACGACTTATTAAATGAAATGCAACAATTTAACACTCAAGTAGCAGTAATAGTGGATGAATATGGAACTATAGAAGGTTTAGTTACAATAGAGGATATCTTAGAATATATTGTGGGTCCTATTGAAGATGAATTTGATACTGAAAATATATCTTCTAACATTACCGTCCTTGACAATAAAGTTATTGCTGGAGGTTTAGTTTCAATTGAAACATTTAACAATGAAGCAGAACCTAAGTTAGGACATGAAATTATTTCTGAAGGATCTGCGACTTTAGCAGGTTATGTATTAGAATTATTTGACTCTTTAATACCAAATGAAGGAGATAAAATAAGTGATGGTAATTATGAATATACTATTTCAAAACAAAATGGGAATCGGATTGAAGAGATTGTAATTACTGTTAAAAAATAAAATATTTAGAAAGTTATATAGAAATCCAATTCATTTTCACTAATGCATATTGCTTGTATGGCTTGCTTAAGATGTGATTTAGGATCTTTGATTTTGTGTATTATCGGTAAATCACTTTCTTTGGAATAATCAAGAATATAGATTATAGCCTTCTCATGTTCTATCGAAAAAGAAATCGTGTAATTTACTTCATACAAATAATATTTATTACCGTAATATTCCTCGACAATTTCAGATTTTGATATCTCTTGTATTAACATAGTCAAAATTTGTTTAATTGTGGATTGATATTTATGATACAATTTTTCATACTCTTCGATAAGTAAATTATCAATCCCTAATATTTCACTTAATATGTCTAAATTTTCATATTGAGTAAATTGAGTTTTATTCACGTCAAGAGATATATGATCATTTATGGTTACTAAATTATTACTTACATAATGCTCCAAACTATTAAAATAAGGCTTAATTAATGATTGAGTATTATCATCTAATAATTCATAATTAATGTTTAACTCATATAAATTAGGTATGGAATTAAAATTTGTTTTTCTTAAATGCAATTCTTTTGTGTTGAATTCTTTTAATTGGATCTTTGTTTCTTTAAGATATTGTGTTAGATTATTAATAGTAGTCAATGTAAATACCTCATTATAATTTACTCATAATTTCTTTTTGCTGAGTATCTAAATTATCTAATTTTTCAAATACTTCAACCCAAATAGGACTAAGATTTTTAGCCATCCTTTGTTCAACTCTGTAAGTACCTTTTTTCATATCGAAATAACCTATAATTATAGCTAGTGGAAAATATGTGCTGATGAATAATATTATCCAATATCTAAGAAGTTTGAATTCTTCAGGTATGATTGTTAAATTATCGATTAATAGATAAAAAGAAATTGAAATAAAATTTATAATAGATATTGGATATGTTAACCATTGTCCATGTCCTCTGATAAAATATGTTCTTGCTTCTGACAGTTTGTATAATATAGAATTTGCCATAATATATGAATATCACTAATATTTTTAGATATAGGGTATCAAATTAATAATTTAGATAAATCTTTTATAATTTTATCCCAATTCATTATATATGAATTACATTGAATGGACTGATTTTACAAAAGTAAAAATACACGTAGGAAAAATATTGCAAGCAGAAGTATATGAAGAGGCACGCAAACCTGCATATATTTTACATGTAGATTTTGGAGAAAAACTAGGAATAAAAAAAACCAGCGCTCAAATTACTGATAATTATACAACAAAAGAGTTGATAGATAAACAAGTATTAGCAGTGACTAATTTCCCGCCAAAACAAATTGGTAAAATAATGTCTGAAGTATTAGTATTAGGAGCGGTTCAAAATGATGGTACTGTAATTTTAATTTCACCTGATTTGAACTCTGAAATTGGTGCACA
>Ga0255761_10005145_pt1 | contig 11464 bp, 10 predicted proteins | sample 071ome_29_FD_179961 | JGI IMG/M metagenome (GOLD analysis project Ga0255761, IMG submission 179961) | Coastal salt marsh microbial communities from the Groves Creek Marsh, Skidaway Island, Georgia - 071407BT metaG (version 2) | ecosystem: Environmental > Aquatic > Marine > Intertidal zone >... | reverse complement strand
CAATGTTGTTGAGCTGCACGGTCATCGGGTAAAGATCTGGTTTGGTATAAACCACCCCAAAGAGGAAGTCGTTCCAGATTCCAGTGACCTGCAGAATGACAGCAACCACAAAGATTGGCAGACTCATCGGCAGCATAATGCGGAAGTAGATTCCCCAAAAGCCTGCACCATCAACGCGGGCTGCCTTGAAAAGCTCTTCTGGAATCGAGGAAAAATAATTACGGAAAAGTAGTGTCAAAATTGGCATACCAAAAATTGTATGCACCAAGACCAAACCCCAGAGTGTCCCATAAATTCCCATTTCCCGCAGGATAATGACGATAGGATAGAGCATCACCTGGTAGGGAATGAAGCTGCCGAAGATCAGAATCGTGAAGAACACTTCGGAACCCTTGAAACGCCAGTTGACCAAGGCATAGCCATTCACCGAGGCAACGGCAATCGACAGAATCACCGAAGGCACTAGAATTTGCACAGAATTCCAGAAACCACGACTGAGACCATCACAGTTCAGGCCTGTACAAGCTTCTGCCCACGCCTTCACCCAAGGCTGAAAAGTAATGTCCACTGGAGGTCCAAAGACATTTCCAAGCCGAATTTCAGGCATTCCCTTGAGTGAGGTCATCACCATCACCCAAAGTGGTAAAATGTAGTAAAGGCTGACGAATAGTAACGTCCCGTAGATCATGATGTTGCGGCCGGAAAACCGACGTCGAGGCTTGGTTCCGCGCGGACCTTGCAGACTCTGTATGTTAGCCATGCTTACGACCTCCAAACTCAAGGTAAGCCCACGGAATCAGCACAATCAACACGCTCAGCAACATCATGGTTGAGGCCGCCAATCCCTGCCCCAAGTTCTGCGCAGTGAACATATAGTCGTACACATACATCGCGGGAACCTGACTTGCGATTCCAGGTCCTCCCGAAGTTTGAGCAACAACCAAATCATAGAGTTTGATAATGCCTGAAGCCACAATCACCAGAGTTGTGATGAAGACCGGACGCATCATTGGGACGACGATGAAAAGATAAGTCTTCCAGGTTGGAATTCCATCCACGCGAGCCGCCTTCCAAATATCTTCATCCACTCCGCGTAGTCCAGCCAGCATGATACACATCACAAAACCAGTCCCCTGCCACAAGCCCGCGATCAACAAGCCAAACATTACAATGTCTGGATCGTACAAAGGATTGAAGACAAAGTCCTCCCAACCCAATGCCCTGACCATTGACTGTACACCAAATTCTGGATTGAGAATCCACTGCCAGACAAGTCCCGTAACAATGAAGGACAGAGCAAACGGATACAGCATGACGGTACGGAAGGTGTCTTCAAAGCGAATTTTCTGATCCAACAACACCGCCAGCAAGAAACCAATCGCAATCGTAAACACCAGAGCAAAAACACCGTAGAGCATCAGATTTTCAATGGAAACCTGCCAGCGACTGTTCGACCAAAGACGGTCATACTGCTGAAACCCTACAAACTTGAGTCTGGGAAGAAGTTTGGAATTGGTGAAAGAATAAACGACCGTCCAAGCTGTGCCCCCAACAAATACCACAAGAGTGGTTAAAATCATTGGTATGGCAGCAATCTTCGCATGAGGATGGCGGAACAGGCGCATTTGCCAGCTTGGGCCTGACATAAATCGTCTCTTTCTTGGGATCAAATGAGGAAGGGGTGAGTGTACTGCCGAGTTGAAGCTCGGCAGTTTTTTGATCAACTAGCTTAGAGTCCGGTCTCCAAGATAGCTACCCAGCGCTTGTGCGCTTCTCCAGCAGGCATATCAGACTTCCAGAACTCAACCATTAAATCAGCAGCTTGAGTCATCACATCTGGAGACCAGACCATGTCACCGGAAGGTAAGATGTTACCAGATGCCAGCAAATCTAACCCTTTCTTCATACAGTCGTTCGCTGCAGACAGGTCCACATCTCCACGAATCGGCAAGGAACCTTTCTTCAGATTGAAGGCCACCTGCACCTTAGGAGAGACGAGAAGAGCTGCTAATCGCTTTTGTGCAGCTTCTTTTTCATCATCATCTAACTTGGGGAAATAGAATGCATCACCACCCGTTGAGAGATAAGCATTCAGACCCAGCCCGGGCAAGCAGGTGTAGTCTTTCCCAGCGACTTCCTGAGCTACCTGGAACTCACCCTGAGCCCAATCACCCATAATCTGGCCAGCTGCCTGGTCAGTAATCACAAGATTTGTAGCCTGGTTCCAGTCCTGAACAGTTGACTTGGCAGCAAGCTTACGAGCTGACGCAGCAGCTTCAAATACTGCAGCCATTTCTGGTCCTGCGGCAACACCCATGTCTTTTTGTACGTTGACAGCCTTCCAGATATCTAGGCCAGCAACAGCCGTAGTAATAGCTCCGAAAGCCAAATTTGATTGCCACGGTTGATTTCCAAGCGCTAAGGGAATCTTACCAGCTGCCTCTACCTGTGGGGCACTAGCTACGAACTCATTCCAGTTCTTTGGAACCGGAATCCCGATATCCTCATAGACCTTGTTAGAAATCCAGAGCCACTCAGGAGAGTGGATGTTGACTGGAGCACAGTAAATTCGTCCGTCCACTGTACAAGCATCCAGCAAACTTTTCGGGAAGATGATTTCTTTCCAGTTGTTTGCTTCTGCCACGTCAGTCAAATCCAGCATCAAGCCAGCTTCTACAAGCTCTAGCGCCTGATTTCCATGATTGAACTGAGTTGCCCCCATCGGATCTCCACCAGTGATCCGGCTAATCATAATTGGCCTGGCTGTTCCACCAGATCCAGCGATCGCTCCATCGATCCACTTATCACCTGAGGCGTCAAACGCTTTTGCAAATTCAGCTACGGCTGCAGCTTCACCACCAGATGTCCACCAGTGAGTTACTTCCAATTCCGTAGCGTTTGCTGCTGAAGTCGCCATCAACCCAGCTGCCAATAGTCCAAACAATGCTTTGAACTTCATTTTGCTTCCTCCGAATTTTGTGATGATACCCCTGCCACGACAGCAAGGCGGCAATAGACCTCGTTTTCAGGGGATTTTCCGTAGAGGCTTTTTCAGCAATCTCGTACGAAAAATTTTGAAAACGTTTTCATAATCAGCCTTGCAATACGATTTTTGTCAAGATATTTAGTGACGAACAATTATTTCGAACTCAACAAGATGTAGTAGAATTTTTGGCTAAGTTCCACTCCACCTACAGAAACACCTGATGAGCAATCCAAAGTTAACTGACGTCGCCCGACTGGCAGGAGTATCGCCAGCGACAGTGAGCCGAGCGATCAATCAACCAGCGATTGTCAATGCCAAGACCCTGGAGCGGATTCAACAAGCCATCCAGCAAATTGGCTATGAGACCAACACTGCTGGACGGAATCTACGCCTACGCAGATCAGATGCCCTACTGGTCATGATCTCGGATGCCCCAAGTCGATTTTTCTCTCAGATTCTGATGGGAGTGGAAGCGGAAGCTTCTGAAGCAGGCTACAACGTGCTGGTCTCCAACACCCAGGAAAATCCAGAAAGGGGACGTCGGCTCTACGCAAGCATTCAGCAAAGCCTAGCGGATGGAATCCTGACTTTTGGAGGACACAACCAGGAATTGGGAGACTTGATCAGCAACCATCCCATCCCCATCGTTGGGGTCAATGAACACCTGGAAAATCTACCCGTCCCCGTGACGACTGTCGACAACCTGAGCGCCTCACGAGCAATCGTTCGTCATTTGCTGGAGTTAGGACATCGGAAGATTGGGCACGTGACCGGCACCACTACCTTGTCTTCAGGCAGAGATCGACTGGAGGGATTCTTAAGCGAACTACAGCAGGTGGGACTCACCCCCACATGGATTTGCAACAAGCACTACAACGTGGAATCTGGCAGAGAAGCAGCTGAAGAATGGCTAAGTCTGACTGACCGTCCCACCGCAGTCTTTTGCTCCTGTGATGAGGCTGCCTTTGGATTCATTGCTGCGCTGCGTCGCAAAGAAATCCGTGTTCCAGAAGACGTGTCTGTCGTTGGTTTCGATGACATTCCCCTAGCTGACCACTACTGCCCAGCCCTCACTACCGTACGTCAGCCTCACCGTGAATTGGGGACCACTGCTGTCCGTATGCTGCTGGAGCGCATCCATGACGTGGAAGCATCCATTCCAAATCAACTACTGGAAGGCAAATTGATTGTACGTGAAAGCACAGGTCGCCCACCAACTACTTAGTCCTTTGATTCAGAACACCAACACTTTCAACCAAGCATTCTTTATGACAACACAACGCCCCTGGCCTCAGCGCCGCAGACTACAAGATGGACAACTGGCAGAGCTTAGCATCGTGGACTGTGAGAACGGGGAAAGCACCGTAATCTATGAAACGGCAGAGTTGATTGAGGCGCCCAACTGGACTCCCGATGGCAACTGGTTGATCTTCAATGCCGATGGCAGGATTTTTCGAATTTCACCGGATGGACAACGAGGGCCAGAGCGCATCAACACTGCTCCCTTGGAAGATCTGAACAACGATCATGTGCTATCTCCTGGTGGCAAGCAGATTTACCTCAGTTCACGGGATGGACATCTCTATCGAGTGGCAATTGGGGGAGGGCAGCCAGAGCGTGTTTCCAATCAGCACGAAGCCACTCGAAATTTTCGTTACTACCTGCACGGGATTTCTCCCGATGGAGCGACGCTAACCTATGTTGGCTTAGAACATCCCGATGGTAGCGAGAAACAATCCCGCATCTGTACGATCCCAGCCCAGGGAGGACCAGACCAGTTCCTGACCGATGGCAGTGTGCCTGTCGACGGGCCTGAATTTTCAGTGGATGGTCAGTGGATCTATTTCAATTCGGAAGCAGCAAACCGAAAACCAGGGCACGCTCAACTGTATCGAATGCGACCAGACGGCTCTGACGTACAACAACTGACCCACGATGAGCGGGTCAACTGGTTCCCACATTGTAGTCCAGACGGGCAGCAAATCGCTTACCTCAGCTATCCTCCTGGCACAGAAGGGCACCCACCTGATCGGGCTGTTGAGTTGCGGATTATGAATCCAGACGGTGGAGAGATGCGCAGTTTAGTATCGTGTTGGGGAGGTCAGGGAACAATCAACGTCAATTCCTGGGCTCCAGATAGCCAGCGTTTCGCTTACGTCGCTTATCCCATTCACTCCTAGCCGATAGTCAGTACCAGACAATCAATCTGAGCGGACCTGTAAAATCAATTCTGCTTCAAAGCACATTCCTCCGGGAAGTGCTGCCACCCCTACGGCTGAGCGAGCATGCTTGCCTCGCTCTCCGAATACTTCTCCCAACAAGTCCGATACCCCGTTGGCCACCTGTGGTTGCTGCATGAAATCTGCGCCACAGCGCACAAAAGCCACGAGCTTGACGATACGCTCAATCCGATCTAGCGATCCGAGCTGATGCCTGGCAACGGAGAGTAAAAAGAGTCCGGTCTGCCGAGCAAGTTGATAGGCTTCTTCCACTGTGAGGGTCTGCCCCACAATTCCCTGAATGAACTGCCCTTCGGAATTGCGTGGCCCCTGACCCGAGATATATAGCAATCCTTGGGCTTCCAATCCAGGGACATAGTTGGCCACAGGCTGTGGCAGAGCTGGTATTTCCAATCCCAGTTCCTGCAGGCGTTTTTCGAAACTCATAAATCTCCAAAAATGAATCAAAATCATAAAAATTAACTCTTCAAATGAAGAACTAATTTCTCAAAAGATTTTACTTAATTTTTAAGAAAATAAACCAGAAAAATATCAGTTCATTTTTCCTAAATTAATTGAAAAATAGTGATTAGAAAACCCACTAAAAAAAGCGTCTGAGATAAGAATATGTCAAGCTTGTTTCATATTGTCAGTCAAAAAAATCTTGCCAATTTAAAGTAAAGAACATTACTGTCCCCCAACTATCCAGCAAACCTGTTGGAATAGTGTTTCTTCCCCTTATTCAAAGGAGCGCTATGAAGCTATTCAAATCGCTGGGTCTCTTCGTTTCCGCATGCTTAACATGTGGAATCGCGACCGCAGCAGATCATCACGTGAAGTGGCATGACGATGGTAAGGTTGATCTGGTCATGGAAGATGGGACAACTATTTCAACAACACGAGAGGAACTAGGATCCTTGTTTGGCCCAGATCAGAAGCCATTCGATGGAGTAAGTATTTCAGTGACCGTCAACTCTGGTGGCCCGAAGGGTGGAATTTCAGGGCCACTGTATAGTTTCCGTCCAATTTGGGAGGAGCTGACCGGGGGTAAGTTAGAAATTGTAGAGCTGCCATTCGGAGAGCACTACACCAAGATGATGTTGGATCTCCGCAACGGTACCGGCCAGTACGATGCCTTCATGGTTGGAGCCTTCTGGTACGGGGACATCGTTCCCAACGGCTACGCATTCCCTATTGATGACTTTATGACTACCGGAGAGTATCCGCAGTGGACCTATGATTCAATGCCTCAGTCATTGAAAACACTGCACACCTGGGAAGGCGTGGGTTACGGAGTACTCAACGACGGGGACGGACAAGTTCTGTACTACCGCAGAGATGCGCTGGCCAATCCAGAGTGGCGGGCTCAGTTCAAGAAAGAATATGGCTACAGCATGCCTGTTCCGCCAAAAACCTGGCAGCAGATGCTGGATATTAGCAACTTCTTCAATGGCAAGAACTGGGATAGCAATGATCCTGATCCTGACTCAGGAACCGTCCTTCACCTAAAGGTTGGAGAGCAGGGACACTATCACTTCCAGTCGCTGTCAGCCTCCTTTGCCATTACACCTGGGCCCGAGTTGGATCAGTACCATAACGTCTATTGGTTCGATCCAACCAATATGAAGCCGTTGATCAATAGCCCCGGACACGTCGCCGCCCTGGAGTTTCTACAGGAATTGCACAAGACCGGACCCTCCGCACAGGTCGGCTGGAGCTTGGGTGAAGCCTGGGATTACTTCCTGCGAGGCAAGTCTGTCTTTGTCTTCAGTTGGGGTGATGTTGGCTCACTCTGTCAGGATACTTCTCGTTCAAAGATCCAGGGAGTCTGTGCGTCTTCCATCCTGCCCTCATCAGACACCTACTACGATCATGAGACTAAGAAGTTTGTGAAGACTACCAATCCTGTGAAGGTAGGAAACACAACAGGTGGCTCATGGCATGGTGTGATCTCTAACTACTCTGCTAATCCTGAAGCTACCTACTCCCTGCTGTCCCTGATGGCCATCAAGCCCGCCTCGATCTGGTTGGCTCAGAATGGTTGGACTGGTGTGGATCCAGGCTTCACGTATCAGTTTCTGGAGCCACAGGGAGAAGCTGGACTCGGCGACTATCTTGACGCTGGTTGGTCTGAGGCCGACGTGAAGGACTACCTGAAGGCCTACTATGAGACCTTCTTCGCCGATACCTTCCTACCTTACCTACGGATTCCAGGCTCCTTCGAGTACTGGGATATCCTGGACAAAAACCTCTCGGCAACCATGAGTGGAGAGATCTCTGCCAAGCAGGCGCTGGACAACACCGCCAAGACCTGGGAGCAGATCACTGACCGCCTGGGTCGAGATCAGCAATTGGGCTACTATCAATCTGCGATAGGCTACAAGTAAATCCTACCGAGCTGTCAGGTGTGGAACCTTCCATGCCTGACAGTCTTTCGGATCCAAAACGGCTCGTGATCCATCACAAGACCTACTTATGAGAACACACCGAAATACAAAAGCGCGCTTTGTGTTTTTACTACCAGCCGCAATTTGGGTGTTAACATTCACTATTTTTCCACTGGTTTATTCGCTCTACATTAGCGTTCACAAAGTGGAAACTAAAATGAATGTGAGCCGTGAGAAAGTTCCCATGTTGGATGAAAGTGGAAACCCTGTTTTGGATGCGAAAGGCAACCCTAGAACTAAGATACAAATCAACCGAGAAAAGATCTCAACCTGGACAAATATCGGGCTTACTAATTTCAAGCGACTGGTTGAAGACCCGCAGGTTCATTCTGCCATAAAAGTTACTTCGATTTTTGTCTTAGTGGCAGTTCCGTCACAATTAGTACTAGGGATTCTGCTAGCTCTTTTATTCAATCAGCGTCTATGGGCCAGATCATTTCTCAGGGCAGTCATGCTCCTGCCAATTTTCGCCACCCCCCTCGCTGTCGGCTATCTATTTTTTACCATTTTCTATGAAGAAGGAGGGCCACTCGGCTTCCTCGGAGTGCCCTTCCTCTCTAATCCAGACTGGGCTCTGTTCTCTGTCATTCTGGTCGATATCTGGCAATGGACACCTTTCTGTTTTCTGGTTTTCCTAGCGGCTCTACAAGGTATCCCCAATGAGTTGATGGAGGCTGCAAAAATGGAGAGTAAGTCGAAGTGGGGCTTGTTCGCCAATATCATCTTCCCGATGCTGACTCCAACAATTGTCATCGTGCTACTGCTGCGCCTAGCAGAGGCCATCAAGCTCTTCGATATCCCGTTTGCCTTGACAGGAGGTGGGCCTGGCGTTGCCACACAGTCCATGTCATTCCTAGCCTTCAGAACTGGGCTACGTTACTTTGACCTCGGCTACGCTTCAGCGATGTCCTACTGTTTGCTGATTATTGTGATGATCATCGTGACCCTCTTCTTCAGAAAATTGCGCCAGAGTTACGCATAAGATGAAGCCCAAGCAGAACCAGCATCCTCTCAAGTATTCGATCTACTCTCTGATTGCCGTGGTTGCGGCAATGATCTTCTTCTTTCCCATCTATTGGGCCTTCTCGACGAGTCTGCGGAATCCACTAGACACCTTCACTGTCTCCGGTTTCGGAATCCCCTTCCTGAATTTTGACCCAACTCTCACCAACTGGGTGGATCAACTGGCTACGGAGGAAGCCCGAAAAGCGGTTTACAATAGTACGGTTATCGCTATTTTCGCTTCCATTCTGGCCTTGGCATTAGGAATTCCGGCAGCTTACGCACTGGCTCGCTTTCGCTTCAAGACGATCTCCAACAAGGATCTGACCGTTTGGTTTCTGTCACAGCGCGTGCTTCCCCCTGTGGCAACAGTGGTCCCATTCTACCTGATCATGCAGTTTCTGAATCTGTTGGACACACAGCTGGCGCTGATCCTAATCAACGCTACCTTTGTACTACCGTTCGTGGTCGTGATTGTGCGTCAGACCTTTCTGGATTTGCCTATTGAGCTAGAAGAGGCGGCCTTCATGGATGGAGCTCGCAACTACGGGGCTTTCCTTCGAGTCGCATTGCCTTTGGCAGCTCCAGCCATAGCTGCGACTGGTTTGATTATGTTCGCTTTCACTTGGAATGAGTTTCTCTTTGCCATCACTCTGAGCAGCAAAGAGGTGATCACCATCCCGATTCACATGGCTGGTGCGGTTGATACGCGGGGAGTGCAGTTCTGGTTCATGGCTGTTCGGGCAATGATCGCGATGATTCCACCCGTTTTGATCGCCTTATTGGCACAACGTTATATTGTTCAAGGCCTCACCCTGGGGGCTGTAAAAGGATGATCACTCCTCTATCAAAGTTGGAGGTCTCACGTGGCTGAAGTAAAACTACGCGGTGTAAAAAAGTCATTTGATGAAGTGGAGGTGATCCACGGAGTTGATCTGGAGATCAAGGACCAGGAATTTGTCGTTTTTGTTGGTCCTTCCGGATGTGGCAAGTCAACGCTGCTACGGATGATTGCTGGCTTGGAAGACATCACTGCGGGTGAAATCTATATCGGTGACACCTATGTCAACGATCTGCACCCAGCTGATCGTGGAGCAGCGATGGTCTTTCAGTCCTATGCGCTCTATCCACACATGAGTGTGCGAGAGAACATCGGTTTTGGACTCAAGCTGAACAAAGTGCCCAAGGCAGAGATTCAGCGCAAAGTCGCTGAGGCAGCAAAAATTCTGAAAATTGAGGAACTGCTGGATCGTCGTCCTGCCCAGCTTTCTGGTGGGCAGCGTCAGCGAGTTGCGATTGGTCGAACCATCGTCCGTGAACCGAGCGTCTTTCTGTTCGATGAGCCACTTTCGAATCTCGACGCTGCACTACGGGTACAGATGCGGATGGAGTTGGAAAAGCTACACGCCAATCTCAAGACCACCATGATCTATGTGACGCATGATCAGGTGGAGGCAATGACGATGGCTGACCGGATCTTCATTCTCAACGACGGTTACGTAGAGCAGGTGGGGACTCCTTTGGAACTGTACCGCAAACCTGCAAACATTTTTGTTGCTGGTTTCATTGGCTCTCCCAAGATGAATTTCCTATCTGTCAAGGTTCTACAGATCGAAGGGCAACAGATCACACTTCAGCTGCCTGGCGAAGATCAGATGCAACTGCAACGGGAGAACATCAATTTTCAGGTAGGTGATATCCTGACCCTTGGCATCCGACCAGAGCACTTCGAATTGGAGCAGGCTAAGGGATGTTCCCTATCTGCGACAGTAGACATCATCGAACGACTAGGCAACGAAACTTACATCTATGCTAATGATGCCAACGACAACTTACTGACCGTTGTTGGTGATGGTGAACTAGACGTCTCCAACAAGGAGAAGATCAAGATCCACTTCACGACCGACCACTGCCACCTGTTTGGCCGTGATGATCAGTCCATTCAATGAAGACCCGTTCACTTGACTTTCGAGACTCCCTCCTTTCACTGCTGGCTATTACGATTGTGCTGTTTTTCATCTTCCCGCTCTACTGGGGATTCTCGACAAGCCTGCGTAATCCGCTGGACACCTTCACTGTCACAGGCATTGGCATCCCTTGGCTCAACTTCTCTCCTACTCTCAATAACTGGGTTTCCCAATTAGAAATAGTGGAAATGCGCAACGCTGTGGTCAATAGCGTGGTGGTTTCCTTCTCGACTTCTCTGCTGACGCTCTGTCTGGGAGTTCCTGCTGCCTACGCGCTGGCTCGCTTCCGCTTTAAGAAGATCTCTAACAAGGATCTAACCGTCTGGTTCCTCTCTCAACGGATCCTTCCTCCAGTCGCAACCGTCATCCCATTCTACCTCACCCTTCAGTTTCTGAATCTCCTGGATACTCGAACCGGATTGATTCTGATCAACACCACTTTCACACTGCCCTTTGCCGTAGTGATCATGAGACAAGCTTTTGTCGACCTGCCCGTCGAGTTGGAAGAAGCTTGTTTGATGGATGGAGCCAACTACTTCACGACTTTTTCTAAGATCGCCCTACCTCTCTGTGCACCTGCCTTGTCTGCTACCGCACTGATTATCTTTGCCTTCACCTGGAACGAGCTATTGTTCTCGCTGGTCATCAGCAGCAAAAACGCCATCACCATTCCGATGTTCATTTCTGGTTCGTTTGAGTCACGAGGGGTCCAGTTCTGGTTCCTCAGTGTGCGAACCATGATTGCCATGTCGATTCCTATCCTGATCGCACTGCTCGCACAGCGCTACATTGTCCGAGGGCTAACCCTGGGGGCTGTAAAAGGATAATTGTTCTTTTGAAGTA
>Ga0255761_10005144_pt1 | contig 11465 bp, 11 predicted proteins | sample 071ome_29_FD_179961 | JGI IMG/M metagenome (GOLD analysis project Ga0255761, IMG submission 179961) | Coastal salt marsh microbial communities from the Groves Creek Marsh, Skidaway Island, Georgia - 071407BT metaG (version 2) | ecosystem: Environmental > Aquatic > Marine > Intertidal zone >... | reverse complement strand
AAGAGCCTCGACGAACTCGCCGCGCTGGTCGATGAATGCCGGATCGAGATGCCGCCGGAACTGCCGCCGATGGCCGCCGGGCTGTTCGGCTATTTCGCCTACGACATCGTGCGCCAGGTCGAGGTCCTGCCGGACAACAACCCCGACCCCATCGATATCCCGGATTCGGTGTTCATCCGGCCGACCATCACGGCCGTCTTCGACAATGTCGCCGACAAGGTAACCCTCGTCACGCCGGTCTGGCCTGACCCGTCCGTCGATGCGGACACCGCCCATGCCGCCGCCTGCGCGCGGCTGGACGAGGCCGTCGCCCGCTTCGACCGTGGCGTGCCGCGCACCGCAAGCGTGCCGCCGGGCACAGGCGTCGAACTGGCGATGAGTTCCAACCGCTCCCAGGGCGATTATCACCGGATGGTCGAACAGGCGAAGAAGTACATCCGCGCCGGCGAAATCTTCCAGGTGGTGCCGTCCCAGCGCTTCACCATCCCGTTCGACCTGCCGCCGGTCGCGCTTTACCGCTCGCTGCGCCGCCTGAACCCCTCACCTTTCCTGTTTGTGCTGAATGTCGGCGATTTCGCGCTGGTCGGCTCAAGCCCGGAAATCCTGGTGCGGCTGCGCGACGACACGGTCACCATCCGACCGATTGCGGGAACGCGTCCGCGCGGCGCAACGCATGACGAGGACGAGGCGCTGGCCGAGGATCTGCTGTCCGACCCGAAGGAGTTGGCCGAGCACCTGATGCTCCTCGACCTGGGCCGCAACGATGTCGGCCGCGTGTCCGATATCGGCACGGTAGAGGTCACGGAAGAATTCGTGATCGAGCGCTACAGCCATGTCATGCACATCGTCTCGAATGTGCAGGGTCATGTGCGCGAGGGCATCAACGCCGTCCAGGCGCTCGCCGCGGGCTTCCCCGCCGGCACGGTCTCGGGCGCACCGAAGATCCGGGCGATGGAGATCATCGACGAACTGGAATCCGAACGCCGCAGCTTCTACGCAGGCGCGGTCGGGTATTTCGCCGCCGACGGCAGCATGGACACCTGCATCACGCTGCGCACCGCGCTCATCAAGGACGAGAAGATGTACGTACAGGCGGGCGGCGGCGTGGTCGCCGATTCCGACCCGGAGGCGGAGTACCAGGAATCCAACAACAAGGCCCGCGCCCTCATCCGTGCCGCCCAGCAAGCGCACCGCTTCGTGAACTGACCGCACGCACCGTGTGTTGTCGGCTCAGCGGGTAAAACGCGGGGGGGCCTCTGTGAGCGCGCGCTTCGCGCGTTTTCACCCGGCAGTCATGAACCCGCGGTTGAAGTCACCCCCGCCCGCATGTTAGCGCTGGGGCACAATTTGGATCTTCCCTTTTCGCTCCGGGGCGACGTTTTCCGGGCTTTTTCCTGCCCCCGACGTCCTCATTGCCAGCCACGGTCTGGCCCCCCTGTTGTGAGCAAGGCTGACTGGCTGCGGCTCTAGAAATCGGCAAACGATCGCCGGCGTTCCGGTCGCGGAGGATTCCCGCGGGCCGAACCCGGTCCCGGACAACAAACGCTTTTGGGGAGCGAAAACATGCCGGAGACCACCGGGGATCAGAACGCGGAACTGCGCCTGAAACATCAGGATTATGGAAGCGATCCGCTCGCCGTTCGCGAAACGGGGCAATACCGCGCGGAATACGTCATGAGTTTCGTCGAGAAATGGGATGAACTTATCGACTGGAGGGCGCGCGCGGAAAGCGAAGGGCAATTTTTCATCGACGTCCTGCGTGCACGCGGAAAGGTAAAAATCCTCGATGTCGCGTGCGGTACGGGATTTCACTCCGTCCAGTTGATGGAGGCCGGCTTCGATGTCACATCGGCTGACGGCAACGCAGCCATGGTCGCCAAGGCGTTTGACAACGCGAAGGACCGCGACCTCATCCTGAAGACGGTGCAGGCCGACTGGCGCTGGCTGAACCGGGATATCTCGGGGAAGTTCGACGCAATCATTTGTCTCGGCAATTCATTCACGCACCTGCACGAGGAAGCCGACCGGCGCCGCGCGCTGGCGGAATTCTATGCCGCGCTGAAGCATGACGGCATCCTGATCATCGATCAGCGCAACTACGATGCGATTCTGGATCACGGATTCAGTTCGAAGCACAAATACTACTACTGCGGCGATCAGGTGACGGCGGAACCGGAATACGTCGATGACGGCCTCGCCAGGTTCAAATACTCCTTCCCGGACAATTCGGAGTTCCGTCTGAACATGTTCCCGCTGCGCAAGAACTACCTGCGCAAGCTCATGTCAGAGGCAGGTTTCCAGCACATCCACACCTATGGCGATTTCCAGGAAACCTATCAGGAAAGCGAACCCGACTTTTTTGTTCATGTCGCCGAAAAGCTGCACCCGGAAGCGAACTGAATCGATGAACCAAGCGAACACGAGCAAGCGCGATGCGGTCACGGCAGTCGCCGAGGCCTATTACGACAGCACGGACGCAGACAATTTCTACTTCAACATCTGGGGTGGCGAAGACATCCACATCGGCCTCTACGAAGAAACGTCCGACATTGCCGAGGCGAGCCGCCGCACGGTGGCGCATATGGCCGACCATATCCCCGACCTGAACGCCGACACCCGCATCATCGACCTCGGCGCGGGATACGGCGGCGCGGCACGCTACCTTGCGCACAATTTCAGTTGCGAAGCGGTCTGCCTGAACCTGTCCGATGTCCAGAACGCGACCAATCGGCGGCTGAACGCCGAACAGGGCCTCGACGACCTGATCCGGGTCGTCCACGGCAGCTTTGAGGAAATCCCGGAACCGGATGAGAGCTTCGACGTCGTGTGGTCACAGGACGCGATCCTGCACAGCGGCAATCGGGAACAGGTGGTCGCCGAGGCATGGCGCGTCCTGAAACCCGGCGGCATCATGGTTTTTACCGACCCCATGCAGGCCGACGATTGCCCCCCGGGCGTGCTGCAACCCGTTTATGACCGCATCCATCTGGAAAGCCTGGGTTCGTTCGGATTTTACCAGGACATTTCCGCGAAACAGGGCTTCACGGACTTCACGAAAGAAGACCTGACACACAACCTGCGCACCCACTATTCCCGTGTCCGTGACGAACTGGAGCGCGACTACGAGCGCATGGCCAAGGTGTCGAGCAAGGATTACATCGACCGTATGCTCGTCGGGCTGGGCAACTGGGTCGAGGCGGCTGATTCCGGCTATCTCGCCTGGGGTATCATCGGCTTCCGCAAGCCAGTGCCGGTGTCCTAGACCTCGATCCCTAGGTCGCGGTCATACGCCTCGAAGGCGTTCTCCATCCCGATCAGCACGCGTGTGATGTGGAAATACGGCGTGGTGAACAACTCGCTGTCCTTCAGCTCTTCCCACATCGCGTGATAGGCGTACATCTCGCGGAAACGGCAGATCACGAAGTCCGAGCATTCGCCGCTGAACGCATCCGCGTCATGCCAGACAAGCTCGACATCCGGATGCGAGGCCACGATGCCCTGCATCATCTTCCATTTCTCGGCGCGGCTTTCGCGCGACAGTTGAAGGTAGGTGTGCTCGACCTTCAGCTCCACGACGGCAATCGTGAGGGGTGTTTCGTCCACGGCAGTATGTCCCGGATCAATTGGTTATGCGGAATTCTAGCCGGGACCGGACCACGCCGTCGGGGAAAGTGCAGGTAGCTCTACCGCCCCGCCGCTTCCGGAATGCGCAGGGCCAGCGCGCTGACGGGTACAATGGCGAAACCGCGTGCTTTTACATCGGGCAGCCATTCGGCGAGCGCGGCGATGGTCGCGTCCTTCGGATGCCCGATGGCGATGGCGTAACCCTGCTCTTCGGCCGTCTTTTCCGTCTTCAGCAGCGCCGCCCGAACAGCTATGGGCGACGGGTCGTGGTCCAGGAAGACGTCGCGCTTCAGCGCGGGAATGCCCGCGCGTGCCGCCTCACCGTGGGCCACCGTTGCACCCGAGGTCCGGCTGTCGAGGAACAGAAGGCTGCGCTTCGACAATTCGGCCATCACCGCCCGCATGGTCGCCGGGTCACTGGTGGCCTTGCTGCCCATGTGGTTGTTGATCCCGACAAACCCGCCAAACTGCGACAGATTCCAGACGATGCGGCGGTCCAGTTCTGCGCCGGAAAGCGTTGTCAGCAACGCATTCGGGCCGGGATCGGCGGCCGCGCCATCCGGTTCCATCGGGACATGCACCAGAAGCTCGTGCCCGGCGCTGTGCGCCCTGGCCGTCTGGGCCGCCAGATCGTCGCCATAGGCCAGATAGGCCAGCGTCAGCGGCCCCGGCAGGGCGGCGGCCTGCGCCGACCGGCCCAGGTCGATCCCCATATCGTCGATGACGATGGCGATCATGGGCTGGCCGGGCTTCACAGCCACCGGAACGGCATTCTGCTCCCACACGGGCTTCGGACGCGGCGGCGCAGCGGCGACCTGCGGCGGTGGATTAACAGCGGGCGCGGGTGCGGCGGCGTCCTCTCCCGGCATAAGCACGACAACAGCCGCCACCGCAATAACGGCGGCGAACAACGCGATCGCCGCAACCAGCGGCAGACGCCGCGACGGCTTGCGCGCCGCCTTGCGCGGTTTCGCGGCCGGCTTGCGCTTCTTCGCAGATGTCCTGGCGGGTTTTTTCGCCATTGCCGTGTGTCATCCTGTTTGTGCCGGGTCACAGCACCGCACAATCGCGGCGGCGTTATGGCAGATTCGAAAGTGCGATCTTCCGGCCCTTGTACCGTCCGGGCCCGCGTCGCGCACAATTGCGATCCGCTTGGGTTTCCTTTTGCCCCCCGTGGCTTCGCTGTTATAAGTCTCCGCCTTTCCCGCGCGGCCCGCCGCGGGTGCCAACCAGTATGAGCGACACCGGACAACCCCTTGGGATGTTTCTGTTAATCGACAACTACGACAGCTTCACCTGGAACCTCGTCCACTTCATCGGCGAGCTGGGTGTCACCTGCGAGGTGCAGCGCAACGATGCGCTGACGGTCGAGGAGATATTCGCGCGCGCGCCGGACGGCATCGTGATCTCGCCCGGCCCGTCGGACCCCGATCATGCGGGCATCTGCCTCGACGTGGTGGCGAAGGCCGCCGAGACGGGCATGCCGGTGCTTGGCGTGTGCCTGGGTCACCAGACCATCGGCCAGTCCTTCGGCGGAAAGATCGTCCGCGCGCCTGTACCCATGCACGGTAAGGTGGACAAGGTGCACCACAATAATTCCGGCCCGTTCCGGGGCCTGCCGAACCCGCTGACCGCGACGCGCTACCACTCGCTGGCGGTGGAGGAAGCCTCCCTGCCCCGGTGTTTCGAGATCACGGCGCACACCGATGACGGCGTCATCATGGGGCTGAGCCACAAGGAACTGCCCATCCACGGCGTGCAGTTCCATCCCGAGAGCATCGCCACCGAGGCTGGCCACGCGCTGCTGGCAAACTTCATCGAGCTGGCCACCGGGCAATCGGTCGAATCCTTCGCCGAGGAAAGCCGCGCCGGGGAGATGATGGCGCTATGAGCGGGGACATGAACGATCTGAAGCCGATGCTGGCCCGCGTCGCCGATCGCGAGACGCTGGACGAGGCGGACGCCGAGACCGCCTTCGACATCATCATGTCGGGCAACGCGACCCCGGCCCAGATCGGCGCCTTCCTGATGGCGCTGCGCGTGCGCGGCGAGACCGTGGCGGAAATCACCGGCGCCGCCCGCACCATGCGCGCCAAGGCGACCGGCATCGAGGCCCCCGAGGGCGCGATGGACATCGTCGGCACCGGCGGCGACGGCAAGGGCACACTGAACATCTCCACCGCCTCGGCCATCGTGGTCGCTGCCTGCGGCGTGCCCGTCGCCAAGCACGGCAACCGCGCGCTGAGCTCCAAGACCGGCGCGGCGGACGTGCTGACGGCGCTGGGCATCAATGTGGATGCCGATTTCGCGCTGATCCGCGAATCCCTGTGGGAGAACAACATCGGCTTCATGATGGCCCCGCGCCATCACTCGGCCATGCGCAATGTGGCCGGTCCGCGCGTGGAACTCGCGACCCGCACGGTGTTCAACATTCTGGGACCGCTGTCGAACCCGTCGCTGGTGAAGCGCCAGATGACCGGGGTGTTCGCGCCCGAATGGACCGAACCCATGGCCGAGGTGCTGGGCAATCTGGGCCTGGAGCGCGCCTGGGTGGTGCACGCCCATGACGGCTCCGACGAGCTGACCACGACCGGACCGGCCCGCGTGTCCGAACTGAAGGACGGCAAGGTCTCCACCTTCGAGGTCACGCCGGAAGACGCCGGGCTGCCACGCTCGACGCTGGACGACATCAAGGGCGGTGACTCCGGGTACAATGCGAAGGCGCTGCACGCACTCCTCGACGGCGAGGCAGGCGGCTTCCGTGACTGTGTGCTGCTGACAGCGGCGGGCTCACTGATCATCGCGGGCAAGGCCGACGACCTGAAAGCGGGTGTGGAGATTGCGGCGCAGGCCATCGACGCGGGTGTCGCGAAGCATACGCTGGCGCGGCTGGTCGAAATCACCAACCGGGGTGCGTGACATGGCGAATGTCCTCGACAAGATCTGCGACGACAAGCGCGCGCACATTGCCGCCTGCAAGGCGCAGAAGTCCCTGTCCGAGCTCGAGGCCCGCGCGAAGGATGCCGGGCCCACACGCGGCTTCGCACGCGCGCTGTCCGAACGCGCGGCCGCCGGGCGTTTCGGCCTGATCGCGGAGATCAAGAAGGCGAGCCCCAGCAAGGGGCTCATTCGGGAAGATTTCGACCCGCCGTTCATCGCCCGCGAATACGAGGCCGGCGGGGCGGCCTGCATGTCCGTCCTGACCGACACGCCGTATTTCCAGGGCAAGGACGAAGACCTGATTGCGGCCCGCGCGGCGGTCTCCCTGCCCGCGATCCGCAAGGATTTCATGGTCGATCCCTACCAGGTGACCGAAGCGCGCGCGCTGGGCGCGGACTGCATCCTGCTGATCATGGCCGCGCTGGACGACGGACTGGCCGCCGAACTCGCCGCCGCGGCCCATGACTGGAAGATGGACGTGCTGGTCGAGGTGCATGACGGCCCGGAACTGGACCGCGCGCTGAAGGTCGATGGCGATCTCGTCGGCATCAACAACCGCAACCTGAAGACCCTGAAGGTCGATATCGCGACCACCGAGGAACTGGCGCCCAACGTGCCGTCCGACCGGGTGCTGGTCTGCGAGAGCGGGCTGTTCACACCGGACGACCTGGTGCGCATGTCCAAGGTCGGCGCACGCTGCTTCCTGATCGGCGAATCCCTGATGCGCCAGGACGACATCGCGGGCGCGGTGCGCGACCTGCTCGCCCCCGGCGAGGCGCAGGCCCTGCGCGAGAGCGCCTGACATGTCTGACGGCGCCAAGCTCACCCACATCGACGCGGACGGCAACGCCCGCATGGTGGACGTGTCCGACAAGGACGTGACCCGGCGCACCGCGACGGCGGGCTGCCGCGTCATCATGCAGCCGGAAACAGTGAAGCTGATCCGCGACGGCGCCGTGAAGAAGGGCGATGTGCTGTCGGTCGCGCGGCTGGCGGGCATCATGGGCGCGAAGAAGACCTCCGAGCTGATCCCGCTCTGCCACCCGCTGCTGATCAACAAGGCGGATGTGGAACTGACCGTGGTGGACGAGGCCAACGCCGTCGATATCGAGGCCACCGTGCGCGTGGACGGCAAGACCGGCGTCGAGATGGAGGCGCTGACCGCCGCGACGGTCGCCGCGCTGACCGTCTATGACATGGTGAAGGCCGTGGACCGGGGCACCCGGATCACCGATGTGCGCCTGTTGCACAAGGCCGGCGGCAAGTCGGGCACCTACGAGGCGGAATGATGGCCTGTCGCCACCGGAGCCTCATACTTCGACAAGCTCAGCATGAGGCTCTCTCATTCCTCGTCCTGAGCCTGACGAAGGACGAGGCGCACTGATATGGCCCGCGAACTGATGCCCGTCGCCGAGGCGCGGCAACGCATCCTCGCCGATCTCCCGCTGATGCCGTCCGAGCAGGTCTCCCTGCCCGAGGCGCACGGGCGCGTGCTGGCCGTGGACGTGGCCTCGCGGGTCACCCAGCCGCCGCTGGCGGTCTCCGCCATGGACGGCTATGCCGTGCGCGCCGCCGATGTGGCCTCCGTGCCCGCAAATCTGGACGTGATCGGCTCCGTGCCCGCCGGCGGCCTGTTCGAGGGCGAGGTCGGCGCGGGCCAGGCCGTGCGCATCTTCACCGGCGCGCCCCTGCCCGCCGGCGCCGACGCCATCGTCATCCAGGAAGACACCGAACGCGACGGCGACACGGTCACCGTGACCGAGGGCGTGAGGCCCGGCCGCTATGTGCGCCGCGCGGGCCTCGATTTCGCAGAGGGCGACGTACTGCTGACCGCCGGGACCGTGCTGTCGGCCCGGGATATCGGGCTGGCGGCCGCCATGAACCACCCCTGGCTGCAGGTCCGCCGCCGCCCGCGCGTGGCGCTGCTGGCCACGGGCGATGAAATTCACTTGCCGGGCGAGAAGATCGGCCCCACGGGCATCGTCAGTTCCAACACCTTCGCGCTGGAGGGCCTGATCCGGGCCGCGGGCGGCGAACCCGTCACCCTGGGCATCGCCGTGGACGACCGCGACCAGATCCGCGCGCTGGCCGAGAACGCGCTCGGTACCGACATGCTGGTGACGACCGGCGGCGCGTCGGTGGGCGAGCACGACCTTGTGCAGGACGCGCTGGCCGATCTCGGCCTCGAGCTCGATTTCTGGCAGATCGCCATGCGCCCCGGAAAGCCGCTCATGTCGGGCCGCCTGGGCGCGACGCCGATGCTGGGTTTTCCGGGCAACCCGGTCTCCTCGATGGTGTGCGGCATCCTGTTCCTGATGCCCGCACTGGCGCAGATGCTGGGCACGGGTGAGACCGAGCCGGTGCGCGACACGGCGGTGCTGGGCATCGATCTGGAAGAAAACGACCGGCGCGAGGACTACCTGCGCGCCACGCTGGCCCATGAAGGCGGCAAGCTGGTCGCCACCCCCTTCGAAAAGCAGGACAGCTCCATGTTCTCGCGCCTCGCCGCCGCCGACTGCCTGCTCATCCGCCCGCCCCACGCCCCCGCCGCAAAGGCCGGGGACACCGTGGACATCGTGCGCCTGGACGGCAGCAACCTGCGGGTTTGAGTTCGCAGAAATTAACTCCGGGGACGTCGCCTATGTCCGCAGTGATCGTATTGGTTCTGCTATTCCTGCCCACCGGCATCCTGAACACCGCGATCTGGTGGTCGCTCTTCAAGACTTGGGGGAGACCCGGCCGTCAGGGCGCGCTTCCTATCGCAATCCAGACAACGCTCCTCGCTCTCGGCATCGCAGCATTGGATCTCGGGAAGTACGGCGGGCTTATCTTCGTCTTCCTTGTAGCTCTGGCCACGATTGTCGCCGCGCCAAAACTTATTCCAATTACGCGATTTGAGCTCAGCAAGTTCGATATCGCACGAACTGAGCGAATTGATATTTTCCTGTGGGCCGCAACTCGGCCTGTGTTCGGTGCGCTTTTCAGCCTCTTGCTGACAAGGGAATTGGCCAAAATTCAAAGGCGGCTCACGAACAAGAGCAACGAAACGACAACCTCGGTTGACGATTCAGGAGAACATCCCTAGAACACGCAGGAATGTTTGCGGTTTGTTCCATGGCCTGCGGTACTCTCGTAGGTAGTGGAAGTCCCGTAAGGAACGGCGAATAAGGGGATTCCTTCGCATGTTGACGCGGAAACAGCACCAGCTTCTGACCTTCATCAACGAGCGCCTGAACGCGACCGGCGTGGCGCCCTCCTTCGACGAGATGAAGGAGGCCCTCGGGCTCAAGTCCAAGTCGGGAATCCACCGGCTGATCACCGGGCTTGAGGAGCGCGGTTTCATCCGGCGCCTCGCCCACCGGGCCCGCGCGCTGGAAGTGCTGCGCCTGCCCGACGAGACCGGTGTGGACCGGCCTTCCGCCACGGTCACCAAGCCCGACGGCTTCGCACCCCATGTCATCGAGGGCGGCCGCGACACCCGAACCCCGCCGATCACCGCCCCGTCCGAGATCACCGGCCCTGTGGGCGACGGTGCCGAGGTCGAGGTGCCCCTGCTGGGCAAGATCGCAGCGGGCACGCCCATCGAGGCGCTGAGCGACCCGACCCGGCATGTGGCGGTTCCGCCGTCCCTGCTCGGCTCCGGCAACCACTACTGCCTGGAGGTCGAGGGCGATTCGATGATCGATGCCGGCATCCTCGACGGCGATACGGTCATCATCCGCCGCGCCAACAACGCCGAAAACGGCGCCATCGTGGTCGCGCTTGTCGAAGGCCAGGAGGCGACCCTCAAGCGCCTGCGCAAGCGCAACAACTCCGTCGCGCTGGAAGCCGAAAACCCGGCCTACGAGACCCGCATCTTCGGCCCCGACCAGGTCGAGGTGCAGGGTGTGCTGGTCGGCCTGCTGCGGCAGTACTGATTCCCCGTTAACCAGTCATGGCCGGACTTGTTCCGGCCATCCACGTGGTAGTATCACGCGTCAAGTTTCATAGAACCGATGGACGTGGATGCCCGCAACAAGTGCGGGCATGACGACTTTATTTTGGGTCTTCGCATTCCGCGGATCGAGCGACTGTGACCATCCGAGCTTCTGTAGTGGCTGGTCAGCCCGGGATTACGCTGGGCATTCGTTGCACCTGCGCCAACACCCGCAGAGTTGTGGATAACCTTGTCCGGGAAAGCACAGCCAGGGCCTGCGTTTTTCGCCCCCTCGCGGCCAGTAGTGACTCCACGTCCCCGGGAAGCCCTTTCATCGACAATGTGTCCCTCACCTGCCGGATTGGCGGGTTTCCGGGCCGCACAGCCGGATGTAGTGGAACGTCTGCCCCGGACTACTCGGGGCATACATCAATACCGCTGCAATCCGCCAATCCCCCTGAAATCCGGGCTTTCCGAAGTGGGTCAGGGAACGCCGGGCCAAACGAATTTATCCACAGCGATGGCGACGGCACCGGCACCACTCCGGGCATACCCGGGCCATCCCCTCCGTTTCCGGAGGCAAATGCCGGATCAGGTCCGGCCATGACGAGTTGGTCGTGAGAAAGGTGCCCGTCAACGATTGGACCGGCGCATCCAGGGGCGCGCGGGGTGTTCCGTTCGGGCCTGCCAGACCCGGTTGCCGCCCGCTGAGTCCAGCCAGATGGCATGGGCGCCATCGCGCCACAGGTCGAACCAGTCGATGACCACATCGGGGCGGTCGCAGTCGCGCGGCGCGGGCACCTGCGCGACGACCACATCGGCGATACGGCAGTCCTCCTCGAAGGCGAGCGGATCGGTCACGAAGGCCACCGTGCGACCGTCGATCCGGCCGATGCAACTCTGGCCATCGCAGCGCAGGACGGCGCTGCCCTCACCCGGCGGCGGAAAGGCCGTGCCATCCTCCTCGCCGGCCCGGCGCAGCCAG
>Ga0255761_10005128_pt1 | contig 11483 bp, 11 predicted proteins | sample 071ome_29_FD_179961 | JGI IMG/M metagenome (GOLD analysis project Ga0255761, IMG submission 179961) | Coastal salt marsh microbial communities from the Groves Creek Marsh, Skidaway Island, Georgia - 071407BT metaG (version 2) | ecosystem: Environmental > Aquatic > Marine > Intertidal zone >... | reverse complement strand
ATAGAAAATATCTCTAGAGCAAAAAAACAAACATTAATTTTCTCAATTTTAAAAGCCAAGGCTGAAGCCAATGAGCAAGTTGTTGGAGATGGTGTTCTTGATATTATTCAGGATGGTTATGGCTTTTTAAGATCCCCGGATGATTCATATGTTTCTGGTCCTGATGATATTTATGTATCACCCAATCAAATTAGAAGATTTAATTTATCTACTGGTGATTTTGTAACTGGAAATATTAGGGCGCCTAAAAAAGGTGAAAAATATTTGGCTTTAGTTAAAGTTGATGAGGTAAACGAAGAAGATCCTGATGCAATCAGAAATCGTATACCATTTTCATCCCTTACACCACTCCACCCAAATGAAAGATTAAAGCTTGAAATTGGAAATGGAGGCACTGAAGATATCACTGCACGAGTAATTGATCTAGTTGCCCCTTTCGGTAAAGGCCAAAGAGGATTGTTAGTTGCACCTCCAAAGGCTGGAAAGACAATGATCATGCAAAATGTTGCCGCATCTCTTGCAATTAATCATCCTGAGTGTGAGTTGATTGTTTTGTTAATTGATGAAAGACCTGAAGAGGTTACAGAGATGGAGAGAACAGTTAGAGGTGAGGTGATTGCTTCTACTTTTGACGAGCCAGCAAAAAGACATGTCCAAGTTGCAGAGATTGTTATTGAAAAAGCAAAGCGACTTGCAGAAAAGGGTAAAGATGTTGTTATTCTTCTAGATTCTATAACGAGACTAGCTCGTGCTTATAATACTGTTGCACCCGCATCTGGGAAAGTTTTAACTGGTGGTGTAGATGCAAACGCATTACAAAAACCCAAACGTTTTTTTGGAGCTGCCAGAAATATTGAAAATGGTGGTAGTGTTACAATCATTGCTACTGCGCTTATTGATACAGGTTCAAAAATGGATGAGGTAATTTACCAGGAATTTAAGGGAACTGGTAATATGGAGCTTCATTTAGAAAGAAGATTAAGTGAAAAAAGAATATTTCCTGCAATCAATATCAATTCATCTGGCACAAGGCGTGAGGAGTTAATCACTGATGAAAAAGAACTTCAAAAAATGTGGATACTGAGAAAGGTCTTACACCCTATGGATACTGTTGAAGCTGCAGAATTCCTCATAGATAAACTTAAACTTACTAAAACAAATGATGAGTTCTTTTTATCTATGGCAAAAAAGTAACTACCAAACTATAAATTGATCTTAGAAAGAAAAATATCTCTTTTATCTATTTTTATATCAAAAGAAATTTTTTTTAGTCTTTTGGGTGTTCTTTTAATCTTATCAATTCTAATTTTAGGAAATCAACTTTTTATTGTTTCAAAGGAAAGCATAAAGATTGGCCTTGAAGCAAGTGAGATTTTTCCTTATGTTTTATTTAAATATTTAGGTGATTTAACAGACATACTTATAATTTCATATATTCTGAGTTTCATTATGGTCTTTTTAAAACTTAAAAAAAGATCTGAAAAAATTATAATTCACACTGGCGGATTAAGTAGTTTATCAATCATAAAAAATACTTTACCTATATTTCTCCCATTTTTTTTACTTGTTAATGTTACATCTTTTTATTTTTCCCCTTGGGCATCAAAACAGGAAAATATATTTAAAGAGTTGGCAAAAAATAGACCTTCATACTTATCTCTCAAAGAAAATCAATTTCAAAAAATAGGCAAATATACCTTCTACTCGCCAAGTATTGTGCCAACTGATGATGGTCAAAAAATAACTGATGTGTTTTTGGTGTCAGAAAATACCCAAAACCCCTTAACAATAATTACTGCAAAAAATGCTTATAAAACTATTGATCAAAAAAATAGAAATGTTTTTATGGACTTAAACGATGGATATTTATTTGAAAATGTAACAACGGAATCTATTGGAAAAATAACACAGTTTAGCAAATATCTTGTAAAGATTTATGAAGATTCATTTGATAAAATCAAAACTATTCATGACCCTCAATCATTTTCTTTAAATGATTTAATCAGTCAAATTAATAATCTATTTATGGGAGAAATTCACTACAGATTTACCAAAATATTAACAGTTATATATGTGATATTTTTTTTCACTGTGATTGCAGGATTAAATCCAAGAAGTAATAAGAATTTTTCTCCCTTAGTAACTCTCATTTTCTATTTATTTTGTGTCTATTTTGGGATCTTTTCTCAATCTCTTATTGAGAAGAAAGTATTAAGCTTTATTGAAGTATTTTTATCAACAAATCTTATATTTATTGGGATAATCTATATAGTTTTTGCATTTAAAAAGAAATATTTAATAAATTGATTAAAGTTATGACAACAAAACCATCTAAAGTGATTGAAACATTTGAGAATCCTAATATTGATAGAGATTACACAATTAATATTACTCTTCCAGAATTTACATGTTTGTGTCCAAGAACAGGACAACCTGATTTCGCAAAACTTTTCCTTGAATATATTCCAAACAAGAAATGCGTAGAATTAAAATCCTTAAAACTTTATATTTGGTCTTTTAGAGATGAGGGAGCATTTCATGAGGCTGTTACCAATCTGATCTTGGATGATCTTGTTAATGCTACAAATCCTAAGTATATGAAGCTTAAGGCTGTTTTTAATGTGAGAGGAGGAGTTTACACAACAGTTATTTGTGATTTCAAATCCCCTGATTGGAAATCTAATCAAGACATTTAATTCTCTTGAATCCAGTTACCACTGATGCAAAATTTGATAAAAATCTCATACCTTCGAGCGTTTATAAAACGATCATTCGATTAAACAAGGAAGGTTTTTCCGCACTTATAGTTGGTGGTTTCTTAAGAGACTGTTTGGCAAATATTAAAGCCAAAGATTATGATATTGTTACTGATGCAAGACCAGAACAAATAAGAAAAATTTTTAAAAATTCGCGTATTGTTGGTAGGAGATTTCCTATTGTTCATGTATATGATTCCAATAGAGGTTTTATAGAAGTTTCAACCTTTCGATCAGGTCAATCAGTCTCAAATGATGATGGTTTTATTACGAGGGATAGGTCTTTTGGAACGATAGAACAAGATGTTGTCAGAAGAGATTTCACCGTAAACTCACTTTATTACAATTATTCTGATCACACCCTTATTGATTTTCTGGGAGGGGTTAATGATATTAAAGATAAAGTTATAAGATCTATTGGTGACCCCTTAAATAGATTTAAAGAAGATCCAGTCAGAATACTCAGAGCCTTAAGATTTCAGGCTAAATTAGACGCAACCCTTGATAAGGCAACTGAAGAGGCTATTGAGATTAACTCATCACTTTTGATGAATATTTCTCCATCAAGATTATTTGATGAGATTATCAAATTATTTCATAGTAGAGATAATATCCAAATTATTGAATTGATACTATCCTACAAAATTGATAGGTTCTTGTTTATAGAACTTAATAACGATTCATTCTTAAGAGCAGCTCTAGAGAATACTGCTATGAGAATAGAAGACAATAGCAGTATTTCACCAATTTTTATTTTTTCTGTTTTTTTGTGGTCTCTCCGAGTCAAGAAGTTAAAAAAAATATCTGACTCTAGGAAACTAAACTCATTGATTGCTAGGGAATCTGATAAGGATATTCTTTTAAAACAAAATAAACTAACTAACATGCCTAAATGGATCAAAGAGGGCATTTTAGACCTGTGGTCTATGCAGCATCGACTGGAAAAATCAAGGAATTCAAATATCCTATCTGACAAAAGATTTAGAATGGCTTATGATTTTTTAGTTTTAAGGAGTGAAACAATTAATCCAAACTTAAGGAAGACAGTAGATTATTGGACTAAAATTCAGTAATCTCCAATTATTTGACTAACTGATATGAGTGAAAATTTTGACTTCAATAAAGGTTTAACCGAACTAGAGCAAATCGTTAAGCAGATGGATGGTGCTGATTTGTCATTAGATGAATCATTAAAGCTTTTTGAGAAGGGGGTCACGCTTACAAAACTCTGCCAGAAGGCTTTACAAGATACCGAAGCAAAAATTTCTATATTAATCAATGATAAAGATTAATAATTATGAATTTTTCGGAATGTAAGAAAAAATTTAATAGAGTTCTTGAATCTTATCTTGAAAGCATTAATGAGTATAATAATTTGTATTACTATGCCGCATTAAATAACGGCAAAAGAATTAGACCTTTATTCCTATATGCACTTCTAAATGACCTAGGTTTCAGTCAATCTAGAGCCCATCAGGCTGCATTAGCGGTTGAACTTGTTCACACTTACTCTCTAATTCATGATGACTTGCCATCCATGGATGACGATGATATCAGGCATGGCAAGGCTGCTTTGCACATTAAATATGGAGAAGCTAAGGCAATTTTGACAGGTGATTCATTACAGTCTATTGCTTTTAAGGTGATTACAGAAGATTCTGATTTATCAGATAGTCAAAAAATCTTAATGTGTAATAAGCTAGCGATTGCATCTTATCAAATGGCAATCGGACAACTAGAAGATATAGATTCAGAGAAGGATCTTAACCTTGAAGATTTAAAAAAAATGTACCAAAATAAAACTGGGGCGCTTCTTAAGTTTTGTATTGAGTCCGGAATCATAATATCTGGAAATCTAAGTAAAAGTGACGCAGAACTTCTATTAAATTTTATTGAAGATATTGGTCTAGCTTACCAAATTCAAGATGATGTTCTTGATATTAAATCTAGCACAGAAACTTTAGGTAAAAGGAATAATTCTGATGTAAAGCTTAATAAAAATACTTTTCCATCAATAGTTGGAATTAAAGAGGCTGAAAAAATTTATTCTAATTTATATAAAAAATCAAAAAAAACCTTAGATAAGGTGAGCTTTAAGCCATTAAGTCTAATGTCATTAACAGAAAAAATCGAATTGAGAGATTTTTAGTTAAAACCTGGTTAAGACGCTGCCCCAACTAAAACCACCGCCTATACCCTCAAATAAAAGTAAATCATTTTTAGAAATCTTACCTGAACGCACGCCATGATCTAAAGCTAGAGGAATTGACGCGGCAGATGTGTTGCCATGTTTATTAACAGTAACAATTACTTTATCCATGGACATATTAATTTTTTTTGCAACTGCCTGAATAATCCTTATGTTGGCTTGATGAGGGACCATCCAATCTAATTCTGATTCTGAAATATTTGCATCTTTAAGAGTTTTTACTGCAAGGTTAGAAAGACTATTAACTGCATATTTAAATACTTCATTTCCAGCCATTTCAACATAACCAGTTTCATTGGTTAAGTGATTGTTGACATGAAGAGAGGATTGATAATTACCATCACTGTACAACTCAGAATGTAGAATTCCCGTCTCAGTATCATTTGATAAAACTACAGCTCCAGCACCATCACCAAAAAGAACTGCAGTTGTTCTATCTTCCCAATTAAGAAGCCTAGTAAAAGTTTCACTACCAACTACAAGAATATTTTTATATTTACCAGATTTAATGTACTGCTCTGCAGTAGTGAGTGCAAAGATAAAACCTGCGCAGACAGCTTGTAAATCAAATGCTGGGCAGGACGCACCTAATTGTTTTTGAAGATTAGTGGCAGTCGCTGGAAAAATTTTGTCAGGGGTGGTGGTTGCAAGAATAATTAGGTCAAGTTTTTTGGCTGAAATCTCAGCCATTGCAAGAGCCTTTATTGAGGCTTGAGTGGCTAAGTCACAAGTAGTTTCATTAGTAACTATTCGCCTTTCTTCAATTCCTGTGCGTGTTCTAATCCACTCATCAGAGGTATCAATTTTTCTTTCTAAGTCAGAATTGGTAACTATATTGGGTGGCAGATAGCTCCCAGTTCCGATAATTCGAGCAAAATTACTCATTATTTTGTAAAACCTCTTTTGTGATTTGTTTTGATATTTTGTCTGTAATGTTAACTTTACTCTCTCTATATGCTTCACGGATGGCATTTTTAAAAGAATTTACTCCAGCACCACCATGACTTTTAACAACAATACCCTTAAGGCCAAGTAATGTTGCCCCGTTGTATTTTCCTGGATCAAGATCAGACTTCACTTTTTTCAAGATAGGTAATACTATAAAGGCTCCTAATTTAGTAATTAAGTTCTTACTAAATGCTTCTTTTAAAAAGAAAGACATTAATCCAACTACCCCTTCACTTGCCTTGAGGGCAATATTACCTTCAAAACCATCACAAACAACCACATCGACAACACCTTTGTATATATCATCACCTTCAATATAACCATAGTAATTTAAGTTTGTATTTTTAATGAGAGATGCAGTATTTTTAATTTTCTCATTGCCTTTAATCTCTTCTTCACCTACATTAAGCAGTCCAATAGTTGGACTTTTGATATTTTCTGTATGTTTGACCGCTTCGCTACCCATAATTGCGAATTCGAGAAGGGCTTCTGGGCTTGAATCAACATTTGCACCTAAATCAAGAACATGCGTATGGCCACTATAAGTTGGTATACGGGCCATAATCGCTGGTCTATCGACTCCCTGGGTAGTTTTAAGGACAAATCTAGAAATTGCCATCAAAGCACCTGTATTTCCTGCACTAACACATGCAGATACTTCTCCATCTTTAACTAAATTAATAGCAACTCTCATTGATGAATCTTTTTTTCTTCTAAGTGCCTGAGAAGGAAGTTCATCCATTGCAACTATCTCAGATGCATTTTTGATATGAACTCTATTAAGTATTTGGTTATTAGGTGATGATTTGTCAATCTCAGATTGAATGGTAGTTTTATCACCAACAAAAACTAGTTCTAAATCAGAAATTTCTTTAAGAGCTAAGATACCAGCAGGGATTGTAACTGAAATACCGTGATCTCCACCACTAGCATCAACAGAGACTCTTATAGACATAAAAACCTATTCAGCTTCAGCTTCTTCAGATTCTGAATTTTTACTATTGATTATTTTTTTGCCTTTGTAATAACCATCTGCAGAAACGTGATGTCTAAGATGGATTTCACCCGTCTCCTGATCTTCTGAGAGCGCGCTTGAAGTAAGTGCGTTGTGAGATCTTCTCATCCCTCTCTTAGATGGTGTTTTTCTACTTTTTTGAACAGCCATAATTTCTCCTATCTATGATTTTTTTCTCAAATTCTTTAAGATATTAAAAGGATTTGAATTAACTACATAGTCATTTTCTATTTTTTTACACTGATGATCATGCTTAGGAATCATCGGAATCATTAAAAGCATTTCATCGGTTAAAAACTCATAACTATCGATTTCTTTGTTATGGTCATTAATTACTTCAAAAGATGAGTCAACAAGCGATGCGTCTTCATCTGATTCAATAAATGCAAAACTAACATTAGAATGTAAAGCCAACTCTAATGGTTTTAAGCATCTTTGACACTCTATAACAACATTAAATCTTAAGTCACCTTTAAGTGTTGGAATTTTATTACTTACAAGATTAAACTCTATTTCAATATCAACTTGTTCGTCTTTATTTAAGATCATCTCATTGATTCTTGGGAATTTTGAGATAGAACAATAATCTTTGATTTTTAAATTTTTCTTAGAGAAATTTAAAAGTTTAAATTTTGCGGGTAATTTTTCCATCAAATTTTGCTGGCAATTTTACCAAAATGACTCTCTAGAGTGTTGTTAATAATGAAAAAAATAAATTTTAATTGATATGATGTTTTTTTAACTCATACATGATGATTCCTGCTGCGACAGAGATATTCAAACTTTCAACTTTGTTTGAAATTGGAATCTTGATTAGATAATCACAATTTTCTTTTACTAACTTACGAATGCCTGATCCTTCGGACCCTAAAACTACAGCAGTTTTTGAAGAAAATTTCTCTGAAAAGATTGATCCTTCTCCATTGCCATCAAGACCCAAAACCCAATAACCAAGATCTTTGAGAGAATTTATTGATCTTGAAAGATTAGTGACATAAAAAATATCCAAGTTCAGTATTGCGCCTACAGAAGCTTTAAAAACAAATTCATTGATTGGGGAAGAGCCATCTTTATTAACTATCACAGCATCAAATTTAAATGCTAAGGCGCTTCTCAAACATGCACCAAGGTTCCTTGGGTCTTGAATAGAGTCAAGAATCAATACCCTTGATGTATCGAGATTTTTTAATCTCGGAATAACATCTTTTTCGGAAAGAAAGCCGGGGTTTGAAATTTCAGCAAGAAATCCTTGATGTTTTGAATGACCAGCAGTTTGATCAATTTTTTTTGAATCTAATATTTCAAAATTAATCTGAGATGAATTTGCTAAACTTTTGATCTTAACCCCTCTCTTATCTTCAGATCGAGAGAGAAACAATTTAAGTATTAATTCAGGGCGCTCAATTAGAATAGATTCAATGGCGTGATATCCTGAAATCAGCATCAGTTCCTATTCGTATATATCACCAAGATAATCGGGTATCTCAGATTTAATTCGTGCTTGCAAACTAGGTGTTGTTGAAGACAGGCCTTTGAAAACGATTTCAAAAGATTTATCATAGCTGTGTTTATTGACACCGATATTTTTCTTAAAAAATGCAAATCTATAGGCGACACAACAATCTTCATGAGAGATTCCAAGAGTGAGTCTATCTGTGGTACTTGAAGTTAAGTTTCGTTGAAAGTTCCAAAATAGATTGTTTGCATCATTCACTTGATAGCTACCATTTAATTGGATATTTTCTTCGCTATTTTCATCAATAAACATTAAATTAGCAAAACTCTCAGGTGAAAAATTTACTTTTAAACCTGAACTAGATTTGTCTATTTTTGAGTTATCTGGATTAAAAGAGAGAGAATTATTTAGTTTAAATTTACCTGAACTATATTCTACAAAAGTCTCGATATTTGTGTAGCCGCGATTTGAGTCAGAGGTGCTAGCAAAGTTGCCAGATGAATTTAATAATTCGTCTTCAAAGTAATATTTTTGAGCAGCTTTTAACTCTAGTAGAGTATTTCCAGATTCATCATCAATAAATTCAGATTCCAGTCCTATAGTTAAACTGTCTTGATTACTAATTTTATCTAGTCCGGTAAATAGCGAGTCATTTAACAAAGATTCATATGACGATGATAAAGAATCACTATCAAAATTTGGTATCGAGTTTTGATTTTCTTTTGGAATATATGAATATTTAAAAATTGGAGTTAACGTTTGGACGTAATCTGTTTCTGCAAAATTTAATTCTCTCTCAAGGAATAATTTGCCCTCCAGATTTGTTTTGTATAAGGATCTATTTAAGTTCGAAGAGCTATCCAAGTCATAATTTGTGGTTAAGATTGAAAGGGACGGCTGGATTTCATATGCAATATTCTTATATTTTTTACTTAAAGTCGTTTGAAAATGGTTTCGGTTTCCAGTTGTTGATGAGGTATTTCGATGATCAAAATCAGTACTGGTGCCTGATACATTAATCTCAACTCCATCGATCAAGTTTAAATTCTTAGAGAAGCCTAAATCATACTTTCGGGTGTAGTCGGCTACTCCAGAGTTAACCAATTGTTCATTTTCAGAGTAAAAATGCGCAGTGATAAATTTACTATCATGCGCCAAATTTAGGGAAGAAGTTAGGCGTTCAACCGAAGTTCCTTCAAGGGAAATCTCCTTGAAATAGTTGGTATCAGAAACTCGATTATTAATTAACTTCAAGCTAGAATTCTGGTTAAGAGATAAGTCGATTTTGTTGTTGAGATACCATCTGTCTTTTCCAGTGACATCATCATTATCTAGATATTTAAAATTAGTTTCTAATTTTCCACTATCCCATAAGCTACTATCATAAATAAGTTGCCTGTATTCAGAATCAATACTTGTTCCTCTGGTAGACAAATAATTAAGCCCTATGAGTAAATCTCGATCAGGAGCAATATTAAGGAAATAAGGAATTCTAATACTGTATCCATCTTTAGCTGATGATTCGTCACTATAGCTAGAAAAAGATGGCGCTAAAAAACCTGATCCCTTGCCACTTAAAACCCAATCAATGGAAGGGTGGTAAAGAACAGGTAAACCATGAAGCTTCAATATTGCATTTTCAGCCTTACCTCTATTAGTCAGGGCATTTAATTGAATATTTTCCGCATTAATAATCCAGTTTTCATTTCCTGTTGGGCATTTGGTATAGGTTGCCTTTTTAAAAAACTTTTGATTTGAATTACCTGATATTGCCATGGCTTTGCCTCGAATTTTTTGACCAGGAATAGAGTATTCACTATTGATAACTTCGATAAAGTTATCATTATCTTTTTTCGTAATATCTAGACTTTCAGCTTTTAAAAGTAGCAATTCATCATTAAATCTCACATTACCCGAGGAGAATGCTTGCTTAGAGTTTTTATTTATGATTATTTTGTCTGCATTAATGGCATATTTTGAAGACACAACAGAGGCATCTCCAAAAAGGTTAAAAATATTCTTATTATCAACGGAACTTGAATCTGCTTCGATAACTAGAGAATCATCATTAATAAGTTCTTTCTTATCAAATAGACTCTCCTTGTAACACGTGTTTCCAAGAGTATTAGAGGCGGCAAGTATGATGAGATAACCAAAAAGGTATTTTTTTTTCACTTCTAACTAGTCAATTAAAACAAACCTTATGATACCTTTTGACCCTACTAATAAGGGAGCATTTTCATTTATAAAAAACATATTGGTTTATGTAAAATAAGGTTCTTTTTAAAACAGAGAATCTATATCAATGGCTTGGAATGATAATAAAAATCCATGGGGGGGTAAACAGAGCACACCTCCAGAACTTGATGAAGTCATTAAGGACTTTAAGAATAAATTTGGTGGAATTTTTGGCGGTGGTAAGCCACCTGGTGGTTCTGAAAAAGTTGTACAGATTCCTTCGCCCAAAGGAGGCTTTAAATATTTAATTCTTGTTGCATTCCTAGTTTGGATAGGATTTGGTGTCTATACAATTGATCCAGCTGAGAAAGGTTTGGTGTTGAGATTTGGGGCTTTTCAAGAGGAGACTAATCCTGGACTTCATTGGCATCTCCCTTTCCCGATTGAAACTTTGACAAAAATTAATGTTGAGCAAATCAGAACTGCAGAAATTGGTTTTAGAAATGTGGTAAATAACAACAGAAGATTTGGAGGTAATGTTTCCTCGGAGTCTATCATGCTGACTAAGGATGAAAATATGATTGACGCTAAATTTGCTGTCCAGTACAAGGTCAATGATGCGCAAAACTATTTATTTAATGTTGTTGACCCTGATGCCACTCTCAGGCAAGCAGTCGAGAGTTCAATTAGGCAAGTTGTTGGGCAAAATACGTTGGACTACATTCTAACTGATGGAAGAGTTGATGTTGCCGAAAAAACTAGAGAAAGATCACAAAAGCTTCTAGATGAATATCAGACTGGATTAACCATTACTTCGGTTAATATGCAGGATGCACAACCACCAGAACAGGTTCAAGCTGCATTCTCAGATGCTGTCAAGGCTCGTGAAGACAGAGAAAGATTAATCAATGAGGCCGAGGC